>LSQX01338339.1_pt1 | contig 19906 bp, 17 predicted proteins | sample 654561 | NCBI WGS metagenome assembly LSQX01 (sample SAMN04489861, study PRJNA283612) | anaerobic digester metagenome | isolation source: 4 biogas reactors fed with cattle manure at either 37C or 55C with and... | place: Denmark: Kongens Lyngby | collected 2014
GGGCGTGTGGATAGCCGCCATGCCCGAGGAGAAGATGAGGCTCTTTTCGCTGTGCTCCAGGGCGGAAACCGCGTCTTCCAGCATCCGTCTGTTGGGGTTTCGCGTTCGGATGTAGGTGAATTTCTTTTCGTTATAGTTTTCTTCCACATCCTGCAGATCACCGGACAGAATGAATGCGGTGGTCATGAACAGGGGCGCCGCTTCGGGGCGGAGGTCCGCGGGACATTCCATGCCGGAATACAGCTGGACCGTTTCTGGGGAATACTGGGTGAGTTCGTCTTTGGTCAACATGGGGTCCTCCTTTTGCGCGCGTCGGGACGGCGCCGCTATTTGAATGAAAGTGTTTTATCCACAGAAGCTTTGACGGATCTCATGACGGAGCCCACGAAGGCATCCTCTTCCAGGCTGGCCAGGGCATCGATGGTGACGCCTCCGGGAGATGTCATGGTGTCGATCCGCTGGAGGGGATGGTCTCCGGTGAGCTCCAGCATCTGGGCAGATCCCAGGGTATTTTTGATGGTGATGGCATAGGATTCCTCCCGGGAAAATCCGGTCCGCACGCCGGCCTGGATCAACGCGTGCATCAGCAGGTAGAGGTACATCGGCCCTACGCAGCTGTAGGCGGTGAACAGGTCGTACTTTTCTTCGTTCAGGAACATCACCTGCCCGAGGGATTCCAGGATAGCCTGGATCGTCTTTCGATCCTCCGGCTCAACGTGTTCGTTGACGCAGGCTGCGGAAAACCCGTTCTGGGCCTGGATCAGCGTATTGGGCATGATCCGCACGATCTTCTGTCCGGGGCGGGTATGGGAGGCCAGCGTCTTCAGGTCCACGCCGGCCACGATGGATGCGATCAGCACATCCTTTCGTTCTGCCAGGATGGAAGAAAGCCCTGCGCAGGCGCCTGCGATGTCCTGGGGGCGGACAGCCAGGAAGATCACATCAGCCAGCCGGGCGGCGGGGGTCAACTCTGCCGCGGGCACGACGGAATAGGTTTTCTGGAGATGGGCAAGGCGCTGGGGAACCACATCGCTGACGAAGATGCAGTCCGGTGAAAAGACATCCTGGCGGATCAGTCCGCCGATGATGCCTTCGGCCATCTGGCCGCCTCCGATAAACAAAATTTTCCGGTCCATATAGGCCTCCTTGTAGAAAAGAATGAATGAAAGTGTTATTCTTATGAAGATTGGTACAAGATTAGGATAGCACTGTTGGCAGGTGAAAGAAAGGAGAATTCCGCAATGCCCGACAAAAAGTCTGCCGGTTTCAACAGCCGTCTCGGCCTGATGATGACGCTGATCGGAGGGTCGGTGGGTACGGGGAACATCTGGCGGTTTCCACGCATGGCAGCCTTGAACGGGGGAGGCGCCTTCGTCATCGCCCTGATCATCGCAAGCTTTGTGATCGCCATTCCGATCCTGAATGCGGAGATGCTCCTGGGGCGGGCCACCCGGCATTCCGGCGCCGGTGCATTCCGGGATTTCATCGGTGAGAAATACACCTGGATGGGTACGTTCATGGTGGCCGTCTGCATGCTGATCACAGCGTACTATATGGCGATCCTGGGCTGGGTATTCCGCTATATCGGCATGTCTCTTACGGGAAGCTACCTGGGACAGGATCTGGCGCAGGTGTTCGACCGGACCGTCAACGGCAACCTGCTGACGTATGTCTGGTTCGTCATTCCGGTCCTCGTGCTGGCCCTGGTCCTTTACAAAGGGATCGACAGCATCGAAAAAGTCAATATGGTCATGATCCCGGCGTTGTTTCTGATCTGCACCATACTGGCGATCCGGGCCGTGACGCTTCCCGGCGCATTGGAAGGAGTCAAATACTTTTTCAATATAGACTGGCATTACCTGACTGTGCCTACCACCTGGCTGAATGCGTTGTCTCAGTGTTCCTGGTCCATCGGCCCTGGCTTCTGCCTGACACTGGCCTATGCGGTCTATACGCAGCCAAAGTCGGATCTCTCGCTGAACACTTCCCTGCAGGTATTCGGGAACCAGTCTTTCGCAATCATGGCAGGACTCATGGTCCTGCCGGCGGTGTTCGCCATGGCGCCTTCGACGGAAGAAGCTTATGCGGCATGCGCTTCCGGCAATCAGGGCCTTACCTTCATCACGTTGACGGGCATGTTCCAGGAGATGCCCGGCGGGCGGGTATTATCCGTGCTGTTTTTCACGGGACTGGCTTTTGCGGCGTTCACATCGGCCATCGGCATGTGCAACGTGGGACAGACGTTTCTCATGGATTTCGGCTGGAGCCGAAAAAAAGCGGTGATCGGTACGGTCGCCTTTATTCTGGCAGTGGGCACTCCCTCTGCGTTGAGCCTGCGCATCTTCAACAACCAGGATTGGGTATGGGGGGTTGCGCTGCTGCTCTCCACCATATTCCTGGGCTTTGCCATGAATCGGTACGGCCTGGAAAAAGTGCGGATCACATTTCTGAATCAGGCGGAGAACGAATGGAAAATGGGGCGCTGGTGGAACGTATGCGCAGGGTGGGTCGCTCCGATCATGACGGCGATCATGATCCTCTGGTGGATGGCCCAGTCGATTGCCTGGTTCCCCGATGACTGGTGGAATCCGGCGAATCTTGACGGACTGGCTACGGTGGTTCTTCAGACGGTCCTGCTTCTCCTTCTTCTGTGGGGCACCAATCGAAAAATCGCGCGTTCCATTCAAAACAAGTATTTCAACGGAAAAGACTTTCCGGAGATTCCGGAAGAATACAGATAAGGAGGTCGTACAATGAGTTGGATCCTATCCATGATCATCTGTTTGTCTCTCACTTGGGGGGCAGCGGGATTCGTCATTTATAAGATGATTCAGAACGGAAAGAAAAACAGTTCAAATCCATAGCGACAAGAAAAACGGCTGCGGCCGTTTTTTTGTTGTCCGTAATTTACAAATAATGGCATAAATGGTATTATATATACGGTCAATGAGGTGAAGCATGGAAAAGAACGAACTCGGTCTCTGGGGCGAACAAAAAGCTGTCGGGTATCTGAAGGCGGCAGGATATACCATCGTAGCGCAGAATTTCAGATGCCGGGCGGGAGAGATCGATATCATTGCCGCCGGAGACGCACTTCTTTGCTTCATAGAGGTGAAGACGAGGACCTCCCTTGCATTCGGCCTGCCCTGCCAGGCTGTCGGACGCAAAAAGCAAGATCGAATCAGAAGGGTGGCGCTTGCTTTTCTGCAGCGCAATCCGGTCTACGAGGCGTATGCGCTTCGTATGGACGTGATCGAGTTGTTGTGCCTGCCCCGGGGGCCCTATATTCGCCACGTGACGGGTGCATTTTAACAGGAGGATGCAATGTATGCCAGAGTGAACACAGCGAGTCTCTACGGCTTGGAAAGTCGGGCAGTCCACGTGGAGGTGGATGTGGGAAACGGTCTGCCGGCGTTTTCGGTGGTAGGGCTGGCCAATCAATCGATCCGTGAAGCCAAAGAACGGATCCGTTCGGCGATCGGACACTGCGGATATCAATTTCCTCAAAAGCGGATCACCGTGAATTTATCCCCGGCGAATCGAAAAAAAGAGGGGAGCCATTTTGACCTGCCCATCGCCGTGGGGTTGTTGATGAGCACCGGGCAGATCGCTCCGGAGGGAGATGATCTCTCGGACACCGCACTGATCGGAGAACTGACGCTGGACGGACGTCTGGAACCGGTGGAAGGAGCCCTTCCTCTGGTGATCGGCATGTATAAAAGGGGCGTTCGAAAAATGATCCTGCCGTCGGGGAATTGTCGGGAAGCAGGGCTGGTGAAAGGCGTACAGCTGTATCCTGCAGAAACATTGTTGCAAGCCGGAGAGCATATCTCGGGATTCCGTCGAATCGCACCGGTGGTGGCATCGCGAAGCCATTGGACGGCTTCGCAGGAGCATCTTCCGGATTTTTCCGATATTCGCGGTCAGGAAATGGTCAAACGCGCGGCTGTCATTGCAGCGGCCGGTGCGCATGGGATGCTGATGGTCGGCCCGCCCGGTGTGGGAAAAACCATGATCGGGAAGAGGATCCCCGGAATCATGCCTTCCCTGACGAACCGGGAACAGCTTGAAATCAGTCAACTGTACAGCATTTCAGGGCTTCTTGATTCGGCACGGCCGTTCATTGTCCGACGGCCTTTTCGCGCTCCGCATCACAGTCTTTCCGCAGCCGCCATGACCGGCGGCGGCAGTCGGCCGCGGCCCGGAGAAATATCCCTTGCCCATCACGGCGTACTGTTCTTGGATGAATTGCCTGAATTCGACCGTCGGACGCTGGATACCCTGCGGCAGCCGATGGAAGAAGGTTGTGTCACGATATCCAGGGTGCGGGACGCAGTTACGTTTCCGGCCAAATTTGTGTTGGTTGCTGCCATGAACCCCTGTAGATGCGGATATTACGGCGATCCGGTCAAACCGTGTACCTGCTCGGAAACGGACCGCATGAAATATATCGGAAGAGTGTCCGGTCCTCTGTTGGACAGGATCGATCTTCACATCGGCATGGAGCGGATGGTGTATGCCGAAATCGATGCGGACAACAGTAAGAACAGCGGCAAAACATCATCGGAGCTGCACAGCGAAGTGGAAGAAGCCAATCTGCGGCAGAAGCATCGCTTTCGGTCTTTATCGATAGGGTTTAATGCCGGTATTCCTCCGGATAAACTCGGTACGTACTGTCGATTGAACACGTCCTGCAGAAATTTGGTGAAGGAGGCATTTTCGCGTTGGTCCCTTTCCGCAAGAGGCTATCATAGGCTTCTTCGCGTTGCGAGGACCGTTGCGGACCTTGCCGGACGGGAAGACATTCGGGAAGAACACCTCCTGGAAGCCTTGGGATATCGAATGCCCGACATGGGAAAGAAATGAGGGGAAGATGGAGAACACGCTGACATACGTGTGGCTGGCCTGCAACAAGGATCTGAATCGTCGAAGCAAGAAGTTTTTAGCGGAGCTTTACGACGGTGCGGAAAAGATCTACGAAGCATCCGACTCTGAATTGGCGGGTTGTCTGGAAGTCTACGGAGATCATCTGCAGCAGCGCAAAAAGCGGGGATTTCGATTGGATCGAAGTCTTGCAGAGGCAGAAGATTGTATCAAGAGAGCAAAAGCCATGGGCGCATGGACGGTCCATTACAATAGCCCGGCATATCCTGCGTTGCTCAGAGAGATCCCAGACCCGCCCATGGTTCTCTACGGACTCGGTGATGCTGCATTGCTTTCTGCCGAGGGGATCGCTGTCGTGGGAACCCGGCGCGCATCTTCCTACGGTCGGTGGGCAGCATTCCAAATCGGGGTCCGCATTGCGGAATGCGATACGCCGGTGATCAGCGGCATGGCAGAGGGGATCGATGCGGAGGCGCATGCCGGATGTCTGTCCAAAGGAACCGGTACGATCGCGGTGCTCGGAACCGGGATCGAACACTGTTTTCCCGCCTCTAATCGGAAGCTCTACCGGCGGATACGGGAAGAAGGACTGGTTCTCTCCGAGTTCAAGCCGGAAGAGAGAGGATATGCATCCTACTTTCCGCTCCGAAACCGGGTGATCAGCGGTTTGTCGAAGGCGACGGTGGTGGTGGAAGGCGCAGAAAAGAGCGGTTCCATGATTACAGCAGGTCTCGCTGCCGAACAAGGAAGAGATGTTTTCGCCGTGCCGGGCAACATCAATCAGCCCAACAGCGCAGGGGTCAATCGCCTGATTTATGACGGTGCGTTCCCCCTCACGAATCTGGATACCGTGGCAGCGGCACTGGGGCTCGCTTCCCGCAAGACCCACAGTCTCCGGACATCCCTTTCTCCGGAAGAAAGTCGTATGATGGAGATCATAGAACGGGACGGAACGATCTCCAGGGAATTTCTCTGTGAACGCTACGGAAGCACTGCCGCATCGGTGGCGTCGATGGTGACGATCCTGGAGCTGAAAGGACTCGTTCACACGCAGGGCCCGAAAATAACAGTTGCAAAATAGTGGAAATGGCCTTATAATCGTGCATTGACGAAAATCTACATTATAATATGAAGATTTTACGAGGAAACAAACAGACATGCGAACTGAAAGCAATGCCTTCACTTGAAACAGAAAGGGACTGTATGGCACCTGCAAAAACACTGGTGATCGTGGAATCACCGTCGAAAGCCAGGACGATCGGAAAATTTTTGGGGAATAAATATAAAGTCATCGCTTCGGCAGGGCACATTATCGATCTGCCGAAGAGCAGATTGGCAGTGGATATCGAAAACAATTTCAAACCGGAATACATCAATGTTCGGGGGCGGGCCGATATCATCAAAGAGATCAAAAAGGAAGCATCGAAAGCGGAACAGGTATTTCTGGCAACCGACCCTGATCGGGAGGGAGAGGCCATATCCTGGCATATTTCCAACTTGCTGGGGATGGACGAGACCAAACCGAACCGAATCGTTTTCAACGAGATCACGAAACCGGCCATCCGGGAAGCTGTTCAGAATCCGCGCCCCATCGATATGAATCTGGTTAACGCACAGCAAGCCAGAAGGGTGCTGGACCGCATCGTAGGATATAAGATCAGCCCCATACTGTGGAGCAAGGTCAAGCGGGGTCTGTCTGCCGGCAGAGTCCAGTCTGCCGCGCTCAAGATTATCTGCGATCGGGAGCGTTTGATCCGGGATTTTGTTCCGAGAGAATACTGGGTGATAGCGGCGGAGCTTGCCCGAGGGACCGGAAAGGAGACAGAAAGCAGAAAAAATCAGTTTTCTGTCAAGCTCTCTGAATACAAAGGCAAAAAATTGACCATCCATGACCGGGATCAGGCCGAGAAAATCCTGGCAGAACTCAAAAGCGGCCATTTTGACGTAGCTTCGGTGGAAACGAAAGAACGAACCAAGAAACCCTGGGCGCCTTATACGACCAGCAGTCTGCAGCAAGACGCTTCGATCAAGTTGGGCTTTACTCCGAAAAAGACCATGCTTGTCGCCCAGCAGCTGTACGAAGGATGCGAAGTCAAAGGGCACGGAACCGTCGGTCTGGTTTCCTATATCCGTACCGACTCCGTCCGCATTTCTTCGGAAGCCGACGCCGCGTGCAAAGCGTATATCAAAGAGAAGTATTCATCTGAGTATATCGGACACAATCGATTCGCCAACAAGAAAAAAGAAGTACAGGACGCCCACGAAGCGATCCGTCCCAGTTACGTGGACATCACTCCGGACGAAGCGAAGGACTCACTTACGGGAGACCAATGGAAACTCTACCGCTTGATTTGGTCCAGGTTTGTGGCCAGCCGGATGGCACCCGCTGTCTTCGATCTGACCAACGTGGAAGTGCGGAACGGTGAATACGGCCTAAAGGCGCAGGGGTCACATTTACGGTTTGACGGCTACCTGAAAATCTACAACGACAACGACAAAGAGGATAAAGATAAGAATCTTCCGCTCTTGCGGCAGGGCGAAGCGCTAACACTTCTGGATATCGGCGGCGAACAAAACTTTACGCAGCCTCCTTCAAGATTTACGGAAGCCAGTCTGATCAAAGAACTGGAAGAGAAGGATATCGGACGGCCCAGCACCTACGCGCCTATCGTATCCACGCTGGTGGACAGACGCTATGTGACCCGGGAGAAGAAAAGTCTGGTCCCCACAGATCTTGGATTTGTGGTTACCCGGATCATGGAAGACTATTTCAAAGAGATTGCCGATGTGAATTTTACTGCCGATATGGAAGGAAAGCTGGATGATGTGGAAACCAAATCCGTGCCCTGGCAGTCCGTGGTGGGAGATCTGTATCACGGAAGCCTGAAAGCAGAGCTGGAAGCAGCGGAGAGCCAGATCGAGAAGGTCCGTATACCGCCGGTCTTGAGCAATGAAACCTGTGAACTGTGCGGAAAACCCATGGCCGTCAAAGAAGGGCGCTATGGGACGTTTCTGGCCTGTACGGGATTTCCGGACTGCAAAAACACGAAGCCGATCCTGCACAAAGTCGGCGTAGCTTGTCCGTCCTGCGGCAAAGATCTGATCCTGCGAAGGAGCAAAAAGGGAAAAGTGTTTTACGGGTGCAGCGGATATCCCGACTGCAAACAGGTGTACTGGGATAAACCGGTGGACAAAATCTGTCCGGAATGCGGCAGCCTGCTGACGGAAAAGAATTCCGGCAAAACAAAAAAACTGAAATGCTCAAATCCGGACTGCACCTATTCGGAATAGGGTATACTATGGACAGGGAGAGAACAATGGAACAATTTCATGCAACGACCATCGTCGTGGTCCGGAGAAACGAGCAGGATATCTGTATCGGCGGAGACGGACAGGTGACCATGGGGCAGAACGCAGTGATGAAACATACTGCAAAAAAAGTAAGAAAAATCTACAAAAATACGGTCATCACCGGTTTTGCCGGATCGGTTTCCGACGCTTTTTCTTTGACGGATAAATTCGAAAAGAAGCTGGAAGAGCACGGTGGCAATCTGAAGCGGGCAGCTGTGGCGCTGGCCCAGCTGTGGCGTTCCGATAAGGTCATGCGCAATCTGGAAGCCCTGATGATCGCCGCGGATCGGGAGACGATCCTGCTGATCTCCGGCAACGGAGAAGTGATCGAACCGGATTCCAACTTTGTCGCCATCGGATCGGGCGGGAATTATGCCCATGCCGCAGCCCATGCGCTGTACGAACATACAGATATGACAGCAGAGGAGATCGTTCGGGAGGCCTTGCGCATCGCCGCCGGCATCTGCGTCTACACCAACGACCACATCTCCGTGGAAAAGCTGTAGAGAGGAAGGTGTCTCATGAATACATTGTACAATATGACGCCGAAAGAAATCGTCGCCGAACTGGATAAATATATCATCGGGCAGGAGCAGGCCAAGAAGTCTGTAGCCGTGGCGCTCCGGAACCGTTACCGCAGAAGCAAGCTGTCCGAAGAGATGAAAGAAGAGGTTTCACCGAAGAATATATTGATGATCGGCCCTACAGGGGTGGGAAAGACGGAGATCGCCAGGAGGCTTGCGCGATTGATGGATGCGCCTTTTGTAAAAGTCGAAGCCACAAAATTCACAGAAGTGGGCTATGTGGGCAGAGATGTGGATTCCATGGTGCGTGATCTGATGGAAGCATCGATCCGTGTGACCAAGCAAAAGCATATGGATGAAAAATACGCGGTCGCACAGGAGTTGGCCGATGAAAAAATCATCGAAGCCATCATTCCCGGGAAAAAGAAGAAACCCGCGGGACAAGGCGTCCGCGGACCCTTCGACTTTATCATCGGCAATGCTTATACCGGGCAGCAAGCCGGTCGCTCCACATCTGCGGACAGCGAGAAGGAAGTGCCCGAGAGCGAAGTAGAGCTGGCCAGGGAACAGGTCCGTCAGCAGTTGAAGGACGGTCTTCTGGAAGAACAATATATCGAAATCGAGGTGGCGGAAGCCCCCAAGGACAACAATGCCCTGGACATGAGCCAGGGCGGCGGCAGCATCTCTTTGGGCAGCATATTCGGGGATATGATGCCTCAAAAGAAGAAAAAGAAGAACCTGAAAGTGAAGGATGCGCGTAAAATCCTCACGGAACAGGAAGCTCAAAATCTGATCGACATGGATCAAGTGACGACGGAAGCCGTGGAAAACTGTGAACAGAACGGCATCATCTTTATCGACGAGATCGATAAAATCGCATCGGGGTCCGGGTACAGGAGCGGAGCCGACGTCTCCAGAGAAGGAGTCCAGCGCGATATCCTTCCGATCATAGAAGGCAGTGTGGTCAATACGAAGCACGGACCTGTCAAGACCGACCACGTGCTTTTTATCGGGGCCGGAGCATTTCATATTTCAAAGCCGACGGATCTGATCCCGGAACTCCAGGGACGATTTCCCATTCGGGTGGAACTGGAAAACCTCACCCAAGAGGATTTTGTCAGAATCCTGACAGAGCCGGACAATGCGCTCCTGAAGCAGCATAAACTCCTGCTTGAAACGGAAGGCGTCAAGGTGGACTTTGCGGACGATGCGGTGGAAGAGATCGCGTCCATGGCTTCCCTGATCAACGATCAGACGGAAAACATCGGCGCTCGGCGACTGCACACCATCATGGAAAAGCTGCTGGAGGATATTTCGTTCAACATTCCGGAAATGGAAGAGGAATCCATCACCATCGATGCGGCCTATGTTCGGGATAAGTTTGCCGACCGGATCCACGCAGATGATATCGACCGGTTTATATTGTAAGGAGAGTGTATGCTTCGATTTGACGCAGAAAACCGGGTCATCAAGAAAGAAGAGTATCGGGCGATCCTCGTCGGCGTTCAGACCGGCGAGGATATTTCCTATTCCATGGAAGAACTGGCCGGTCTTGCGGAAGCCGCCGGCGTTCGAATTCTCGGAGAACTGATCCAAAACTTAGAAAAAATCCACCCCCGTACCTATGTGGGGAAAGGGAAACTGCAAGAACTGGCAGAGTTATGCCATACCATGGAGGCGGATCTGGTCATCGCCAACGATGAATTGACCGGGATCCAGCTTCGGAATATGGAAGAGATCGCTTCTGTATCGGTCATTGACCGTACGCTGCTTATTTTGGATATTTTTGCCGCCCGCGCCACGTCCCGAGAGGGGAAATTACAGGTGGAAACGGCACAGCTTCAGTACCGGCTGCCTCGGCTGACGGGACTGGGAAAATCTTTGTCTCGTCTGGGTGGCGGCATCGGCACCCGAGGTCCGGGCGAAAAGAAACTGGAGACCGACCGCAGGCATATCCAAAAGAGGATCGATGAGATCCGAAGGGAAACGGAAGAACACCAAGGCCATCGAAAAATCCAGCGGGCGCAAAGCGAACGATCCGACCTCCCTGTTGTGGCTCTCGTGGGTTATACCAATTCCGGAAAGTCGTCGATCATGAACCGCATGCTGGCCATGGAAAACAGACCGGACAAGCAGGTGCTGGAAAAAGACATGCTCTTCGCCACGCTGGATGCTTCCCGTCGCCTGATCACCACGGAAGATCGTCATCGGTTTCTCCTGATCGACACCGTGGGGTTTGTGAGCAAGTTGCCTCATACGCTGGTCAAGGCGTTTCGCTCTACCCTGGAAGAAGTGGTGGAAGCAGATCTGCTGCTTCATGTGGTGGATGCCAATTTCCCGGAGGCGGATTTTCACATCGAAGTCACCGATAAGGTGCTTCGGGAACTGGGCGCCGGAGACAAACCCAAGCTTCTGCTCTTCAACAAAATCGATTTGATGCCGGGGTACTCACTGCCTGCCTACGGGAAAAATGCGCTGGCGATTTCCACGAAGACCGGTCAGGGGTACGATGAACTGCTGGCCCGTATCAAAGAACTGCTGTTTGTCGACAGCACAGAGGTCGACGTGCTCATCCCTTACAGCAGGGGCGACCTGGTCTCTTATCTCTGCAAGCAGACGCATCCCCGAATCCTGACCCATCGGGAAGAAGGCACATTCCTTACCGTGGCCTTGGATCGGGCCGACCGGAAGCGGTTCGAAGCATTCATCGTATCATAGAAGGAGAGGTTCCCATTGATCCGGTACACGACGGTAAAAAAAGAAGCGACGGCCGAAGAGGTGTTCCACCGCTCCAGGTTTATCGGATATATTGCACCGATCCTCTCCAGGGAAGAAGCCGAGGCCTACATTCGGAAGATCCGGGATCTGCACCGGACGGCGACCCATCATGTTCCGGCGTTCATCGCAGGAGAACAGATGGAACTGCAATGGACTTCCGACGACGGAGAACCCCAAGGCACCGCCGGGCCTCCCATACTTCAAATGCTGGTTCGGGAGGGTCTCACGAATCTGGTCTGCGTCGTCACCCGCTACTACGGGGGAACGAAGCTGGGAACCGGAGGTCTGGTGCGTGCCTACACGGAGACTGCAAGACAGGCGCTGGCCGCAGCAGGGATCCATCCGGTACGGGATATGACAGTGCTGCAGGTTCGGCTACCCTACACGATCCTGGGCAAGATTCAAAATTTGGAACAGGATCGGCCTTTCACTGTCGAGCGTATCGTGTATGCGCAGGCAGTGGATGTGACACTGCAGTATGAAACCGAGTATCACGAACAGGTGGCCGGGCTGCTGGCGGACCTGAACAACGGCATGCCGCCGATCCTGGACCGGACGGAAAAGCTGCTGTAGTTTGACAGGGGTTCCGTCCCTTCGTATAATAATCAGGAGCGAATGAACGGAAACGAGGGAAGCAATGGGTAATATCATCAACACAATCATTACGATTCTGATCGGCGGATTGGCCGGCTGGATCGCCGGCAGACTGATGAATAAATCGGCGGGAGTGCTGTTTTACATCATTATCGGTATTCTGGGAGGCTTTTTCGGCAGCCTTTTGTTTGGCCTTTTGGGATTTTCGGCGAATGGTCCTGTGGCCACGATGATCGTTGCTGTTGCAGGTGCTTGTCTGCTGATCTTTCTGATCGACAAGATCAAGGGCAAATAAGAGCAGAAGATGGAAAAACGATTTCAACTGAAGGAGAACGGGACGACAGTATCCCGGGAAGTGGTAGCCGGCTTAACCACATTCTTTGCGATGGCGTATGCGATCTTCGTGATCCCATCCACGCTGGTGCAGGCCGGCACACAGGATAATCCGCTGCCTTACGGCGGCGTCTTTCTTGCCGTCATCCTTTCTTCGGCCGCAGCGACCCTGATCATGGGTCTCTATGCGAATGTGCCTTATGCGCTGGCACCGGGCATCGGTCTTTCTTCATTTCTGGTCTTTACTGTTTGCGGAACGCTGGGCTTTTCATGGCAGGAAGCCTTTGCCATGGTGTTTCTCTGCGGGTTGATTAATCTATTCATCACGATCACCAATATTCGGAAGGCCATCCTGCTTGCGATTCCCCAGGAGCTGCAGATTGCTATCGGCGGCGGGATCGGTGTTTTTATTGCTTATGTGGGCATCAAAAACGCCGGTTTCCTGACGTTTACCATGAGTCCGGGCACTTATGAGCTCCTGGATGGCAATGCCGTAGGAAACGGTTCCGCGGTGCCTGCTTTGGCCACGCTGGGCAATCCCGAAACGTTGCTGGCGTTGACGGGATTTGTTCTCCTTACGGTATTTTTGCTTCGAAAGTTCCGAGCCGCTATTCTGTTGGCGATCCTCGTCACGACGGCATTGAGCATCCTTGCCGGCATCACGAATGTGCCGGAACTGTCTTTTACCCGAGGGATCCTGCAGTCTTTGGGGGAACTGAAGCAAACTTTCCTGGTAGCCTTCGGACCTAAAGGACTGGGCGCCCTGTTCTCCGATGCGGGGCGGTTGCCCACGGTGATCATGACGGTCTTCGCGTTCAGCTTGTCGGACATCTTTGATACGATCGGTATGTTTTTGGGCACGGGCCGGCAGTCCGGCATATTTTCCGACGAGGAAATGGAGAGGCTTCAGACGCAGGATAAAAACCATGGCGGCGGTCGAACCAAGCTGGAAAAAGCCTTGTTCGCCGATGCTTGCGGGACACTTGCCGGTTCCGTTTTGGGGTGTTCGAATGTAACGACTTATTTGGAGAGCACTGCCGGGATCGGTGCGGGGGGTCGAACAGGACTGACATCCGTTGTTACGGGGGGATTGTTCCTGTCCTGCATCGTGCTCTCCCCGCTGGTAGGACTGGTTCCCGCACAAGCGACCGCTCCGGTGCTGATCATGGTGGGGATCATGATGCTATCCTCCTTCAACAAAATCGACTGGGCAAATTTATCCACGGCGATTCCTGCATTTTTTGCCGCAATTTTCATGGCGTTGTGCTATAATATTTCTTACGGGATCGCTACGGCATTCATCTTTTATTGCATGACAAAAGTAGTGCTCGGACAGGCGCGGGACGTGAGCGGCGTCCTGTGGATCTGCAGCGGATTGTTCGTTTTGAATTTCGTGTTGATGGCGCTATAAAGTATTGAAAATCGAGGCTTGGCGAGCATTGCTTCCGATAAAATTCGTCCGGAAAAATCTTTTTTCGGGACCCGAAAATGTTCTTGACAGTCAACGGTTCCTACTGTATCATCTATAAATGTGTCAGATAGTTAGAAACGCCGTGGGCGCATAGCTCAGCTGGGAGAGCACTTGCCTTACAAGCAAGGGGTCACAGGTTCGAGCCCTGTTGCGCCCACCATACTTAAAGAGTAGGATAAAGATCCTACTCTTTTTTATTTATCTATCATACAGATTCAACATTTTTCCCAAGTTTCTAATAAGCGACTACAATACAATATAAAAAAGATATAGGAAATTGTTTTTTTACCTAGTTAAGCCAGGTTTTTTTGTCGCAATGTTTTTTGGGCAAGTCTTTCAATATTGACAAAATATTCAAGTTGCCTTTGTTATAATATGCTCACCTGTATAATATAAATATAAGTTTGGCGGTGAGTTGAATGGAAAAGCAAAGTTATTCCTACTATGGAACCATTGTGGCAAGGGATGGTATCACTCCTGGACTTAACAAGAAGGCTATGCCTGGAACCAGAAGCCCCAGGGTAAAAAAGAAACATAGTTATATTTTAAATACAGTTCTAATTGTGATATCCTGTTTCTTTATGGGACGAGCCTTTATATTTGAAAATATGGCCCCTTTCGGTTTTGCATTTTTTACTGTAATGCTATTTAGGCAAAGGAGCAAATTAGCTGCCTTTGCTTCGGTACTGGCTGGAATGCTTAGTGTACATGTAGGAGGATATATATTCAAATATGTGGCAGCCATGGTATTTATGTTTCTTATTTATAATATGCTGGAAAAGACAAGAGCAGGAAAAAGCAAATTTTTATTGGCTTTTATGAATGCCACTATCTTAGTTTTGGCAAATTTAACATATAAAGCAGTTTCTCCTGGTGGTATTCTATTCTATGACTATCTTCTAACAGCCTTTGAAGGTGCAATAGTTTTTGCCCTGGTCTATATCTTTGATAACGTATTATGGGTTATTCTAGACGCAAAAAAAAGAAGGATACTCTCCAATGAAGAGATGATATCCTTAGGCATTTTTGCCGCCCTAATAATAGTGGGAATGTGGGAAGTAATTATATTTGGTCTTTCCCTCAGACACATTCTTTCCCTGCTCTTTATTATAATAGCTGCCCATATTGGGGGAGTAGGGCTGGGAGCAGCCATGGGTATTCTTATGGGACTAGTCCTATCCATGGCTACAGAACCTGATCCTATTCTAATTGCGGGCCTGGGAGTATGTGGTTTAATAGCAGGTACCTTTAGGGAAATGGGTAAGGTATTTACAGGCCTAACTTTTTTGCTGGCCAATGCTTTTATGTCCTTTTACATTAGTAGCTTTACTTTAACCATAATATCCTTTCGGGAGATAGTAGTTAGCACTGCACTTTTGATATTAATTCCCCAAAAAGCATTAAGTCATTTGCGTCAGTTCCTGGACTATAGCCTGATGAGATTTAGGGAGCAGAATTTTTATATAAACAAAATGCAGGAGCTGACTGTTGGAAGACTTGGAGAGTTTTCCAGAGTGTTCAAGGAATTATCAGCAGCCTTTGGGAATATCTCCCGCAAAACTAAAACAGGTCAGGATGATATAGCCAAGCTTTTTGATATTATATCCAGTCAGGTGTGCTACAATTGTGCCTTGTATGGAAGCTGTTGGGAAAGGGATTTTTGTGTTACATACAACGAAATGTTTGACATGATTGCTATTTTGGAGGCCAAAGGTGTCCTGGAAAAGAAGGATATAAAGGGACAACTAGCCAGGAAATGCATAAACTTGGATAGGCTTTTAGAATCCATTCATCAGGTATATGGAATATACAAGTCAAACCTAAAGTGGAAGGCTAAAATTGAAGAATGCAGGCAATTGGTGGCCCAGCAGCTGGCCGGGGTGTCGGAAGTAGTAGAGCAGTTAGCCCGGGAGTTAGATATTAGCATTGAATTTAAAAAAGACCTGGAGGAAGCTATAACCATAGAATTAGATAAAGCAGGAATTAGGGTCAAGGAAGTTCTAGTAATCCAAAAATCCAATGGCAGTATGGAGGTTAATATCCGTAAAAATTCCTGTAGCGGACGCCGTGACTGTACACGGAGAATCCAGAGCATTGTCTCTAAGACAATAGGCAGAAGAATGGCTCCTAGAGAATCAGCATGCACTGCTCTGAGCAAAGGAGAATGCCTACTAAGCTTAGTAGAAGCAATAGAGTTTCAGGTTAGCACCGGTATAGCCAGAAAGGCCGGTCAATCTAGCGGCATATGTGGTGACAGCTACTCCTTTAATAGTCTGGCAGATGGGAAATATANNCTCTTAGCGATGGAATGGGAGTAGGCAGTAAAGCTGCAGATGAGAGTAGAGCTGTTATATCCTTACTGGAGAACTTTTTAGAAGCCGGGTTTGATTTAGATATCACCATCAGCAGTATAAACTCTACTCTACTATTAAGATCCCAGGATGAAATATTTGCTACTGTAGATCTGTGTTTATTGGACCTTATATCCGGCAATGCAGATTTTGTAAAAATAGGAGCGGTATCCACCTTTATTAAACGCAGGGACTGCGTAGAAGTGATAAAAGCCTCCAGCCTACCCATAGGAATACTAGACAATGTTCAACCGGAAGCTGCTGCCCTAAAGCTGAGGGATGAGGATATGGTAATTATGATAACCGATGGTGTGCTGGATAATACCAATAAAGGAAAAGAAGCAGAGGAATGGCTGGTAAACGTTATAAATTCTATGGATACCCGAAACCCCCAAGAGATGGCAGATTATATCATGGAATCTGTTCTAAAATTGGAAACTGTTGATAAGGACAAGCCTTTTGGGGATGATATGACTATTATGGTTACTAGGGTGTGGAAGCCCGTTATATAGTTAACTATTTGATAAGTGAACGGCTTATACAAATATAGAGAAGTAAACTTGGCTAACCAAATACAGCATATTTTCTGAGTATTTTGGAAAACCCCTTGAAAAAGGAGCGGAAAGATAATAGAATAAGATAGATTATATCAGGATTGATGTTAAATGATAGAGAGAGTTTTAGAGTATATTAGAAAACATAATATGTTAGAACCTGGCCATAAGGTAGTGGTGGGAGTGTCGGGAGGAGCAGATTCCCTAGCTCTCATTCATATTTTAGGGCGCATAAAAAAATACATCCCCTTAACCCTGTTTGTTGCCCATGTAAATCATGGATTAAGGGGCGAAGCGGCACGTGAGGATGCTGACTTTGTTGAAGCCATGGCTAAAGAATGGGGTTATAAGTTCTTTTTAAAAGAAGCCAAAGTTTCAAAGCTGGCCAAGGAGTGGGGAGTATCAGAGGAGGAGGCCGGTCGAAAGGTAAGATATGATTTTTTTAAGGAAGTGCTGGATGAGGTAGGAGGACACAGAATAGCCCTAGCCCATCACAGGGATGACCAGGCCGAAACTATTCTCCACAATATCATTAGGGGAACAGGCCTTGCCGGGTTATCTGGTATAAAACCTGTTAGAGATGAAATTTTTATAAGGCCCCTGCTGGAAATATCTCGTAAGGAGATAGAAGACTACTGCCATCAAAACGGTTTAAAGTACAGAATTGATCATACCAATGAAGAGATAATTTATACTAGAAACCGGATTAGGCATATGGTAATTCCCATGATAGAAGAACATTTTAACCCTAACTTCTCTAGTAGCTTGGTTAGAATGGGAGATATATTAAGGGAAGAGGAGGACTTTTTAGCTAATTATACCAATAAAGTTTTTGGCAAAATAGCTAAACATAAGAATAATGAAGTGAAAATTTCATTATTAGACTTTATTATGTGTCACAAGGCTATCCAGGCAAGGGTTATTCGCCATGGTCTTGAATTTCTAAAAAAGGATCTTGTTGGTATTGAACAAGTGCATATAGAGGGAGTGTTAAATTTAGCCCTAAACTCAAATGTAGGTTCTATTTTAAACCTACCTAATGATATTATGGCTAGGAAGGATTATGATTATCTGGTACTATCCCTAGGTAAAACCACTAAAGGAAAAGACTTTGTACCGGTACCAGATTTTTTATATGAACTACCTATCCCAGGCAAGGTTTTAATACCTGAATTAGGTGTGGAGATTTCTGCTCAACTTGAGGAGAAATCCACTGTTTTAAACAAGGGCAACAAGTGTATTTATATTGATGCAGAGGCTGTACAGGGAGATAAACTTTATGTACGCAATAGGAGAAACGGAGATAGGTTCAAGCCATTAGGCATGAAAGGTACAAAGAAATTAAAGGATTTTTTCATAGATAACAAGATTTCACGGTACAAAAGAGATAGCATACCTTTAGTGGTGGACAGATACAATATTATATGGGTAGTAGGGCATCAGATAAGCCAAGACTATAGAGTAACTAAGGATACTAATAGGTTGCTCAAACTAGAAATCAAAGAAAAAGATTAATAAAAAACAAAGGAGTAAGGCGGTATAGGAATGGAACAAATAGGAAAAATATTAATTGATGAAGAAAAAATTATGAAAAGAGTTGCAGAAATGGGTACAGAGATAACCAGGGATTACCAGGGAAAAGAACTGGTAGTTATCTGTATTTTAAGAGGCGGAGTAATCTTTATGTCAGATTTAGTTAAGCAGATAAAACTCCCCCTGTATATGGACTTTATGGCTGTATCCAGCTATGGTATGTCCACCAAGTCTTCCGGTATAGTTAGGATTTTGAAAGATCTTAACGAGGATATTGAAGGCAAGGATGTACTAATAGTAGAGGATATAGTGGATACTGGATTAACTCTCCATTATTTAGTAGATTATATTAAGTCAAGAAACCCCAGAAGCGTAAAGGTTTGCTGCTTTTTAGACAAGCCCAGCAGGCGTAAGGTTGATGTAGAGGTAGACTATGTGGGGTTCCAAATTCCAGATAAGTTTGTAGTAGGATATGGATTAGATTATGCACAAAAATACAGAAATCTTCCTTATGTGTCAGTATTGGAAGAGGAAGATTTATAAGTCCATTAATTGCTTTTGAGCTATTACTATGGTAAAATAATAGAATGCAGTGTATAGTGACTAAAGGAGGGTTGATTTTGAGAAAATTCTTGCGGGGGCCAGGGTTTTATCTAATTTTATTACTTGTAATAATCTTTATAGTATCAAACTTGGATGATGTAACCGCTACAAGAGAAGAAATATCTTATCCAGAGCTGTTGAAAGCCATAGAAGAAGATAGGGTAGAGAGAATACAGACCATAGAAACCACCGTTTACGGTCTATATAAGGGTTCACATATTAGCGAAAAAGAGTTTTCCACCGGTGGAAAATATGATTTTAAATCAAGGATAATAACTGGAGAATCATTTTATGAAGATGTAAAGAGGATAGAGTCAAAGAAGACAGGAATCCCTCTTGATGAGATAACAGCCAATGACTTTTCCTTCCAAATTGATATCCAACCACCCCCAGAAGCTCCTTGGTGGTTAAGTTTTGTTCCTTTTATCATTATCTTAGTGCTCTTTGGCCTTTTTTGGTTTTTCTTTATGCAGCAGGCCCAGGGAGGAGGCGGTGGCAACCGCGTCATGACCTTTGGAAAAAGCAGGGCAAAGATGCATACTGATGATAAGAGGAAAACTACCTTTAAGGATGTAGCAGGAGCAGATGAGGAAAAAGAAGAGCTTAGGGAAATAGTAGACTTTTTGAAAAACCCTAAGAAATATTTGGAATTAGGCGCTAGAATTCCTAAAGGAGTCTTATTAGTAGGACCACCAGGAACAGGAAAGACCTTACTGGCTAGAGCCGTAGCAGGGGAAGCGGGAGTGCCATTTTTTAGTATAAGTGGTTCTGACTTCGTTGAGATGTTTGTAGGTGTTGGAGCATCTAGAGTTCGTGACTTATTTGAACAGGCAAAAAAGAACGCTCCCTGTATAGTATTCATAGACGAGATTGATGCTGTTGGTAGACATAGGGGTGCAGGTCTTGGCGGAGGACATGACGAGAGAGAGC
>LSQX01356097.1_pt1 | contig 19906 bp, 18 predicted proteins | sample 654561 | NCBI WGS metagenome assembly LSQX01 (sample SAMN04489861, study PRJNA283612) | anaerobic digester metagenome | isolation source: 4 biogas reactors fed with cattle manure at either 37C or 55C with and... | place: Denmark: Kongens Lyngby | collected 2014
AAATGATGGTCATAACCTCGGAAGTTGCTACCAGGTATTTTGCTACTCCCAAGACCATAAACGACTTTAACCTAAAGTTTGTCTTCGGCTGGGCGGACAAGGATAACACCCCCATCAATGCTTGGCGGGAGGTTGTGGCTAAGTTTTTAATGATTCCAATGGCCCATCAAATGGTCGGAGACTATTTAATTATTGACGAAGCCGAAAATGAAGAAGAACGCCGGCACATGATAATGCGACCATATCAGGTTTATGCCCTGCAGGCTGTAGAATTGGCAGCCTTCGGTTTAGATAATGAAGACAAAGTCCCCCACGGGGGTTATGTCTGGCACACCACAGGTTCCGGTAAGACGGTGACCAGTTTTAAAACTGCCCTCTTTCTTTCTACCCGCGGCGGTTTTGACAAGGTCATTTTCTTGGTGGACAGAAAAGAGTTAGACAAAAAGACCGGTGAAAAATTTGAAGCATATTCCAAATACGAACCTGTAAGGGTTGACAGCACAAAATATACATCCCAATTGAAAAGACAAATTGAATATAGCAAGGGAATAGTAGTCACAACAACCTTTAAATTAAATAGCCTTGTTAAGCAACTAATCGAAAACAAAGATTATGGGCTTGCTGAAAAGAAAATAGTATTCATAATTGATGAAGCCCACAGAACCACCATGGGCGAAATGATGGTTAATATTAAGAGCTTTTTCAAAAAAAACGGTTTGTTTTACGGCTATACAGGCACCCCCCTATTTGATGAAAACCAAGTCAAGGGTATGATAAATCAAAAGAGCGAACTTATAGACACCACCGAAAAGCTCTTTGGCCCGGAGCTTCATAAATACACCATAGACCAAGCCATTGCCGACGGCAACGTGCTGGGCTTTAATGTTGATTATATTAATACCGGTGAATTTACAAGCTATGAGGATTTGCGTCTGCAAATAATTGAGCATATGCAGGAAGAAAAACCGGATATGTCTGAATTAGAGATAGAAAGAAAAGTTTCTTCCCTAAGTGACATTGAGGTGGAAAAAGAAGCGGTCAAGCGCGATATACTTGTATATCAGGATGAAACCCACATTCCCAGGGTAGTTGAAAGAATCTTGGCCAACTGGGAAGAACAGTCAAAAGGCAGGTACTTTAACGCCATCCTGACGGTTGCCTATAAAAAGAGAGCCATTGAATATTTTGACGAATTCAGAAGGCAGCTTGAAGACAAGGAAGACGGTATAAATATCGCCCTAACCTTCAGCTTTGGCGGTGAAAATGAAGAGGAAAAGGAAAAAGAAAAAGTAAAGCCTGAGATTATTGAAAAGATGTTTAAAGATTATGCATCCTTTACCGGTATTGAGTTTGTCCGTGGAGATTTGAAAAAAGGTGAGGAAGCTTATTTTGAAGATATAGTAGATAGGGGTACCAGGGGCGGTAGCGGGAGAACCCCAAAACTCATTGACCTTATAATCGTTGCCGACCAACTGTTGACGGGTTACGATGCCAAGCGACTTAACACCCTTTATGTGGACAGGCAATTGGCCCTTCAAGGTTTAATCCAGGCCTATTCAAGAACCAACAGGGTTTATAACAAGGATAAAGAATTTGGTTCCATTGTAAACTTCCTATACCCTAAAATTACGGAAGAACAAGTAAATATTGCCCTAAAACTTTATGGGAGCGGCGGAACGAGTTCCATAGCCCTTGTTGAAAATTACAAGACGGCCACGGCCAAACTTGCCCAAAAAATTGAAGAGCTCAAAAAATCCTTAAAAGAACCGACCCAATGGGAAAGCCTGAGTTCGGATGAAAGAGCCAAGGAGTTTTTTATTCTCTGTTTCATGGACGCATCAAATCAATTGGGCAAGGTCATGCAATATTATGAATACAAATGGGATGACGAGAGTTTTAAATTAGACGAACACACTTGGCTTAAATATGTGGGTGCCTATAAAAACCTGACCTACAAGGAAAGGGATGAAGACGAAGATATTCCGGTCATCCCCTTAAGCGGAAAAACCAGAATAACTGCCACACAAGTTATAGATGAAAAGCATATATTAAGCCTTATAGGTGCCAGGGTAAAAAATGAAAAAGGCTATAAGACGGTTGACGATGAAACCCTAAGGCTGATATATGAAGAAATTCAAGAATTAAGCGACATGGGGCAGGCCAAGCAGGCACAGCTGCTCAAGGAGTTTGTGGAAACCGAGCTTTTAACCGGCCACATAAAGGCGGAACTGGACTTTGACCAAGCCTTTGAGGATTGGAAAAAGTCGAGAGTGGAAAAATCCACAGCCGAGTTTGCAAAAACTTGGGGAGTTGATGAAGCGGTTTTGGCCAGGTCATTGGAGCAATTTGACCCATCCAACAAAGAAATAATTCCTTATGTTGACGAGATTCAAGAAAGCATTGATTACGATAAGGCAGAAAACCAAGAGGCGGGCAACCCGCTGGCCCATACCATGAGCCTGTTAAATGAAGCCTTGCCGACTTATTTGATTGATACTAAGAAAAAGTATGATTAAGATTTTTTGCTAATATCGAGCTTGCCTAATCGGTGATAAGGCTTTATTGAGATTGCGGGGAAAAAGAAGGAAGTCAGAACTATACACAAATAAGACAATTAGTGGAGAGTTCTGATAAGAAAGGAAGTAAAAACTTGCTAAAAAACAACGATAAAAAGATTGAAAACTTAAGGCAGTTAGGTGGCTATGAAGGCAAGGACGGCCGCAAGGTTAAAGAAAACCTCCTTTACAGAAGCGGAGGATTAAATCTTTCCGAAGAAGAGTTGGGTGCCATATTAGAGCCCCTAAAAATTACCACCGTTTTTGATTTGCGGGCCGATGACGAAACAAAAGCATCCTCCTACACCTTACCTCAAGGGATAGAATACAGGCACAGACCCATTTTCAATTCCTTGAAAGATCAAATGCTGGCCTTAAATCCATCGCAAGCGGCGGTAAAAGCCGAAGGCTTTAGCATTCAAGATGTTTCTTTAGAAATGTTGATGGGGATGGGCGACTTTTTAAGCGACACCTATAAACTCATGGCCCAAAAGTCTCATGCTTTTGGGGACCTGATAAAAGAGATTATTGAGCTTGAAGGTGAGCCGCTCCTCTTCCATTGTTCGGCCGGTAAAGACAGAACGGGCATCTTGGCGGCCTTGCTCATGCTGGCTTTGGGTGTATCCCGGCAGGATGTTATAGAAAACTATATGTTGTCAAACCAATACCGCAAAGATGAGCTTGAAAGATATTTATCCTTTGCCGGAAGAATGACAAAGAATCCCGAAGTTTTGAAAATTATAGAAGGCGTCCTGATGGTTAAGGAAGAATATATTGAAGGCTTCTTGGCAAGCGTGGAAAGCTATCCGGGCTTTGACAGCTATGCAGAAGACTGCTTAGGGTTGAAGAAAGAAGATTTAGAAGCTTTAAGAAAGATTTATCTCTATTAGTCTTGTTTTTGTCGCCTAAATCAGAAAACAGAGAATATTTCCAAAGAATTTTGTCCATCATAATGGATGAAATCGCGAAAAACACAAATATCATACAACACGATGGATGCAGGCCTTGATTTTGCCGTTTGTTTCCATTACAATGGAAATGGGAGGTGGTCATATGATCCTCAGGGATAATTATCTAAAAGCGATAGTACCTTTTATTGACACTGAACTAATAAAGGTTATTGTGGGCGTTAGGCGCTCGGGCAAATCGGTGATGTTAAGGCTTATTCAAGAACACTTAATCTCAAAAAAAGTGGAGCTCAGTCAAATTGTTACCATTAATTTTGAAGAGCTTAAATATGAGCCATTGAAAGATTATCATCTTTTAAATGAGTTTATTGAAAATAAAATAAAAGAGATAGGTAAAAAAACATATATATTTTTAGATGAAATTCAAGAAGTTGAAAGCTTTGAGAAAGTTATTAACTCTTTGCGAGCAAGCTTCGGGGATGGTCTTGATATTTATATCACCGGTTCCAACGCTAAGTTGTTATCAGGGGAATTGTCGACTCTTATTGCAGGAAGATATGTAAAGTTTGAAATATATCCCTTTACATTTACCGAGTATATGAAGGGCAAAAAGAGCATTGGAATAGAGAAAAGCGATAGGGAGTATTTTAAAGACTATATTGTAGAAGGAGCAATGCCATTCACCGTTCTTCAAAAGTTTTCATATCAAGATCATGTAAATTACTTATCAGATTTATACAATTCAATTGTTTTAAAAGATATTATAGAGAGAGAAAAAATTAGGGACTCGGAATTATTACGAAGATTAATGATTTTTGTGTTAGGAAACATTGGTAGAACATTTTCAGCTAACTCGGTAAATCGATACTTGAAAAATGAAGGGCTCAAGGCTTCGGTAACAACAATAATTAATTATTTGAGCTTTGCAGAAAATGCTTATTTTATTATTCCCTTAAAGCGTTATGATATTCAGGGCAAGAAATTACTTTCCGGTCAAGAAAAATATTATGTGGTTGACCATGGTTTGAGGCAGGCAATAATTGGCAGAAATGAAGAAGATATAGAGCTTGTTTTAGAAAACATTGTATTGCTTGAGTTAATGTCAAAAGGCTATGAGGTTTTTGTTGGCAAAACAAATCAGTATGAAGTAGATTTCATTGCTGAAAAGAAACTTGAATCAGGGATAGATAAAAAGTATATTCAAGTTTCTTACCTTTTATCTACTAAAGAAACGAGAGAAAGAGAGTTTAGGTCATTAAAAGAAATCAATGATAATTATGAGAAAATTGTATTATCCCTTGATGAAATTACTTCTGACTCAGACGGAATAGTCCATAGAAACCTGATTGATTGGTTATGTGGCAAAGAATAAATTTTGGAACTGATGCAAGTAGATTTAGTGGCTTACCTGAAAAAAGTTGTGGACAATGATGCGGCGAAACTTGAAGTCAGCTCTTCTTTATTGCCATTTAGGAGTCGAGGATGGATTACAAACAAAGCGCAAGAGAAAGATTCAAAAAAGATCTCTATGCAACGGAAACTACCGGCATAGAGATAGAAGATGCCCACCCCGGTTATGCAAAATGCAGCCTGAAGATTGAAGGCAGGCATTTGAACATGGAAGGTTTTGTCATGGGCGGGGCAATCTTTACCCTGGCAGACTTTGCCTTTGCGGTTGCGGCAAATTGCGGCGGGGAACTTACTGTGACATTGACAAGCCAAATAAATTATATTAGCGCAAGCAAGGGGCCGGTCTTGTTTGGCGAGGCAAAACTCATAAAAAGCTCAAAGAAAATTTGCTTTTATGAAATTGAAGTCAGTGACGACAGCGGGAACCTAGTTGCCAAGGTATCAACAACGGGGTATATAAAAGAATAATATTTGTAAGCAACTGAAATTGAAGGCAACGGACGGGAAACGCTATAGTAACGATGTTACAAGTGCAACTGGAAATGTACAAACTGTGGGAAGGTATACAAGGCTATTAATATTCCGGATGAGTTGCCCGATAGATAAACAAAAGGAGCTGCCGCAAAAGATAAACTTTGCGCCAGCCCCTTCGACGGATACAAAATTAAGCTGAGATTTCGTATTTGGTTTTCAACTCATTATGCCAATTGAATTTTATAAAACCTTCTTTTTGTAATCGTCCTACAACGATACCGGGGTCTATTTCAATTTGTCTTGCAAAACCAATTATATCCGATTGACTGAAAGTGCTCCTTCCGGCAGTGAACGCTTCAAGTTGTTGAGCCGGAATAAGCTGTTCTTTTGCAAACTCATCTGATTCAAACTCATCTTTCTCGGAAGTACCAGTTTGGCTTAAGTGACCCAAAAGGATATGCCCGATTTCATGGAAAAGGCTAAACCAAAACTTATCGGCATCTCTTCCCCGAACCGTTAAGCCAAGAACTACCTTCTTCTTGTCAAAAAAAGTTGCACCGTTTAAAAACGAGTTTTCTATGTGTGGTAAAAAAACAAGCGCGACTCCACAATCGGCCAAAACTTTGACAAGTTTGGGGGCAAACTCTTCAGGAACCATGAGTGTCATCTTTCTGATTTCCGGAAGTAAGTTAGTTAAGTGTTCAAGATTGATGGGAGAAACATCAATCTGGCGAGCTTCCAACTTGGCTTTTTGTGCCCAGACGATTAGGGCATAATCCGCTTTTTCGGTTACGGCTTGCCTTCTGCAAGCAATTTTGGGGATTAAATCGTGTTTAAAAAGGAGCTCAAGCTCAACAGTTTCAAAAAATTTTCTCAGCTCGACTACCTTTTCTCCAACTCGATTGGTTTTGGGAACCCATCCATTATCAGCCATTTTTTTGTAGGGTAATTTTTTGGCGAATTCAACATCAGCTTCCATAGAGTTTTCAGATTCGATCTTGACAAGTTTTTCTCTGTAAATTGTTTCCAGATTGTTCCAAAATTTAGCTGGTACCCCAAGAACCATCTCTAAGCGGTTTGCAACTTCATGTGTCAGCTGGACTGCTCCGTTTATTAAGTTACTTATATGTTTTTCAGACATAGCCATACGAGAGGCAAATTCTTTCTGACTCATGCCTCGGTCTTTTAACTGTTCTTTAATTGTGAAACCGGGTGGAGTTGCTATGTAGCTTTTGCTCCTGGTCATTATGACCCCTCCTTTTTTGAAATATCAATGATAATCATCTATTTCAATGATTTTTACTACTTGAATTTGACCTTCTTTTTTTGTGAATATTAGCCTGTAAGGATGGACTAGATCCATCGCGTATTGTCCTCGCCTATTTTGGCTTAAGGCATGGCATCGTCCAATTCTAAATCTGATCATGTCTTCCACCGACTCTGAGGCTTCTATTTCATCGATTCGTTGATGGATTTTATCAGCCATTTCTTGACCATGCTCCTTAACTGCAACATGAGCAAGAGTGCAAATTTTTTGGAGCTTGTTGTTTTTATACTCTATTTCCAACTATACACCTCGCAACAAAATTAACCTGTGAGGTTAATTTAATTATACAGGCTTAAGTTTTTTTTGTCAATACTATCGAGAAAATAATTATCTTTGCCAAGCTCCAAGTCTTTTACGATATCCCCTAAATTTAAAGCAATATCTAGTCTAAGGGTGGAGCAATGGTTTTTGGAATATGATAACTTAAACACCTAACCGGCGAGGTGGGCACATGAGAATATTTGCCTTGGAATTAAATAACGACATAAAGGGAATCAGTGAAAGAAAGAAATATATAGAATCACTTATTTCAAAGCTGCCGTCACCCGACTTGGTCTTGCTGCCGGAACTGGCCATGTGCAGTTATATGCCAAACCAAAAAGTTTGGGAATATGCCGATTCTTGCGGCAAGGATACCTCGGCCTGGGCTATGGAAATTGCGGCAAAATACAATACATTCATAGGCCTGGGTTACCTCGATTTTGAAAATGGGGATTACTACAACCGTTATATGATTGCCGATGCAGAGCGTGTATATGGTATTGTTACAAAAAGTGAAGGGGAAGCGGCAGTTTTTAAAAGAGGATGGTTTGGCAATATCATAAAAACACCCTTCGGGAATGTAGCTGTTGCCATTTGCTACGATTCAAGGCGCAAGCATTTTTATGAGAATATTAAAGATGAGGAAATTTCGCTCATCGTCTTCCCCCACGGCAGCCCCGCCAACCCTAAAAAAGATGCCGAAGAAGTTGCGACCAATGACTGTTTTTGCAATTTATATGCGGAGGCTTTTGGGGCACCGGTGGTTTATATAAACAGTGTCGGCAAGCTTGAACCTATGCCCGGCCTAATGGGGTGGATGATGAAGTTAGCCGGTTTTACCATGAATGGTAAGACTAAAATTTATGCCGGCGCAGGTCAAAGCATTCCACTCACACTAAAGGAAGGCAAGGGGTGTGACTTAGCACTTGCTCAAGAGAGGCGAAAAAAAGATATAGTATTCTACGGCAATAATTTGACAAAAGAAAACTTAATTTTTCGAAATCTTATACTTAAACCCGACATAAAAATGGGTGTTAGAAAATATAATAAAAGGAGGGCATAAATAAAGATAAAAGTTTTTTCCTTCCCGCATCTATTAGATTGAAAAGTGAAGGTGGATATCATGAAAAAATCAAAAATCCTCTTAAAAACAATTTCCTTTATAAGCTTGCTCACTATTCTAATTTTAGAAATTCTGCCCTACGGAGTAGCCTTGAACTTTGCCACACCGGATGAAAGAATAAGGCAAACATATTCATACTTTTCTTTGACCCCTTTCGGCTACGCAAACTTCTTCCCGCTTTTAACGGCTTTGCTTACGGTTTTTATCATCCTCTTGTCTTTATTTGACCTCTTTAAAAAGACCGCCCGCCCTTGGCTTAATAAAACCATTTTGATTTCTACGGCCCTTGCCTTAGTACTCTCTGTCTTACCGCTTCTTGTTTTCGGCTCTGACTATATGACCCCTGTGGGCTTTGTTATAACAAGCCTCTTTTTCCTCTTTCTCATCTTACAAGTTCTTATCAATAAAAAAGAAAATTAAAAGGGCAAAAAAGCCAAGAACCCCCAACAGTCAGCCGTTGGGGGCTCCTTTTTTTATTTCTTAATGCCTCATGCACCGCTTTTAAGGGACATAAATTTCCTTAATCGATAATATTTTTGAGCCTTCCGCAGTCACTTTTGCCAAGAAACCTTCCTCGTCTCTAAAATATTTTTGCGCCTCTGCAAGGGCTTGGTCCATGTTCATTTCCACCGACTCCATCTTTTCAAAGTCGGGGTTGTCATAATTCAAGAAGTAAAATTGCGTCCTTCTGTTAACAAGGTAGGGCAACCATTCTTCATTGGGGTTTTCTATCCTATAACCGTTGGGGGCGTGGTCATCATCAATCCACAGCACGGTATCCACATAAAAATCGGTGTGGCCCGAATAATGGGTCTTAAAAAACTTAACATAGGCCATGCTTGTGGTCACTTGGGCGTCGGCTTCACCGCTAACCATGGCCCAGAAGTCTTCCACGGCGTCATATTCATAAATGGCACCGGATTGACCTATGGAGTATAAAATTTCTTTTGTAAATTTGCCCTCATGGTTTGTCCCCAACCAAATATCCTTACAAAAACCACCATAGGGGACTTCACTGATTTCGCCGGTAACAAGCGTTGACATACCGGCCTGCACCATGTCATAAACTCCACCGACCTGACTTACAAGCAGCTCGCTTAAATCACTGTCGGACATATTGTCCAAACCTATATCTTGGTCGGCACGGTAATAGAGCCAAAATGAATATTCAAAGTCTTCTTCATAGGGGTAAAGCAAATCGCCCGTGTTGGGGTAAAAGTCTAAAATCCCCCTGTCGGGGCTTGCGAAGCGGTAGCTCCCCTTAATTTGTGAGTTTTGGGATATATAAGCTTGGTTTTCTTGGTCCCGGGTAATCTGCCATTCGCGGTTGAGCTCAAGGCTGATTGTGCCCGGCGGGTAAGCTTGGCCTTCCGCCAAAACTATGTTATAAGTGCCTTCCCACATCTCAAATTCAGATATTGAAGGCCCACGGCCTATCCCCACATCATAATAAAGTGTTCCGTCCTCTAAAAAAGTAAGGTGCGAAACCGTAGGGTGACCTTCCTCATCTTCGGTCAAGCGGATGTTTCCGATCCAAGTTCCTTCAAATATATCTACTATAGAAACGGGCAACCTAAGGTCATAACTTAAACCGCGGTCATCTTGGGCCAAAACAGTCATTTCGCCTTGGCCTTCTTTTGAGCTTTCATAAGTCAGGCTTTCAATACCTTCAAGAAAGGGCAGGCGGTCGGCTTCCCAAAAATCTTCGTCAAAAGGTTGGTCAAGATCCCTGATTTCGGGGTAGGGGAAAACTGCCAGAAAGTGCCCCACGCTACCGTCTTCCATAAGCAAAAAAACGCTGGGGGTCACAAAGTCATTACCCAAGGTCCAATCCAAGGCCTCAACCTTGCCGATGCAAGCGTCTTGTACATTGCCTTCAAGGCCATTTATCTTCATTGGGCCTTGGGGTAAGGTGGCTTTGATTGCGGGGCCGTCTTCATCTTCAAACACCCGATGGAGTTCATCCCACCTGTCATAATCAAAGCTAATGGTGGCCGCTCCGTTTTTAATTTGAATTTCAACCAGGCCGTCTTCATCTTTCCTAACAAGGGTCATACCATCAGGCGCCTGGCTACTTTCGGGGTCGGAAGCGTCCCTTGGTTTACAGGCGCTGAAAACCAATAAAAACAATAAAACCAAAGCGAAAATTAAAGCCCTATTTGCAGTCTTTTTCAAAAAAACACCACCTTTAGTAATTAAAGCTCTCGCAAGGCAATTATAACACAAGTGTGTAGAAAACACCTGCTCAAAAATGCGGTTTTTTGTTTTAATAGGTTTGCTTTTAGCATTGATGACAGCCATGATTTATGCNNTTATGGCTTAAAAAAGAGTTTTGGAATCCCTTGGCTTTAGAAGTAAATCTTGATGGTTCTATTATCAATTTCAAGCAAACCTTCGTCTTTCATTCGTTTTAATTCGCGAAAGAGTGACGGTCTTTGAACTCCGAAATGGTCGGCAAGCTGTTTTTTAGAAACCGGCAAGATGATTGTTTTAGAGGCTTGTGTTTCAGCCAGGTCAGAAAAATAATCTATTAAGTTTTCCCTCAAGGTTTTTTGCGTGTACATAGCTATTTTTTGATTCATTCCTTGAGAATTTAAGGATAGCGACTTTACAAAGGGAATAACAAAATCATAATCCTTGAGTAAGTCACTTATGGCGGATTTAGAAATGTGAAAAAGGGTGGAATCTTCGGTGCAATAAATATTCATGGGGTATTTGTTTTGGTCACCAAACAAAAGATTAGCACCTATAATATTGTTTTTAATAAATTCAAAAACAATTATTTCCGAACCGCTTTCCGCCAAAGAATAAGCTATTAGCTTACCCGCCCACACAAGGTCTATTCCACGGCAGTCAGTGCCTTGTTCATGCACCGTAACACCTTTGCGAAAGGAATGTTCGGTGATTTGCCCGCTCGCAATCAAACCACTGATTATTTCAGCTTCTATATTTTTGAAAAGTGTCAGCTTTTGCAATTTTCCCAACATAAAAGACTCCACCCCCATGAAGCTCGTCCCCAAAATCTTTGAAATAATAATAGCAGAAAGAAACCTATGTGTCTATTCCCTTCGGATGAATTAAGCTAAAATGGTCGAAAAAGAAAAGGAGAAGATCTTAAGTTAAGTTATAAAAAACAAAACGATATTAGGATTGGAGAAGTTTAAATGGATGTTTTTACGCTTGCCATCTGGCTTGGGACTCTGATTTTCCTTATTGTATCTTTTACCAAAAACAAGGAAAAGACGAAACAGGCACTTAAAATGGCACTCAATATGGGGAAGGGTATGGCCCTGAGTATCTTTTCGATTATATTTGCAATCGGGCTGATTCTAACCTTTATTCCGCCGGAAAATATTGCAGCTTTTGTAGAAAAACAACCCAGCGTTATCGCCACGGTTGCCGCGGCTTTATTGGGCACAATTACTTTAATACCGGCTTTTATTGCTTTCCCAATAGTGGGGACTTTGGTGGATGCCGGGGTGGGGATAGTTCCCTCCGTAGCCTTCTTAACTACGCTGACCATGGTGGGGGTTGTTACCTTTCCGCTTGAAAAGAAGGAATTCGGTGCTAAATTTACAGCAGTAAGAAACGGGCTTAGCTTTCTTTTCGCAATTATTATTGCACTTGTAATGGGGGTACTCATATGACTGTTTTAAAAAAGATAAAAGAAAATCTGTTTTTTATTATCATTGTTATAGCCTATGGAGTTGTTGCAATCGTAAGCCCAAGCATGGGTCTGGCTTCGGTAAAAAACAGTGGTTACTATATAAAAGAAATGCTAATGATAATGCCGGTTATCTTTGTTCTCACGGCACTTTTAGACTTGTGGATGCCTAAAGAAAAAATTATGCAGTTTTTGGGCAAAGACGCCAAAATGAAGGGAGCCCTCTTGGCATTCGTCATCGGCAGTATTTCGGCAGGCCCTATTTATGCGGCCTTTCCCATGTGTGTTATGCTCCACAAAAAAGGGGCTTCGATTCGAAATATCATAATAATTTTAAGCTCTTGGGCGGTTATCAAAGTCCCCATGCTCTTAAACGAAGCAAAGTTTTTGGGCCCTAAGTTTATGGCTTTACGCTGGGTACTTACCGTTTTGGCAATTATAATTTTCTCATGGATTGCCGACAAAGTGGTTAAGGATGAAGATTTGCCCAAAGATGAAAGTGTCACAAAGGGCTTAACTATCAACCAAGCCTGCATGGGTTGCACCGTATGCGTCAAGGCTTACCCCGAGCTTTTTGAAATGAAAGGCAAGAAGGCGATTGTCAAGAAACATGATGAGTCGGAAATTGACGAGGAAAGACTGCAAAAAACAATTGAAGTTTGCCCGGTAGATGCAATAGAATATAATAAATAGAACAATCAATATTAAACTTTCATGTTAGGCCGCCTTCGGGCGGCCTAATTGGTTTTTTAGTAATTATTGCAATGGCAGCCCATGCTTGGTAAAATATGATTTAAAATAGGAAGTTGAATAATCGGTTTCTAAAAGGAGCTTTGCATGCAAGAAAAAAACTACGGTCTTGTAAGATACGCTTGCTATATGGTCAGTGCCTCAATGGCTGTGGTATCCACCTTGTCACCTTTACTTTTTCTTTCCTTCCGCAACCTTTATGACATTTCCTTTTCAAAGTTGGGTGCCCTTGTTTTCATAAATTTTACAACTCAATTAGTGGTTGATTTAGTCCTATCTTTTTATTCCCACAAGTTTTCCATGGAAAGGCTTGTTAGGCTTACTCCGGTCTTAACCGCCATGGGTCTCTTTGTCTCCGGTCTTTTCCCCTTTATTTTCCCCGGCAGGGTTTATTTGGGGCTGCTTATGGGGACTGTAATTTTTTCCGCGGCAAGCGGTTTGGCAGAAGTTTTAATAAGCCCTGTAATAGCCGCCCTTCCTTCGGACAACCCGGAAAGGGAGATGAGCAAGCTTCACTCGGCCTATGCTTGGGGTGTTGTGGTGGTAGTTGTTGTCAGCACCTTGCTCTTAACGCTTTTGGGCAGGGAAAATTGGCAGTGGTTGGCATTTTTTTGGATGCTGGTACCCCTGACTGCCTTCTTCCTTTTTAGCAAATCCACAATATCAGAGCTTGAAACACCCGAAAGAGCCTCCAAGGCCCTATCCTTGCTTATGCAGAAAGAATTTTTAATCTGCTTGGCTTGTATCGCTCTGGGCGGGGCAAGTGAATGCACCATGGCCCAGTGGAGCTCAAGTTATCTTGAGCAAGCCCTAAACATTTCAAAGGTATGGGGGGATATTTTTGGGGTTGCCCTTTTTGCCGTCATGCTGGGAACGGGCAGAACCCTTTATTCGAGGATTGGGAAAAATATTTACAGAACCTTGGCAATCAGTGCCGTGGGGGCCACGGCCTGCTACCTTGTGGCGGCTTTTTCGAACATCCCGTTGGTAGGTTTGGCCGCCTGTGCCCTTACCGGTTTGTGCACGGCCATGCTCTGGCCGGGGAGCCTTATTGTCGTTTCCGAAAAATTCCCCAAAGGCGGTGTGGCAATTTTTGCCTTTATGGCAGCAGCCGGGGATTTGGGTGCAGCGGTCGGCCCGCAATTAGTCGGCTCGGTCACCGACCTTGCGCTTAAAAGTGAGCGCACCCTAACCCTGTTTTCAAACATGAATTTAACATCCGAGCAAGGGGCGATTAAAATAGGCCTGCTGTCGGCCCTGGTCTTCCCGGTTCTTGCCACTCTGCTTTACACAAGGAATTTTTTGAAGAAAAAGCAAGAGGAAGCCGCAAAGCTATGAAAACAAACTAAAATACCCCACTGCGATGTAGAGTGCGGATGTTTGGGATTAAAAAGAAGAAGGAAAATTGATGTATGTATTTCGAATACGGTGAAAAAGAGACAAACTATCTAAAAAGTAAGGACAAACGCTTGGGGGAGGCCATTGAGAAAATCGGCCCCATCAAGCGTCCGGTTGAAAGTGACTTATTTTTTTCGGTGGTTGACCATATTGTGGGCCAGCAGATTTCCACAAGCGCTCATGTGACTGTCCGCAAGCGAATGAAAGAGGGCTTGGGGCAAGTGTCCCTTGAAACGATTTCAGCCGCTTCAGTTGAAGAGATTCAAAAATTCGGCATAACCTTTCGTAAGGCCGAGTACATAAAGAATTTTGCCGAAAAAGTAAAGTCGGGCGAGTTTGATTTAAATGCCCTTTGGGGAAAAGGCGATGACGAAGTTATAAAAGAGCTCACCGCCCTCAAGGGCATCGGCCCTTGGACAGCCGAAATGATTATGATTTTTTGCATGCAAAGGCCGGATGTTTTTTCTTTCGGTGACCTTGCCATTCACAGGGGGCTTCGCATGCTTTACGGTCACAAAGAAGTGGACCGAAAACTGTTTAAAAAATATAAAAAAAGATTTAGCCCTTACGGGACGGTTGCCGGCCTCTATATATGGGCAATCGCCGGCGGAGCAATCGAGGGCTTGCAAGACCCTAAATCTAAAAATTAAAGCTAAAGGGGGAATAGAAAATGGAAAAGATTAAAATTTTAGCAATAGTCGGTTCTTTAAGAAAGGATTCTTTAAATCGCCAATTAGCCTTGGCTGCCAAAGAAGTTTTGGGTGACAGGGCAGAATTCACCATCCTTGAATATGGGGATATCCCCATGATGAATGAAGATATGGAATTCCCAACCCCGGCAGCGGTCGCGCGTGTGCGTGAAGCAGTCAAGGCGGCGGACGGAATCTGGTTTTTCACCCCCGAATATAACCACTTTATGCCCGGGCTTTTGAAAAACTTGTTAGACTGGCTTTCACGCCCCATGAGCCAAGAGCTAAGGCGGCAGGTCCTTGCAAGAAAACCGACGGCCATCAGCGGCATAACCCCGGGCCTGTCCGGCACATGTTCCGCTCAGGACACTTTGGGCTCGCTTTTAGGTATTGTCAATATGGATGTGATGAATTCCCTTCGCCTAACCATTGCCAATGCCGGCCAAGAGCAGGATAAAGACGGAAAATTAAAGCTGACGGTGAGTCAACCATTCTTAGAAAAGCAGGCAGATCTTTTCTTGAAATTTATTGATAAACGCAAGAATTTGTAAAAATACTTTTATTATTCGGAGGGACCTATGTTCAGAACCATGCGAAGAGAAGAAAGGCAGATGACACCCGAGGCCGCTAAGTCTCTTTTGAAAGCCGGTAAAACCGGGGTCTTGGCTTGCCTGGGTGACGGGGGCTACCCCTATGCCCTTCCCCTAAACTATGTTTATCATCAAGATAAAATTTATTTCCACACGGCCAAGGAAGGCCACAAAGTAGATGCTGTTTTAAAGAATCCCAAAGTTTCATTCGCCCTTGTGGGAGCGGATAAGATTGTCAGTGCGGAATATACCACCCACTATAGCAGTGTTATTGCCTTCGGCCGAGCAAGAATAGCCGAGGGGGAAGAAAGAGTCAAAGCCTCCCGTGCCCTTAACGAAAGGCTGGCCGGTGACAGACCGGAAGCAGAGCGGGAAAAATCTGTAAACGAATGCGAAAGCGCTTACATTATTGCCATTGATATAGAACATTTGACAGGCAAGGCTCATGAGGCCTGCCAGTAGGGAAAACTTGCATTCTGCCACAAGTTCTGTTAGAATATTGGCAGAATGTGGCAGCAAGTGGCAGAACTCTGCTTGAAGGGTGATAATTATGAGCTTTTATGAGAGCGAAACCATTGAACTAAAAGAAAGATATACCGCAGACCTAATAAAAGAAATCATTGCTTTTGCCAACACAAAAGGTGGGGAAGTCTACCTTGGTGTGTCGGATACCGGCACAATAGTAGGCATTACAGATATAGATTTTGTAATGCAACAAATAACAAATGCATTGAGGGATAGTGTCCGCCCCGATATCACAATGTTTACCCAAATAGAACCCTTAGAAAAAGAGGGTAAAACCATATTAAAAATCACAGTGTTACAGGGAACGAAACGTCCCTATTATTTGTATGCCAAAGGTCTAAAACCATCGGGAGTTTATGTCAGAAACGGAGCAAGTTCGGCGCCGGCTACCGAAGATTCCATCCGCATGATGATTAAAACAACGGATGGGGATTCGTTTGAAATGAACCGTTCCGTCATGCAGGAATTAACTTTTGACGCATTATCCAATGAGTTTGAAAAGCGAAAACTTGAATTTTCGGATATCCAAATGGAAAATCTTGGCCTTATGACATCGGACAAAATATATACAAATATGGGTTTGTTAGTATCCGATCAATGTAAGCACACTGTAAAATTTGCACTTTTTCAAGGCGCTGATAAGGCTGTTTTCAAAGACAGAAAAGAATTTAGCGGTTCCTTGTTTTCTCAATTGGCAGATGCTTATAAAATTATAGATTTTTATAACGGCACAAGGGCAAGCTTTCAAGATTTAGTAAGGATAGATAAAAGGGATTTCCCCGAAGAAGCGGTAAGGGAAGCCTTGCTAAATGCTCTTGTTCACAGGGATTACTCCTTTAGCGCAAGCACACTCATTAGCTTGTATTCGGATCGTCTGGAAATTATTTCTTTGGGTGGGCTTGTACCCGGGCTGTCTTTAGAGGCGGTAATGATAGGGGCATCTCAACCGAGAAATGAAAAGTTGGCAGCCTTATTTTATAGGTTGAGGCTGATTGAAGCTTACGGAACCGGTATAAGTAAAATAATTTCCAGCTACCAAGGAACAGGCTTTGAGCCTTTGTTTGAAAGCACACAAGGGGCCTTCAAGGTAGTGTTACCTAATACTAACGGCGACAGTGATACGAATGCTTATGTTAGACGAGATTCTGAAGGTGAAAGATTCTCGCCGATAATTGATCTGTTTTCAGAAAAAGGGGAAATTACTCGCAGGGATGTAGAAAAGGCTATGGAAATCAGCACTACTTACGCAGTAAACACTGTTAATGAAATGGTGAAAAAAGGTCTGATAGTAAAAATAGGTAAGGGAAAAAATACGAGATATAAGTTGAAAACATGAAAGGTTTATAAGTGAAACCATAAAGGAGGCCTACAAATGCCTTTTACCATCATCCGGGAAGATATTACAAAACTTAAAGTAGATGCAATTGTAAACGCCGCCAACACAGGGCTGAAAATGGGCGGAGGTGTTTGCGGTGCTATTTTTAAAGCCGCCGGTCCGGCAGAGCTCCAAGCGGCTTGTGACAAAATCGGCCCGATTAAAACAGGCCAAGCCGTTATCACACCGGGCTTTGGCCTGCCCGTAAAATTTGTTATACACACAGCCGGCCCGGTTTATAGGCAAGATGAAAAAGAGGAAAGCGAGAGGCTCTTGCGGGCAGCTTATACAAACTCAATGAAACTTGCCCTTGAAAACGATTGCCAAAGCGTGGCTTTTCCCCTGATTTCAAGTGGTATATACGGCTACCCAAAAGATGAGGCCTTGCGGGTTGCGAGCACGGCTATTCAAGATTTTATTGCAGACCATGACCTTGATGTGAAACTTGTGGTTTGGGGAAGGGCAGCCTTCAGTGCCGGACGCGAGCTTTTCGGTGCGGTTAAAAGCTATATCAGCGAACATTATGTTAAAGAACACAGGGGTAAACATAGGGATTTGCTTGATGTTGAAAAGAAAGAGCTGTCTGTAAGGAGCTTCCCCTCCCAAATAGGAGCGGAGCCCTGCCATGAAAGTGTAAGTTCGGCCGGTATGGCCGCGCCCTTTGACTTGGACACAAGGCTTGATGAATCATTTGCATCAATGCTCTTGCGCATGATTGACAGCAAGGGCATGACAGATGTCGAAGTTTACAAGCGAGCCAACCTTGACCGTAAATTGTTTTCAAAGATTAGGTCCAATGAAAATTATATGCCAAGCAAGCGCACAGCAATTGCCTTGGCTTTGGCTCTTGAATTAACCCTTGAAGAAACCGATAAATTCCTAAAACAAGCAGGTTTCGCGCTTTCTCATGCAGTGAAGTTTGATGTGATAGTCGAGTATTTTATTATAAGCGGTAGTTATGATATCTTTAAGATAAATGAGATTTTGTTTGAATATGACCAACCCTTGTTGGGGGCATAAAAGTTAATTTGTCGCTTCCAAAGCGACCTTGTCCCTTATAAAAATTGCTATCCTTAAGTCGCAATCAAGGCAAAAACAAAAATCTTAAGGAGGGCATAACAATGAAAAAAGAGTTAACTGAACTGGTCTTTATCTTGGACAAAAGCGGCTCTATGATGGGGCTGGAAAAAGACACCATCGGGGGCTACAACTCCATGCTTGAAAAGCAAAAAGCGGTTGAAGGCCAATGCAGAATCACCACGGTTCTTTTCGACCACGATTATGAACTGCTCCACGACCGCATCGACCTTGAAGCCGTTGGCCCCATTTCGGGCAAAGAGTACCAAGTCGGCGGATCAACCGCCTTGCTTGATGCAATCGGAAGAACTATCCACAAAATCGCAAATGTGCAAAAGAACACTGCAAAAGAGCATAGGGCAGAAAAAATACTTTTCGTAATTATTACCGACGGCGAAGAAAACTCAAGCCGGGAATACTCCGCACAAAAGGTAAAAGACCTTATCGAAAAACAAAAAACAAAGTACGATTGGGAATTCATTTTCTTGGGCGCCAACATTGACGCGGTTGAAACCGCAGGGCGTTTTGGCATCGCGCCGGATAGGGCGGTTGACTATTTGGCAGACAGCCAAGGCACCAAGCTAAACTATGACGCCATGTCAAAAACGGTTGCGGGTTTTAGGGCAACGGGCGCGGTAAACACGGCTTACTTGGAAGAAATCCGTGATGATGTTAAAAAAAGACGCAAGTGAAGATAGCTTGAAACAAATAAGGCAGAAGCGGGCTAAATCCGCCTTTCTGCCTTAATTTGTTTTGTAACCTCCACAAATGTAAACAATAGCAAAAAATAAAAAGCCAACAAAAATTATTGACATTTGATAAAAGAAATAGTACAATTTAAATGAGTTTTTATTCGTCGAATGTTGTTGCTTTGGGGGAGGGATTTTTATGTTGAAAATGATAAGAAAATGTTCTTCGATTTTTCTGGTAATTGTGTTGGTTTTCGGTCTTGTGCCAACATGGGGCTTTGCAAACAACGAAGTCTGGGACGGCACAATTCCGGCTCAAAATGAGAATGCCGGTTATTCCGGCGGAGAGGGAAGCGAGCTTAAGCCGTATTTGATTTCAAACGCCGGAGATTTGGCACAACTCATGGTTAACACGAATGCAGGCGGTACTTCTTATTCGGCAAACAAGTATTTTCTGCAAACGGCCGATATTGTGCTCAATTATCCGGATGTGTTTGCAGTGGATGAAGAAGGAGTAATTACCGGCCTTGCAGAAGGAAAAACAGCAAATCTTTGGTTTCCGATCGGCATAAGCTATATTTTCAATTTCAGCGGGCATTATGACGGTGGCGGCAGGGCAGTACGCGGAATCTATATTGACATCGACAAGTATCTTGATGAACCCGGCTATGTAGGTTTGTTCGGAAGAGCTTCCGGAGCAACTATCACAAATGTCGGTGTAGAGTCCTCCTATATAAAGGGCGATGTGAATGTCGGGGGTGTGGTTGGCAATTGTTATCGTGGCTCTGTGATAAATTCTTATAACACCGGAACGGTTGTCGGTAAACGCAACGACATCGGTGGCGTGGCAGGATGGCTCTGGGGCGAAGGAAACAACCTGCGTAATAGCGGTAGGGTGACAGGCGTCAATAATGTCGGAGGTTTGATCGGAAGGTACGGCGGCGAAGGTGACTATGGGTTAAGAGACAGCTACAACACCGGCGAAGTAAGAGGCATCAAACGAGTTGGCGGTTTGGTGGGAGAAGGTGCGCAAGCTCACCTTGATAAATGTTATAACCTTGGAAAAGTCACGGGTGAAGCTGTCTCTTATA
>LSQX01031418.1_pt1 | contig 19903 bp, 18 predicted proteins | sample 654561 | NCBI WGS metagenome assembly LSQX01 (sample SAMN04489861, study PRJNA283612) | anaerobic digester metagenome | isolation source: 4 biogas reactors fed with cattle manure at either 37C or 55C with and... | place: Denmark: Kongens Lyngby | collected 2014
ATTGTTGACAGTGTTAATGGTGTGGATATTATGCCCATCGGTGAACCTGGAGAAATCATCTTCCGCGGGCCCCAGCTGATGCGTGAATATTGGAATAACCCAGAGGAAACTGCTAAGGTCCTGAGAGATGGATGGTTTTATACTGGGGATATTGGCCGCATGGACGAAGACGGATTCTTCTATATTGTGGATCGCAAGAAAGACATTATAATCAGCAGCGGTTTTAATGTTTACCCCCGGGAAATTGACGAAGTATGCTACGCTATGCCGGAAGTTCAGGATGCCTGTACTATTGGCGTTCCTCATCCCAAGCGGGGGGAAGTGGCTAAGACATTTCTTGTTTTGAAGCCAGGGACCAAACTTACGGAAGAAGAAGTTATTGCCCGTTGCCGGGAAAAGCTAGCTCCTTATAAAGTGCCGACCGAGATTGAATTCTTAGATGATCTGCCTCGTACACCGGTTGGCAAGCCTGATCGTAAAAGTTTGCGAGCCATGGTCGCTGAGCAAGAGAACTGAGCACGGTAATAGATTCTGCAGGGGGGTTATTCAATTAATGCCATATGATTTTATTTCCCTTGATAAGCTTGAAAAGACTGGGATTATCAGGCTGCAAAGGCCGGCAGCATTGAATGCCTTAAATCACCAGATGATAAAAGAATTAGAGCAGGCCTTCATGGAATGGGAAGCAGATGAAAATGTAAGGGTGGTCATAATCACTGGAGAGAAAAACTTTGCTGCTGGTGCTGACATCAATGACATGTTGGATTTTGATCCCGAACAAGCCCGGGCGTTTTCCTTCCACCAGTGTTTTGCGCAGATCGAAGCTTTTCCCAAACCAGTATTGGCTGCTATCTCTGGTTTTGCTCTGGGAGGAGGACTGGAACTGGCCCTGGCTTGTGATTGGCGTATTGCAGATAAAACGGCCCGGTTAGGCCTGCCGGAAATCAATTTAGGGATTTTCCCGGGAGCGGGAGGAACACTGCGTTTGCCGCGGCTGATAGGAGCGGCCCGGGCCAAGGAAATGATTTTTAGCGGGAGGCCTATTAATGCCCAAAAGGCATTAGAGTACGGGTTAATCAATGAACTGGCAGATGATGCATTAGCAGAAGCAATCCAAACGGCTGAAATGCTGGCCAGCAAACCACCCATCGCTTTGAAACTGGCTAAACAATGCATCAACCAAGCCTTTGACATTGATGGCATGAAAGCGAACCATTTTGAATTGATTGCCTGGGCCAGTTGTTTTGCTACCCGGGATCAAAAAGAGGGAATGAAGGCTTTTATCGAGAAGAGAAAGCCTGAATTTACAGGAACTTAACTAGGGAAAGGAGCAGAATATATGCAAAATGTTGTTATAGTAGCGGCTGCCCGGACAGCAGTGGGGGATTTTCAGGGCTCGCTGGCCAGTCTCAAGGGCCATGAGTTGGGCACATTAGCTTTGAAGGGAACTATCGATAAGTTTGGCATCGACCCTAACCTGATTGAAGAGGTAATCGGCGGTCAATGCAACCAATATGGCTCACCTGGAAACTCAGCTCGCTGGGTGACATTAAAAGCTGGTCTGCCGGTGGAAACAGTTTCTACTACGGTTCACCAGCAATGTCCTTCTTCCATGCGGGCGGCGGATATCCTGGCCCAGGAGATCATGTTAGGCAGGATTGAAGCAGCGGCTGCGGTAGGGTATGAAAGCATGAGCAATGCTCCCTATATGCTGTTTGGCGCTCGAAAAGGTTATCGCCTCAATGATGGTGAAGTGATTCAGGACAGCCTGATGTTGGGAGGGCTGATCTGTGCTTTTGAAGGCTATCATATGGGAGTCACGGCCGAAAATATTGCCGAATTGTACAATATAACCCGTGAACAGCAGGATGAGTATGCTTTGCTCAGCCACCAGCGCGCTTGCAAAGCTATGGCAGACGGACTATTTACAGATGAAATCATTCCGGTAGAAGTTAAAACCAGGAAAGGGACTCAGATAGTTGATACTGATGAACACCCTAACCCCGGTGCCAGCATGGAAATGGCAACTAAACTCAGTCCGGTCTTCAAGAAAGACGGAACGGTGACAGCATTCAATGCTTCCAGCCTCAACGACGGAGCAGCAGCTCTGATACTGATGTCGGCCGACAAAGCCAAAAAGTTGGGCTTAAAACCCCTGGCCCGGGTAGTTGCATCTGCTTCTGCGGCAGTGGAGCCCAGGATAATGGGGATGGGCCCGGTACCAGCTACCCTTAAGGCTTTGAAATATGCGGGAATGACTTTAAATGACATCGATTACTGGGAACTCAATGAAGCTTTTGCAGCCCAGGCATTAGCTTGTATGCAAGAGCTGAACATTCCTGTGGAGCGCTGTAATGCGGTAGGCTCAGGGATTTCTTTAGGCCATCCGGTAGGTATGACCGGCGCCCGCATTATTCTGGCAGCTATCAATGAACTAAAAAGGCGCGGCGGACGTTTTGCCTGCTCAACCATGTGTGCCAGCGGCGGGCCGGCCTGCGCTTTTATCATCGAAAACATCAACTGATCACTAAGGTGGGGGGTATAAACATGGCCAGTGACTTTCTTTATTCCAATCGCGACTTAAAATTCATCATCGGGGAATGGCTGGATACTGATACAATCTTTAGTTTTGATAAATTTCGAGATTACTACAGTCATGACGATATTGATATCGTATTGGATCAGGCCTTAAAAATTGTTGCAGACCAGGTAGCTCCGACCAACAAGGATGGAGACACCATCCAGGCTCGTTTTGATAATGGAGCAGTAATCGTACCGCCTTCTTTTCATCCGGTGTACCGATTTTTAAACCAGGAAGGCTGGGGGATATCAAACTTGCTGGAGGACGGGGAAGGCACCTTGCCGCAGGTACTGTATTCCGCCATCATTGAAATGATTACTGCGGGCAATCCGGCCTTTATCCCTTATCTCAACCTGTCCGGGGGCGTTCTGGAACTGATCCAGTCTTTTGGCAGGGAGTGGGACAAAGAAACCTTTCTGCCCAGGTTGTGTTCAGGTGAATGGAGCGGAACCATGTGCCTGACCGAAGCCGGCGGGGGGTCTGATGTAGGCGATATCCTGACCCGGGCTTATCCCACTGACGAAACGGGTATTTACAAAATCAAAGGCTCCAAAATATTTATCACCGCGGGGGATCACGATATCTGCTCCAACATCATTCACATGGTTTTGGCCCGTATAGAAGGGGCTGTACCAGGCACCAAAGGACTATCGCTGTTTATCGTGCCTAAAATATGGGTGAATCCTGATGGCAGTCTGGGAGAAAACAATGATGTTATCACCGTAGGAATCGAACATAAAATGGGCATCAAAGGCTCAGCAACGGCTACCCTCAACTTTGGCGAGAATGATAACTGCCGGGGGATACTGGTGGGAAATCCGCCTGTAGAAGGAAAGGGCGAGGGTATGGCCCAGATGTTCCAGATGATGAATGGAGCCCGTATGGACACTGGTATGGCAGGCTACACCCTGGCAACTATGGCTTATTTCAATGCGGCTGAATATGCTCGCAACCGGGTACAGGGAAGACCATATAACGACCCCAAAGGCAGCCGGGTGCCGATCATAAACCATGCAGATATAAGGCGGATCCTGCTGAACCTCAAGGCCTGTACTGAGGGGATGCGGGCTATGGCTTTCAAGACCTATTATTATTTCGATGTCAGCCGCCACAGCCCCCGGGAAGAAGAGCGCCAGAGAGCCCGGGATCGTATCGAGGTCATGACCCCATTGGTCAAAGCGTATTGTTCTGATATGGTATGGCCTTTGGTGGGAGATGCCATCCAGCTTTATGGCGGGTATGGTTTTTCTGAAGAGTATCCCTTGGCTCAAATCGCCCGGGATTGCAAAATCTATTCTTTGTGGGAAGGAACTAATTACATCCAATCCATGGATCTGGTGGGCAGAAAGTGGAATCTTAAGCAGGGCCAGGTTTTTGTGGATTGGCTGGAGGATATCGAAACTATTATCAAAACTAACACTAGCCGGGAGGATTTTGCTGCTGAAAGTGCCATCATGGAGAAAGGTTTGGCCTCATACAAACGCATCAAAGCTATGATGGATGAATTCAAACAACAAGGTCAGGGAGAGATGCTGCCCCTCTATGCTACCCGCATATTACATGCCACCTCCCAGCTGTGCTGCGGAGCTTTGTTGCTGGACCAGGCAGCGCTGGCAGCGGATAAGATTAGGGAATTGGGCAGAGAGCACTGGGATTTGGCCTATTATCAGGGTAAAATAGACGCCGCTCGTTTCTATATCAAAAACCATGTGCCGGCCATTATGAACCTGGAAGCCATTCTGCAGTACAAAGATGATACTGCCATTTCCATCATGGAAGAAGCTCTAGGCAGGTAAAAAAACCAAAAGACAGCCCTGTATTGTTTTGGCGTGAGGCGGGACAGGGCTGATTCCTTGCTGCTTCCCAGCTGGTATTTTATTCTTCTGCCAGGCTGCACAGGTATTGACTATTGGTGAACAACTCGGGTGCTCCGCCGGTATGCAAAAAGACCAGGTTTTGCCCGGCGGTATAGTAACCCTGGCGTATTAAATCCAACATACCCACCATAGCTTTGCCAGTGTAGACTGGATCTAACAGTATGCCTTCGGTGCGAGCTACCAGTTTAATAGTATCTCTTACTTCCGGGTAGAGTTTTGTATATCCTTCACCAACATACCTGTCTTTTATATTTAGGGCTGATGCTGTGGTATGGTCCAACCCCAGCATTTTTTCTTCGGCCTGACTTAAAACAGTGAGTATTTGCTCACAGCACCAGGCCTGTGAGCCCCCTACACTTATACCCATAACTTCAGCGGGGTGCCGCAGGCTGTTTTTACCCAACACCAAACCCGCATGGGTAGTTCCGGTTCCGATAGCAGTGATCACGGCATCTATCTTAAAATCGGCCTGGTGGGTAAGTTCCCGAAAGCATTCCTGGTAGGCCAAGGCTCCCCACACATTATGGCCTCCAGCCGGTATATAGTAAGGGTGTTTACTCTTGCGGAGATATTCCTGCCGCAGGTTTTCAACTGTTTCTTCCACCATATAATGGGGGACACAGACTGTCTGAGCACCTAGCAAGTCGTCTAAAAGATAATTTCCCTGCCTAATTTCCGGGAGGTCGGCCAATCAGTACCAGATGGCATCCCATACCCAGCTGGGCGGCTGCCGCGGCGGTTTGACGAGCATGATTGGATCCCACTGCACCCACGGTTATTAATACATCCGCCTTATGGCGAATGGCATCAGCCAATATGTATTCCAATTTACGCACCTTGTTGCCTCCCAGAGCCAAGCCAGTGCAATCATCTCTTTTCATCCATATCCTGGGTCCACCCAATTGAGCGGAAAGGTTTTTTAGCTCATGTACCGGGGTAGGGAAAAAGCCTAGAGGAATCCGGGATAATTTGGGCTGCATATCCACAACTCCTTAATTAATATTTCTGATTTTGGGTTAACATAAGCGACCATCGCCTACAATTATTGTAAATGGGAGTTTTATTACTGCCTTTTACTTGATAAACTTGCGTGCAGGGTTGACAATTAAGTAAAATTGAGAATGTATACTCATTACCGCAGGGAAGTTGTCCCGGGTATTTAAATATATAACAACTATAATTACCATAGAAGGGTTTTACCCGATTAAGGAGGCCGTTTTTTTATGTCCACATACCATCAGTTGCCAAGCGTTTATGAACCCGGACAGGTGGAGCGCAAGTGGTATAAATTCTGGAAAGAACGCAACTATTTTGCTCCCAGTGGCGATACTAATCAACCTATGTTTTCTATAGTAATGCCGCCGCCTAATGTTACCGGTTCGCTCCATCTGGGACATGCTTTGGATAATACCTTGCAGGATATTCTGACTCGCTGGAAACGTATGCAGGGTTACAATGTTTTGTGGCTCCCGGGCACAGACCACGCTGGTATAGCCACCCAGGCTAAGGTAGAAGAAGCTTTGGCCCAAGAAGGGCTAAGCCGCCATGACCTGGGACGGGAAAAGTTTGTGGAGCGGGTTTGGGAATGGAAGCATTTATATGGCAATCGCATCACTGAACAATTGAGTTTACTGGGTTCCTCCTGTGATTGGAGCCGGGAAAGATTTACTATGGATGAGGGATGCTCCCGGGCCGTACGGGAAGTGTTTGTTGACATGTATAACAAAGGGCTGATTTATCAAGGTGACTACATAATCAACTGGTGCCCTAAGTGTCATACCGCTATTTCTGACATTGAGGTAGAGCACGAGGATACCGAAGGAAAGCTTTGGTATATCCGCTATCCTATCGAAGGTTCTGATGAGTATTTGGTGGTGGCTACTACCCGTCCTGAGACCATGTTGGGAGATACAGGGGTGGCAGTACATCCAGAAGATGAACGGTATAGCCATTTAATAGGACGGAATGTTATGTTGCCGCTGATGAATCGGCCCATTCCGGTATTTGCTGATGATTATGTGGATAAGGAGTTCGGAACTGGAGCGGTAAAGGTTACCCCTGCCCATGACCCCAATGACTTTGAAATGGGCTTGCGCCACCAACTGCCGCAAATCAAGGTAATGGATGATGGGGGTATAATGAATGAAAATGCTGGTCAATATGAGGGCTTAGACCGTAGCGAGTGCCGGCAAAAGGTAGTAGCTGACCTGGAGGCTCTAGGCTTGCTGGAAAAAATAGAACCTCATCAACATGCCGTTGGGCATTGCCAGCGCTGTGAAACCATTATCGAACCCATGATTTCCAAACAGTGGTTTGTGCGGATGAAACCCTTAGCTGAGCCGGCTATCCGGCGGGTGGTGGAAGGCGATATTCGTTTTGTGCCGGAACGGTTCACTAAAATATACTTAAACTGGATGGAAAATATTAGGGACTGGTGCATTTCCCGTCAGCTATGGTGGGGACATCGTATACCGGTGTGGTACTGTGACCAGTGCGGGGAGATTATCTGCAGCAAGACCGATCCGGATCGCTGCCCGAGTTGTGAGTCCGACCAGTTGCGTCAGGATGAGGATGTTCTGGACACCTGGTTCAGTAGTGCACTGTGGCCTTTTTCCACCTTGGGATGGCCGGAGGAGACCAAGGATTTAGAAACCTTTTATCCCACTAGTGTGCTAGTCACTGGCCGTGATATCATTTTCTTCTGGGTGGCCAGAATGATATTTTCGGGCTTGGAGCATACCGGACAAGTGCCTTTTTATGATGTGAATATCCATGGATTGATACTGGATGCCCAGGGACGTAAAATGAGCAAATCATTGGGTAACGGTATCGATCCTATTGAGGTAATTGATAAATACGGAGCAGACACTCTGCGTTTTGCTCTGATTACCGGCGTTACACCCGGTAACGATGTTCGCTTTCATTGGGAGAAGGTAGAGAATACCCGCAACTTTGCCAATAAGATTTGGAACGCAGCCCGGTTTGTACTAATGAATTTGGAGGGCTATGAACCGGTGGAAGTAGCCGAAGAGGATTTGACTTTGGCAGATCGCTGGATTATTTCCCGCCTGGCTAACACCGCAGAAGATGTTACCCGGCTCTTGGAAGAATATGATCTGGGAGAGGCTGCCAAGACCTTGTACGAGTTCATCTGGGATGAATTCTGTGACTGGTATATCGAGCTTGCCAAAATCCGCCTGGGTCAGTCGGCTGATTTCCGTCATCGTCTGGTAGCCCAGAATGTGTTGCTCCAGGTGCTCTTTGATACCTTGCGCTTGCTGCATCCTTTTATGCCCTTTATAACGGAAGAGATTTACCAGAATCTGCCCGGTCATAATGATACCATTATATTGGATGCCTGGCCGGTCAAAGGGCAGGTATGGCCTGAGGCGGTAGAGGATATGCAGCAGCTAATGAGTGTAATTCGGAACTTGCGCAATATCCGGGCTGAGTTTAATGTAGCCCCGGGCACTCCCATAAATACCATTATCCTGGTGCGAGACCAGGGCAAAATGGCTTTGTTTGAAAATAATCAAGAATACATTCAGAGACTGGCTCAAGTGAAGAAAATTGAAGTAGTAAACAATCTGGATACCAAACCAGCCCAGGCGGTATCAGCTTTGACTGCTTGGACTGAAATTTATGTACCTTTGGAAGGCATTATAGACATAGAACGGGAAATAGTGAGGTTGGAAAAGGAATTGAAAGCAACCGAAGCCGACCTGCAGAGGGCCGAATCCAAACTCGGCAATGCTAATTTTTTGGCTAAGGCGCCCCAGGAGGTCATTGCCAAGGAAAATGCTAAAGCAGAGGAAGCAAGGGTTAAAAGGGAGGGTATTCTGCAACGTCTAGAGATTTTGAAGCAATCGTAGAAAACAAACTTATCCAATTGGGGACCTACGGCAGTCGCCCTGGTTTACAAAGGATTCAGGCTTTATTAGAATCTATGGGCAATCCTCACCTGAAAATACCCTGTGTCCATATAGCGGGGACCAATGGCAAGGGATCAACATCATTATTAATAGCAGCTATTTTGAGTTGTGCGGGCTATCGGGTAGGCAGATTCACTTCGCCCCATCTTCATTCTTATTTTGAACGCATAACCATCAACGGCCAGGAGATTCCGGGTAGTGATTTTGTTGACTACCTGGATATAATTGACAATTGCGTGGCCCATTTGACTGCTCGTGGGGTTGAACATCCTACCGAGTTTGAAGTATTAACTGCTGCTGCGTATCAGTATTTTGCTGATCAAGAAGTGGATATCGCAGTTATGGAAACTGGGTTGGGAGGTCGTTTTGACTCTACTAATGTTATTGTTCCCTTGCTGTCAGTCATAACCAGCATTGACTATGATCATACTGCCATATTGGGAAATACAATAGAAGAAATAGCCTACAACAAAGCGGGCATAATCAAAAGGAAAGTGCCGGTCCTGGTTGGACAGTTACCGGAAGATGCCCTGAGGGTGGTTAAAGATTACGCCGATGATTTACAGGCACCGCTATATTACTCTTCTCTAAGTCAAATTATTGCTAGTGATTTACAAACCTTGACGGGACAATTAGTTGACATTATCACACCTGTCCATTGTCTTAACCAAGTCTGGTTTTCCCTGCCGGGTGCTTACCAGAGGGAAAACCTGGCCTGTGCATTAACAGCCATAACGATTTTGGAAGAACAAGGATGGAAAGTGAGTGACCAACACCTCATTAATAGTCTCGTAAATGCCTATATACCAGGAAGGTTGGAAGTGGTATCTGACCAACCTTTGGTTTTAGTAGATGCTGCCCACAATCCTCATGCTGCCAGATCCATGTCGAAGTCTTTGGATGCTATATTGCCAGACCGCAGACGAGTTTTGGTTTGCGGCATGGTGAACGATAAGGACGCCTGGAATACTTTACAGTATTTAGGAGAGAATACCCGCCATTGTATAGTTACCCGACCTTTGGGAGAACGGGGGTCCAATTGGTACCGGGTCTATGAAGCCTGGGAGGAATTATTTCCTGCTATTTCGGTGCAGGCTATAGAAAATATTGCGGAGGCAGTTCGAGAAGGGTTACAGAAGCTGCAGGGCAATGAATATCTTTTGATTACTGGTTCATTCTACGTTTTGGACCGTGCCCGGCGCTATTTTACCGATGATTAATAGTTTCTTAACAGATTGTTAACAACGGTACAAAGTTGTTATTTGCTATAATTAATGCAGGCTAATGATGGTTTTGGAATATTCTTAATCTAAGGAGGAACTCAGGTGGGTTTTCGCTTGAAGCCGCGCGACGAAAAATTCTTTGACTTTTTCAATCAGCTATCTGAATCAATTTTGGAAGCCACAGAGATCCTGAAACTTTTCTTTGAAAATCCCCAGGATCCTTCTCAAACACTGGATATGATTAAAGAGGTTGAAGAGAGAGGAGATCAGATTCTATCCACTGTTATGAACCAGATCAACAGTTCTTTTGTCACACCATTTGATCGTGAGGATATATTGTTGTTGACTCGCGAGCTCAACAATGTTCTGGATCATATTCAGGGAACCATGGAAAAGGTTATTATTTACAAAGCCGGCAAACCTAAGGATGTTAATGTACTGAAAATGGTATATGTTCTGCAGGCGGCGGCTGAAGAAATCAAAACGGCAGTAGATAAACTGCCGCAAATCAGAAGTAAGCATCAGGAAATAATTGAATCTTGCGAAGCGATTCGTTCCTACGAACAAGAAGGGGATTACCTGTATAGAGCAGGGATTGCCCTTCTTTTTGAGAATACAGAAAATGTAGTGGAAATAATTAAATGGAAAGAAATCTATGAGCATTTGGAAACAACCCTGGATTACTGTGAGAATGTTAGCAACATATTAAAGGGAGTCGCCGTAAAGTATGTTTAGTTTCACCCTAGTCGTGCTAGTGGTTATTTTAGCCCTGACTTTCGATTATATTAATGGGTTCCATGACACTGCCAATGCTATTGCTACTTCAGTTTCTACTAAAGCCTTATCCCCTCGCAATGCCATCATAATAGCTGCTACCCTGAATTTTTTTGGAGCGCTGAGCGGAACAGCCGTAGCGGCTACTATTGGGAAAAACATTATTTCGCCCGAACTGGTAACTCCTATCGTTATTACAGCCGCCCTTATCGGAGCGATATTTTGGAATCTATTCACTTGGTATTTTGGTATTCCCAGTAGTTCTTCCCACGCATTGATTGGGGGATTGGTGGGTGCAGTAATAGCCGGTTTCGGTTTGGTGGATGTAAATTGGCTGGGTTTTTCTCAAATCTTTGTTGGATTAATTATTACCCCAATAATAGGTTTAGTAGCGGGAAGTGCGGTAATGACACTTCTTTTTTGGATTTTTAAGGAAGGGTCACCGGCCTTAATTAATAATAAATTTAGAAAACTGCAGGTAATATCAGCTTGCATGGCTTCCTTTGCCCATGGATCAAATGATGCGCAAAAAACTATGGGTATTATTACTATGGTTTTGGTAGGGGCAGGCCTACTAGACACTTTTATGGTACCCCTCTGGGTGAAAATTGCCTGTGCTTTGGCTATGGCTGCAGGTACTGCGGTAGGTGGATGGAAAATAATAAGGACCATGGGAGGGAAGATTTTCCGCATTGAGCCTATCAACGGTTTTGCCGCTGACTTCACAGCCTCAACAGTAATCTATGGTTCCAGTCTACTAGGCGTACCAGTCAGTACTACCCATGTGGTTTCATCTTCTATTATGGGGGTAGGAGCTGCCAAGCGCCTGCATGGTGTTCGTTGGAACATAGCCCGCCAAATCGTTATAGCCTGGTTTGTTACCATCCCATCTTCCGCTGTTGTGGCATTATTATTTTACAAATTGATAAATATGTTTATATAATAAGACAAGCTCTTTCCATTAGTTGGTCATGAAAGAGTTTTTTGCTATTTATATGCGTATTTTGATTGCGAACTATTTCACAAGAATGGTACAATCATAATACAACTTTGGAAAAGAATAATTAAATTAAGGAGTGGGGAGCTTGAAGGTTTATAAGATACCTGAAGCAACTGTGATGCGGCTCTCTGTTTATTCCCGTTTTTTACATCAATTGATCGATGAAGGTATCACTACAGTTTCCTCCGGGGATATAGCTAGGGGCGTGGGAGTCAGTTCCGCTCAAGTCCGCAAGGATCTGGCCTACTTTGGCGAGTTTGGTACTCGTGGTGTTGGTTACCGGGTAGATGAGCTGTACGGACACCTGATGAAAATTTTAGGCCTTGATCAAGCCTGGAATATCATTTTAGTGGGTGCCGGTAAACTAGGATCTGCTCTCGCCTTATATCAAGGATTTGCCGAGAGGGGATTTCACGTTAGCACTGTTGTTGATGTTGATCCTAAGAGAATTGGCACTAAATTGGGTGATGTGGAAGTAGAACCAATAAGTGTTCTGCAAGAACGGGTCAAAGAAAAAAACATTCGCGTGGGAGTTGTTACTGTACCAGCCTCTGCTGCCCAAGATGTTACTGACCTTTTAGTAGAAGCCGGGATTAAGGCTATACTTAATTTTTCACCTCGAGTATTGAAGGTACCCCATAGGGTAATACTACGCAATGTGGATTTATCGGTAAATCTGGAGGTGCTCAGTTTTAATTTGGCATTGAATCGATAAAAATGTATTATGAATAGTTATTAATTAAAGCTCTCACCACAGGGCTTTTTTCTTTTTCTTCCTTTCTTGTTTTCATGGTAGGGGAATGCTAAACTTGAAAAAAGCTATACTGGAGGAACGCAGTAATGGCTGGAACACGTTCTCCCGGATGGCCAGTTTTACTGATGTTGCTGGTCTTGGGTGGAATAATAGGCGGCTGGATTGGACAAACCTTAACTAATGTATGGCCATCTCTAGTGATACTGGGACGCGCACAAAGCCTAGGGATTCCTAGCTTTACCCTAGATTTGCAAGTATTTACTGTATCATTTGGTTTTATGCTACATATTAGCGCATTTACTCTGATTGGGTTTGTACTAGCCTATGTGGTTTATCGAAGAATGTAAGGTGGTAAGCGGCTGAATTGGATTTACGAACTGAAGATACTAGGGCCTCAGTTATTAAACAAAGGAAGCCTATCATACTAGCTTCATCTTCGCCCCGACGCCATGAGATTTTGCGACGATTAGGACTGTCTTTTACTATCGCCAGTGCTGATGTAGATGAGACAGTGGATAAAAGCCTACGCCCCCTGGAAGTTGCTCGAGAACTGGCCCTAAGGAAAGCCCGGGCCGTAGCTCCCCAGTATTCTCAGGGATTGATCATAGCTGCCGATACCGTGGTAGTGATTGACGATAGAATACTAGGTAAACCAATTGACACCAACGATGCTCTGGCCATGCTGTTAACTTTACAGGGCCGGGAACATGATGTATATTCAGGTTTGGCTGTCATAGATGCTGCCAACCAGCACACTGCAGCGAGCTGTGAACAAACCACCGTAGTGTTTCGTCCCATCAGCGAGAAGGAAGCCCGGGCTTATATAGCCACCGGTGAGCCCATGGGTAAGGCTGGTGCTTATGCTATTCAGGGTCTGGGGGCAATCTTCGTTAAAGAGATACACGGCGATTATTTCAATGTAGTGGGCCTGCCGGTCTTCAAATTGGCACAATTGCTGCACCAATTTGGGCTGGATATATTAAGCAGACAACCATAGCCCATCATGGGAAGGGCTTTATTAGAAGATGACGGTAAGTTCAAAGGCTGTTTAATCGTATTATTAAAATAGCTGCTTAGATTGCGAACCGGTGTTGGTTAAGGTTGGGGGGAGTTTAATGGGGGATTATCATGTAACCATTAAGATGCTGCCGGAGAGCATGCGGCCCCGGGAAAAATTGTTGAAATCCGGGGAGACAACCTTAAGTGATGCTGAGCTTTTAGCTATACTAATAAAAGAGGGTGTCAGTGGCCTAAGTGCTCTGGAATTGGCTCACCAGTTATTGGCATCTCATGAAGGAAATCTTCGATTTCTAAGAGATGCAACTATAGAAGAACTCACCTGTCATCCTGGCATTGGGCCGGCTAAAGCGGCTATTATAAAAGCAGCCGTTGAAATAGGCAGACGTATATCTATAGATGTTAAACAAAAAATAATAATAAGGTCTCCTGATGACGTCAAACATCTTTTAATGGAGGACATGCGGTTTTTGGACCGGGAGCACTTCCGGGTTCTGCATCTGGACCGCAAAGGAGGAATTATTTTTATTGAAGACGTCAGTAAAGGGGGTCTACATAGTGCTATTGTTCACCCACGGGAGGTATTTAAGACCGCCATCAAAAAAAGTGCCGCTTCCATAATACTTGTACACAACCATCCCAGTGGAGACCCCCAGCCCAGCAGTGAGGATATCGAAATAACCCGGCGGCTGATAGAAGCTGGGACCTTGATAGGCATCGAAGTCTTGGATCACATTATAATTGGGGAACACAAATACAGCAGCTTAAAAAGTTTAGGTCTTATATGAGCCCTGGCTCGATTGAAGGAGGATATCAACTTGTTTAGTAGAGATATGGGAATCGATCTTGGCACAGCTAATACTCTGGTGCACCTAAGAGGAAAAGGCATTGTTCTCAAAGAACCCTCGGTGGTCGCTATTCAAAATGATAATGGCAAAGTATTGGCAGTTGGGGATGAAGCCAAACAGATGATTGGCCGTACACCAGGAAACATTGTGGCTATTCGGCCCGTGAAAGATGGAGTCATTGCTGATTTTGATATTACCCAAGCTATGCTGAAATATTTCATTAACCGGGCCTTAGGAGGCCGTTCAGCCATGGTTCGTCCCCGGGTAATAATCAGTATACCATCGGGATGTACTACTGTAGAAGAAAGAGCAGTTCGGGAGGCAGCCCTACAGGCCGGAGCCAAAGAGGCCTATCTCATTGAAGAGCCTATGGCGGCAGCTATTGGAGCCGGACTTCCTGTTCATGAACCAACCGGAAATCTAATTGTCGATATTGGTGGGGGCACTACGGAGGTGGCCGTTATTTCCCTGGGCGGAGTAGTAAACTCCCGCTCAGTTCGAGTTGCCGGGGATAATATGGATAATGCCATTTTACAGCACTTGAAAAAGACTTATAATTTGCTCATTGGTGAACGTACCGCGGAAGATATTAAGATATCAATTGGTTCCGCCCTTTGGGAAGGTCCCGAGGAAACTTATCAGGTGCGAGGAAGAGATTTGGTCAGTGGATTACCTAAAACCATAGAGGTATCTTCTCAGGAAATACAACATGCCCTACAGGAAACCGTTGAGGAAATATTAGACGGTATAAGGGTATGCTTAGAAAAAACTCCTCCTGAATTAGCTTCCGATATCATGGACCGGGGTATCGTATTGGCTGGTGGAGGTTCTCTCTTACGAGGATTCGATAAACTCATAAGCCGGGAAACCAATATGCCTGTCTATATTTGTGAAGAACCTCTGTTGGCAGTAGCCTATGGGACAGGAAAAGTTTTGGAAAATATTGATGTATTAAAAAGGGTCTTGATCGGGCCCAAAAAATTAATATAAGAAACCCGGGTGAGGAGAATTGTTCAGACTGCTGGGAAACAAACTTTTCTGGTTAGTCTTACTGGTGGTGGTAGCTGCCTTAGTCACCATGAGTCAGACGTCCTTACCGCGTGAGGATATAACCGTATTGGAAAAGGTAGTATATAATGTTTATACCCCCCTGCAAAATGGGGTACATGGAATGACAGGTCATTGGGGAAGCTTCGGTGATCTGCTCAGTGATAAGCGCACTTTGCAAAATCGCATAGAGGAACTGGAAAAGAAGAATGCCGCCCTGGCGGTAGAGAACCAAAGTTTGCGAGAATATGAAGCCCAAGCCAAACGGTTGCAGAATATACTGCAATTCCAACAGGATACTCTGGATATTTACCAGCTAAAACCCGCTGCGGTTGTAGCTCGCAGTGCTAATAACTGGTATAAGACATTGGTGATTAATGTTGGGGAAAGTGACGGTGTACAGCGAGGCATGCCGGTTATTCACCCCGACGGACTGGTAGGACGTGTTAGCAGCGTTAGTTCTAATTCTGCTCAGGTCAGTCTCATAACCGATCGAGAAATGGCAGTGGGAGTGGTCCTGCAGCGTTCCCGGGAAACCAATGGCATTGTAGAAGGGACTGGGAGCAGCAACTTGCTGCGCATGAACAACATTCCTTACTATTCATCTATTACCGAAAATGACCGGGTAATTACCTCTGGTTTATCATCTCATTATCCCAAGGGCATAGATATAGGGATAATAAAACAGGTAAATCGTGAGCCTAATGGTCTGCTGCTCAGTGCCGATGTTCAGCCATCGGTAGATTTTGATCGTTTAGAGGAAGTATTGGTGATTACCGATTATCATCCCCCGGAGGTCGAAAATCAGGAAACAGGTGAGCAATAATGCGCTATATCATCCTGGCCTTCCTGCCATTTCTGGCGGTATTTTTACAGTCAACCTTCTTCAACCAATTCAGTATTAAGGGATCTATACCAGATCTGGTATTAATCTTTGTGGTGTATCATGCTCTTTTTGCCGGCGCAAGAAAGGGCACTATTTATGGTATGCTGTGCGGACTGTTGGAAGACCTATATGTAGGGCGCCTTATCGGCGTAAATGTCTTAACCAAGGGACTAATCGGCTATATTATGGGCAAAGCTCAGGGCAATGTATTCAAGGAGAATCTACTGGTTGGTATTATGGCCGTGTTGGTTGGAACCCTCATAAACTCCCTGGCAGTAGCTGTTCTGCTGGTGATTAACGGTCGCATGCTGGGGATAGAAGTTATCTATAGTATCCTGTACCAGGCTTTTTATAACTTGCTGCTGGCAGGACCAATTTATTTGTGGTATTATTATTCGACCTATAATGGTTGGCTGCGTACAACTGAGGAGAATTAAAATGAAGCCCCATGAACTGAGCAACAGACTGAAAATCTATATCTATATTGTGATAGCTCTGATGACCATCCTTTGTCTGCGGCTTACGATTATTCAATTATTTGACAATGAGCGTTATCAGACGCAGGCCAAGGAAAACCGGTTGCGTTTGGTATCTATAAAAGCTCCCCGGGGAGAAATTTACGCTCGTTCCGGAGAAACTCTGGCCGCCAATAAATTGGTTTATACTCTGAGCCTTTCTTTTATGGATAACGAAATAGATGAGGCGGTCTTGGACCGCTTGGTAGAGGCTGTGGGGGACTATTATCCAGATATAACCAGGGAGGCTATTGAAGAAAAAATTGAAGTGCAAAAGTACCGGCTTTTTGAGCCTATAACTATAATCCGTGACATTCCTTGGGAGCTAGTGATCAAACTCGAGGAAAACCGTCAGGACCTGGCTGGGGTATTAATAACGGTGGAACCCTTGCGCTATTACCCCGGAGGGGATTTAGCCGGTCATTTACTGGGATATATCCATTCTATTAATGAAGAAGAACTGGCTCAGGCAGGTGAAGGTTATTCCATCAACAGCCTGATCGGCAAGTCAGGAATAGAAAAACAATATGAGACTGTCCTGCGGGGCAAAGATGGGGCCCGGCGCATGGAAGTTGATGCTGCTGGTCGACCTGTACGGGAGTTGGTTACCCTGGAGCCTGAACAGGGCAACAATATTTACCTGAGCATTGATTACCAGTTGCAGCAAGTCCTAGATCAGAGCATGAAAAAGACACTGGAAGAGCTGCAGAAGACTTATCCTAAGGCTAAAGTTGGATCAGCAGTAGTGCTTAACGTTAGAACTGGAGAGGTTCTGGCTATGACCAGTATACCAACTTTGAATCCCGATGATTGGAAAGGCAATATCAGTCCCGAAAAGGCTCTTTATTATTTTCCTCAGGGAGAAACGTATAACCCCATGGAACCGGGGGCTGCTCTTAACCGGGCTATTCAGGCCACCTATCCTCCTGGTTCCACCTTTAAGCCCATTACCGGTATGGCTGCTCTGGAATCAGGCGTGGAACCCATAGATTATTCCGTGAACTGTGGGGGCCGTTATTGGTTGGCACCTTATATCAAATGTATTGGCGTTCATGGGCATCGTAATTATTATTCGGCCATGGCCGTTTCCTGCAATACCTACTTCCAGGAGATGGGGCGTCGTGCTGGCCAAGAACTGATTTCTCATGTAGGGCAACAGTTTGGACTGGGGCAAAGAACCGGAGTCGATCTGCCCCACGAAAGCAAGGGCCTGCTTCCCACGGCAGAATGGAAAAAGGAATTAAATGCTTTGTTAATCGACAGCAAATATGATGGACTACGTCAGGATTTAGAAGAAAGATACAGCCGGCTTTTGAAGGAAGCTGCCACTGAGGAAGAGCGCTCTAAACTAGAGAGACAAAGGGACAGTGAAAAAGCCCAATTAGAAGCCCAGTATAAGATAGATTATAACTTTCATACTACCTGGCAGCCTTTTGATACTTATAATGTTTCAATCGGACAAGGTTCCAATAATTTTACCGTGATGCAATTGGCTAATTTTGTAGCAACTGTAGCTAATGGCGGTTCATTAATGGAACCGCATATTCTTAAAAAAATAGTATCTCCCGATGGCAAAACCATTAAAGAAGTTAAACCTAAGGTGAAACATCAAGCCGATGTTGCCCCTAGAACCATAGCAGAAACCAAAAGGGCTATGCTGGCCGTAACCGAACCGGGAGGAACCGCTCATTACTTGTTTTATCATTTTCCACCCGAAATCCAGGTAGCGGCTAAAACAGGGACTGCCCAAACTGGGCGCCGGGGAGATGATGAGTTGAAAGAGTTCCATGGAGTATTTATAGCTTTTGCGCCTTTTGATAATCCTGAGATTGCTTTCGCTGGTGTAGTAGAATATGGACACAGTGGGGGCGGTTCAGCAGGGCTGGTTTGTCGCGATGTGTTTGAACATTATTTTGGCATAAAGGATCATTTGGCTGAAGAGGGAACTGAAGCAGAAGTGGATGGCAATAATACCGGGGAGGAGGTCTCCACAGCTACTACCCAAGAAGTTAACCATGAAAACCCGGGTATTGAGAACACCCTGCCCGTAGTGTCGAATCAAACTGACGAACCTTGATAGATTTTTTTTGCGATACACGACGCAAAGAGAGGTAATTCTTGAAAAAGACCTCTCTTTTTTTCTTTTTCATTGCAGGTAAATTATGGTAAAAATTGAATAAATAAGATTATGCTTCTATCTATTCAGAATTTGTGGTGAATGGGGGGCATGGCTGTGTCAATTACCCTAAGAAAAGTCAACGGAGAACTGTGGTTGGATTTGACTAGGGAGAAGACCTTCAATGAAATAAAAAAAAGCTTAACTAAACGGCTGAATGCTATAGATGATTACTTATTAGGAACTATGGTCACTATTGATGTGGGCCGAAAGTATTTAACTAACAAACAGATGCGAGAAATCGAAGATATACTGTTGGATCACGGACTTCATCTTAAGGAGATTTTGAGCCAATCCTATCAGGATAATGGCCATGCTGACCAACCAGTTGTGGAAGGTATGCCAGAATATGATGAAACTATTCTATTGTGCCGGCATCTTAGGTCAGGACAAAAAATATCCAGTGATGGCAACGTAGTTATACTAGGCGATATTAATCCAGGTGCGGAGGTGGTTGCCAGAGGCAATATTCTGGTAATGGGGTCTTTAAGAGGCATAGCCCATGCAGGGGCAGGCGGAGATTTAACAGCAGTTGTAGCTGCCTACCGGCTTAATCCAACTCAGATCCGTATTGCCAATCATATCACTCGTCCACCCGATGGAGAGGTAATAACTGAAAGTAACCCAGAGATAGCTCGCATACGTGACGGTAAAGTGGTGATTGAGAAGTTAAAAATATGATGGGAGGATAAACCATGAAAGGGAAAGTCATTGTGATTACATCTGGCAAGGGGGGGGTAGGGAAAACCACCACCGCTGCTAATCTTGGTACTGCGCTGGCGATGATGGGGCAAAAAGTTGTATTAGTAGACACTGATATTGGCCTGCGTAATTTAGACGTAGTAATGGGGCTGGAGAACCGAATCGTATTTGACATTGTTGATGTAGTTAATGGACATTGCAAGTTAAGGCAGGCGTTGATACGTGACAAGCGTTTTGAAGGATTGTCTTTGTTACCAGCCGCTCAGACCAAGGATAAGACTTCAATCACTCCGCATCAAATGAAAAATCTAACTAATGAACTGCGCAAGGAGTACAATATTATTCTGGTGGATTGTCCTGCTGGAATCGAACAGGGTTTTAAGAATGCTATTGCCGGTGCGGACGATGCCATTGTAGTGGCTACTCCAGAAGTATCGTCAGTCCGGGATGCTGATCGCATTATTGGACTGCTGGAGGCAGCAGGACTAACCCGAGTGCGTTTGATTATCAATCGCCTGCGCAAGTCCATGGTTAAACGTGGAGATATGATGGATATAGATGATATTATAGA
>LSQX01267004.1_pt2 | contig 19900 bp, 11 predicted proteins | sample 654561 | NCBI WGS metagenome assembly LSQX01 (sample SAMN04489861, study PRJNA283612) | anaerobic digester metagenome | isolation source: 4 biogas reactors fed with cattle manure at either 37C or 55C with and... | place: Denmark: Kongens Lyngby | collected 2014
GTTTACCGAAGTTGGCTATGTGGGCAGAGATGTTGATTCCATGATAAGGGATTTAATAGACGTTTCCGTTCGAATGACTAAAACCTTGAAGGCTCAAGCGGTACAAACGGTTGCAGAGTCCGCTGCCGAAAATAGAATACTCGATATTTTAATGGGGACACAAGAGGATAATTCTGATAAGGATTCAGATGGCTTAGGCTCTTTGCAGATGCTTTTAGGCGGATTTGTTCCAAGGAAATCTCAAGAACCCGAAAGAGAGGAAGAGAACACAAGCGAAGAAGAAACGCTTGCCGAGCGAGAGAGGCTGTTGCTTGATTTGCGTTCAGGAAAGCTGGACGATTCCTTAATAGAAGTCATTTTAGAGGACAACAGCAACAACATGAACGATGCTTTCTTTGCAATGGGCGTTGATGTGAACATGGGAGACCTTTTTGGTGGAATTCTACCCAAAAAGAAGAAAAAAAGAAAGATAAGAATTTCCGAAGCAAACCGCATTTTTGTTCAAGAAGAGATTGACAAATTGATTGATATGGACGAGGTTGTGCGTGATGCGATACAAAGAGCTGAACAAGAGGGTATAATATTCATAGATGAAGTGGATAAGATTGCCGCCACAAGCCGCTCTTCATCTGGTCCTGATGTTTCGAGAGAGGGCGTTCAGAGGGATATACTCCCCATAGTTGAGGGCAGTGCAGTCAGCACAAAGTATGGCATAGTTAAAACCGACCATATTTTGTTTATTGCGGCGGGTGCTTTCCACATGACGAAGGTATCAGACTTGATTCCCGAGTTGCAGGGGCGCTTCCCTATAAGGGTGCAGTTGGAAGCACTTTCCAAAGATGACTTTGTTCGCATATTGACACAACCGCAAAATGCGATTATAAAACAATATAGGGCCTTGCTTGCTACAGACAAGATAAACATTGATTTTACAGACGATGCAATACAACGCATAGCAAAATATGCCTTTGATTTTAACGAAAGCCACGAAAATATTGGGGCAAGGCGTTTACATACGATAATCGAAAACCTACTTGATGAGGTTTCGTTTGAAACAGGCGATAAAAAGGCAAATAATTTGCTTATCGATGCAAAGTACGTTGATGAGCATATAAGCGAAGATATAGCTGTAGATTTTCGCAGATATATAATTTAGTGTTTATAACGCTACAAAAATGTAATTGCTTTGCTTTTACACTAAAATTTGGAGGATTGTATGAAAAGGATATTGATTCTAACATTGCTGGTGCTGATTGTTTTTTCAGCATGTGCAGCGCCCATTGAATCTCATAGCCCTAATAACACGAATACCGACACAAATGTAACCGATGAACAGGTAAAATCTAATGAGGGTAAAGGAACAAGCGCACCTATAGTAACTATTGTACCTACCGAGGCGCCTACCCCCACACCTGTTCCCACCCCCTATCCCGAAGAATTGGTTGAGAACGCAAGCGGCTATGGGTTTACTTATGAAGAAAGCAACCCGCTTTATATCGAGCCAAACATCAATGGTGTTGTGCTTTCAGAGTTAGTAGCGGAATGCAACCTGCTTATCACAGGTGAAGTAGATGATTTTTATCGCGTTGAAGCGAATGGTATTGTGGGCTTTATCCCTAAAAAGTCTGTGGCAACTTCAAATGGTTACATAAACGCAACCGAAGTTAAGCTAAGAAAGGGAGCGGGTACAAGCACCGATATAGTCAAAGTAACAGAAGCAAACACAGAGCTTGTTATATTAGAAAAGACTGGCACTTGGTATAGCGTAGTTTTGAAAGATACCGAGCATTCTGTAGGCTATATGCATTCGGATTACGTATCATACATCGAGGGCTATGTAGTTAACGACGGCGTTAATGTGCGTGAAAGCCCCGATGAAAACTCTAAGAAAGTAACTCAGTTTTCAAGAGGCAGATGCGTATCGCTTTTAAGCGAGTACAATGGCTGGTACAAAATCGAAACCCCCGAGCATGTTGGGTATATAAGCTCAAAGTTTATTCAAGAAGCTCCTATTATAACGAAACTTGAGCGTCAAAGGGCGTATATCACCGAAACTGGCGTTCATGTCAGAGAGGGTGCTTCAACTGGCTTTGCTGTATTAGACAAGCTACACAAGTATTCGCCAATATACATTACAGGCGAGGCTGACGAATGGTATCGCATAGAGTACACAAACGATAAGGAAGAAAAGGTAGAGGCATTTATAGTTAAGGTTTTTGTTGAACTTGGAAAGCCTACCGTTTATGTTACCGGACAAGATGTAAACCTACGCTCTGGTCCTGGAACTGGCTACGACCTATTAACTAAGGTTAGGTTGAATAGCGAGTTTATAATAACAGGCAGAGTAGACGATTGGTACAAGGGCGAGATATGCGGAAATGTAGGCTATATTCTTGGCGACTATTTAGATACCAAGCCAACAGGCAATGGCAAGACCGATAAGGAGTTTTCCGATGACGAGGTTTACCTTGCCGCAAAGGTGGTTTACCTTGAAGCTAAGGGCAAGGGAAGCGACGCATACAGGGCTGTTGCGAATGTTATTTACAACAGGGTTAAAAGCAGAAAGTTCCCCGATTCGATTTCTGATGTAGTTTTTCAGCGGAGCCAGTTTTCAGTTACGAATCACTCAAACTTCAAATCGATAAAGCCTACCACTCAAGCGCTAAACGCAACACGCGAGGTGCTAAACGGAGGGCTTAGACCATTACCGTTCAATGTGTTGTTCTTCCACGCGACATATTTGGGTACTAATTGGGGCGGCGACAAGGATCTTTATAAGATTATCGGCGGTAACGCATTCTTTAGATATGTAGGGTAACGAAAAGCAATAATTGATTCGCTTTTCTAAAAAACAAAGGCACGGGATGTGCCTTTGTTGCTGTTTTTGGGTTTTGGGTTTAGTCTTTTATCCAAGTGTAATTGTCATCAACTGTATAGTTTACATCGGAAAGTTCGAGAGTTTGTGTTTCCGCAGAGAACTTTAACGTTAACTCAGCTTCGGCAAATACCCAATAGTTTTCAAACTCGAGTAAGTATATTAGCCGTAGCTCGCCATTCTCTGCATTGATTGCGGTTATGTTATTATCGCCCACTGTGAACTCGTTTGTTTTTGTATAGCTTTCAAAATCTACACCGCTTAAAGTTTTGAAGCCTTCCTCATCTATTTCTAACACTTTGCTTTCTCCGCCTAACGCACAAGTGATTTCGATTTGCTTGTCTGTTAGCCACTTGCGTGGGAACAGTGCATTTAGATTCTCATAATCAAACGGAAAAGCAATCTCAGTCAGCTTATCGTCTGAATAGTAGGCACAATGAGCATAAAAGTTTGCATTACCCTCTAAAACTATATAGATGAGCTTGCCGCCCTCTACATTGCAAACGGTAATCTGTGGGTTTGAATTATAGCTCGCATCTGAATGGTTTGTAAACTTTAACTCTGAATCGCCAATAACAAGCGTAGGTTCGTTGTAGGAATGTATTATTAGTTTGATTTCTTCTGTTGTGCCATCGCCGTCTAAGTCAAAATCCTTTGTGAACGAAAAATCACCCGTAGTTGCAGACTCAACCGGCTCTTGCGTGTTGAGCGAATCAGTTGGTTTTGGCGTGCTGTTGTTTTCAACAGGTGCAGTGCACCCTGCCATAAGTAGCAAGGCGAACGTAAGCAAAAAAGCGAATGTTTTACGCATATTTTCCTCCATAGTCTTTTTATTTATTATAATATCCCCCCAGATAGTCAAGGGGGAAAGAGTTATACTTTTCGATATAATATTAACCATCTGCTAAAATTTAATCCCTCCTTTCATGGTTTTATTAACCAATTACAGTCAGTAATTACTATATCATATAAAGTATAAACCAAAAAACATAAAATGGAAAGGGCGCAAATGTGAAACATTGTGTTATCTAATCCATAATCTACAAGATTTTTTCGTAAGCGTCCCAAATATAGTCGTACATATCTACTTTGCCTCTAAAATCGAATCCATAGGTTTTGTATAGCCTTTTTGCGACTTTATTCTTGCTGCATACAAGCAGAACAGCCGAATCATGCCCTAGCTCTTTGATTTTTGCTATTGCATGGAACATCATCTTTTTCGCCAATCCCCTACCCTGCATATCTCTACGCACAGCCAATCTGCCCATGCCACAAGGATTTTTTACGACTTCGCTCCAAATTTCTGCACGAAGAAAATCGCTTTCCTTTTCGATAGAAATTGCAGCAACTATTTCTTTTCCGCTTTCTAAAACGAATGTTGAGTTTCTACTAATGTCATACTCGATAACTTCCATACTGGGATAATCTTTGCTCCACGTGCAACCAGTTGTGCCATATAGCGATTTATAAAGCTCGTTCATGGCTTCTTTGTCTTCCATCGTTGCCTCTCTAATGGGACTAAATTTGATTTTTAGTCTTCGAGAGCAATAAGGGGATGATTTAATGGTTGTGTGGTATGCGATACATTCCTCACATTTCCCATGACGAGAGCATGACATGGTGCAAGGGCAATCATTGTTGCTACCTCTACGAACAGGAATACTAATAATTATTTTAGTTTTTTCGGGGTTTTTGTAGTCTGTTTTAAGTAAAATAATTTTGGTTTTCCTATCATTTTCGTTGTTTTTTATTAGCCCATGCTCTGCTAAATAATTATCCAGCATTTTATATGTTTGGTGTATGTACTTTACCTCGCCTATATGCATACAATGCACGGATAGCCCTTGATTGTAGGTTTGCAATGTTATCTTGTCGTTCTTATCTTCACCTATTGCTGATTTTGCCAAACGAAAAACTTCGTCAGAAATAAATTCTGGTTGCCTCATAAGAAGTGTCCAACCTTTAATAAGGTTGTACTCCTTTTGGGGATTAGCGATAAGTAACGAAAATGGAGGCATCGCATAATCAAAATAACCGCTACAGGTGTTGGCTAAAAGTTTTATCGTTTTTGCAAGTTTTCGTAGCATCTTTTTCGCGCGTACATATTCGGGATTACTTATTGAGAGAAATCCGCCGCCTTCATATACCAAGTAAACTCCAACATCATCCTCGATTTCACGCGGGATTCCCGAAGGCTTATATCGTGCTTTATAGTCTTTAATAAAATTAAACATAATGTTCCTTTATATACTTTTACTTAGTATAGTATATACCTTGCCAAAACCGAATGTCAATGTATTCTCTTATTTTTCCTTCGAGCCATTCCCCCCCCTGAATTTTATATTTTCTAAGATTGATTGACGAAAAGAGGCAATAGTGATATTATGAAGGTATAATATGTACTTGGAGGGTAATAAAATGTCTAACAAAAAGAAACTTGGTTTCGCAACAAGACAGATACACGAAGGAAGTTTACATATCCCAGGGATTGCACCGCTTGCTACACCTATTTTTCAAACATCTACATTTGTTTTTGACAATACCGCACAAGGTGCAAAACGCTTTGCAGGTGAAGAGGAAGGTTATATTTATACGCGTTTAGGTAATCCGAATGCTGCACAGGTTGCTAAAAAGGTAGCCAGCTTAGAAAATGGTGAAGCAGGCTTGGTAGCTGCCTCGGGTATTGGCGCAATTACAACCGCAATATGGACTCTTGTAAAATCAGGCGACCATATATTGGCTGACGATACCTTGTATGGTTGCACATTTGCATTCCTAAAGCATGGTATTTCTCGTTTCGGTGTTGATGTAACATTCGTAGATTTTTCGAATCCTGATGCGATGAAAAAGGCTTTGCAAAAGAACACAAAGATAGTTTACTTTGAAACCCCTTGCAACCCCAGCTTAAAGCTAATCGATATTGAGAAAATTTCAAAGCAAGCACATGAGTACAACAAAGATATTACCGTTATGGTTGATAATACCTTCTGCACTCCATACTTGCAACGCCCCTTAGATTTGGGAGCGGATGTTGTTGTGCATAGTGCAACAAAGTATCTCAACGGTCATGGCGACGTTATTGCCGGCGTAATCGTAGGCTCAAAAGAATATATCACCGAATGTAATTTGTTCGGTATGAAAGACATGACTGGCGCAGTAATAGGGCCTTTCGAATCGTTCTTGATTTCTCGTGGGCTAAAAACCTTAGATATTCGAATGAAAAGGCATTGTGAAAACGCTATGATAGTAGCAAAGTATTTAGAAGCACACCCACTCGTTGAAACCGTTTACTATCCCGGTTTAGAGTCTCACCCACAATATGATGTCGCTAAAAAGCAAATGAGTGGATTCGGTGGAATGATTGCAGTAATTCTAAAGGCTTCAAGGGAAAAATCAGAGGAAATGCTAAACGCCTTCGAGCTTTGCTCTTTGGCAGTATCCTTGGGCGATGCAGAAACCTTGGTTGAGCATCCTGCTTCTATGACCCATAGCTGCTACACAGAGGAAGAGCTGTTGGCTTGCGGATTAAACCCTGCCATGATTAGATTCAGCATAGGTCTTGAAGAACCGGAAGATATTATCCAAGATATTGAGAACGCATTTAAGAAGGTTTTCGGATAATACTTAACACTAATAAAAAAAGTCTCGATTTTTCGGGACTTTTTGCTTGTTTATATAGTCTAAGCGGGCGAACACACAGGGAAAGCCCCTACTACCCGATAACCCGTTGTCAAAAAACCAAACAGTGTAACGCGCTTGTTTTGAATCAGCTTAACAAAGCGTTTTTTCTTATAGTAATACTAATACCTCATGCACTTTGCCATCATCTTTTAGCTCGATTATGCCTTGCTCTACTTCAATGCCGTCAACCACTACCCTACTGCTTCCGCTATTCTGATTAACGGAGATTTTATAAACAGCCGAAAGGTATTTATATTCGATGCTAAAATCATTCCAAGGCACATTAGGCGAAATTTTTAGCGTGTTACCCTTTTTTTCTAAGCCTAAAATACTTTCAACCGCCGCAATGTAAAGCCAAGCCGCCGAACCTGTGTACCATGTCCAACCTGCTCTTGATGCGTGTCTGCCATAAGCGTAAACATCGCCAGCCACAGCGTATGGTTCGCCCTTATATTTTAGCATTGAGGTTTTTCGAGCGGTATGGTTTATTGGGTTTATGAGCCTGAACTGACGAATGGCAAGCTCTCTATCCTTCAGTTTGCATGCCGCCATAATGCTCCAAGCCGCCGCATGAGTGTATTGACCGCCATTTTCACGCACACCTGGTAGGTATGCTTGAATGTAGCCAACGATTTTCTCATCGCCCTCCTTAATCTCGTTATATGGAGGACTAAGCAAAGCGATAACACCGTTTTCCTCGCTCATAAGCATTGAAACAGCCGATTTATATGCAGTTTCTGCTTTCTCTGCATCAGCAAACACTGAAAACACTTGCGGAATCATATCGATTAGCCCTTCTGTGTTTATATGTGAGCCTAAGGGTGTGCCATCGCCGAAAAATGCTCGCTTATACCATGCACCATCCCATGCGTGCTCCTCTACGGCAACTCTTAGCGTCTCCTTTATTTGCTCGAACTCTTGTAAGCGCTTATCATTGCGTTGCCTTGCTATAGGTGCAATACCGTCGATTACGATTTGCAGCATAAAGGCTAAAAATACGCTTTCTCCGCCGTCCCTGCCTACGTAATCCATTCCGTCATTCCAATCGCTTCCGCCCATTAGGGGTAAATTTCTTTCTCCTAAATCCAATGTTACCTCGATTGCTCGCATACAATGCTCGTAAAGGGATTCCGAATGGTTTGTATGCTCGGCAACAAAATATTTGTCGCTTTCGTGCTCTTTAAGCGGAACATCCTTCAAAAACGGAACTTTAGCATCATATATCGCATAATCGCCCGTTATTTCGCAATATTTTGCTGTTGCAAAGGGTAGAAAAAGCCTGTCATCGGTTATTCTTGTGCGAACTCCCTTTGAAGGTGTATGCCACCAGTGAAGTACATCGCCTGCTTCGAACTGCATTGCGGCAGAAAGCAATATTTGCCCCTTTGCTCGCATTGGGTTTGAGTGCAATAGCGACAATACATCCTGCAACTGGTCTCTGAAGCCGTATGCGCCGCCGCTTTGATAATAGCCTGTGCGCCCCATAAGTCGGCTTGCATACACCTGATAAAGAAGTCGGCGGTTCACCAACAAATCGAACTCGGGTTCAGGGGTTTTTACTATGATTTGGTTGAGCCTTACATCCCAATAATCGCTTATGCGGTGTAATAGCTGTTCAAAACCTATTGAACTTGTTTGTCTTGTAATCGCTTTTGCCGTTGTGTATTCGCCCTCACCAAGCATAAATACTAAATCCTGTCCCTCGCCCGATTTAACCCTAAATGAAACGCTAATACATGCTAAGCTGTTTCTGCCTGTTTGCTTAGAGATGCTTTCTAATGTCCAACCTTGATTTAGCATGGCTTCCCTGTCGGTTGAAAATTCTATTGTATGCTCGCCCTCAAAAGCTATAGCCGAATATCTACATTCATTCGATTTCGAGTTGAACATATAAATCGCATTTTCTTCAAAGCGTGGGGTTGCATCTGATGATAAATCATAATCCACCATGTAGAAGCAGGTTAAATGCCTTTCCCTGTTTTCGGGGTTTACAATGGAAATCTTGCTGTATTTAACGGGTTTATTATCATCTACCGCAATGGTTAGTGTTTGCTCTAAACCGCTGTTGCCCGAAGTAAACCTTGTAAAGCCGTAGCTATGGCGAACAAGCACCAATCCTTCTCCCTGTAATGCGCCATGTGTTAGCGTCCAAACCTCGCCTGTTTCATCATCTCTTATCAAAATAATCTCTGAAAGCGTATCACGAATGGGGTCGCAATACCAAGGTGTAAGTCTGTTTTCGTGGCTGTTGCCCTTCCATGTATAACCTCCGCCACATTCAGTTACAAGCGTTCCAAAGCCCTCGTTAGTTAATATGTTGCTCCATGGCATGGGGGTATTGTCGTCTTTTGAAAGAACCAAAATGTAGTCGCCTGTTTCCTCGTCAAAGCCGCCTAAGCCGTTATCAAATAATAGCTTTGGTCTTTGAATCGGTAGGGGTGCTGTATATTGCCCTTCTTTTTCAAACTGTTTTTTATGCATATCAACGAATGGCTCGATTTCGAATTGCCTGTCTAATGACCTGTTTGGGTCTATTATGATTAAAGCGCACATACAAAGCAGGTCAAAAATATCTTCGTTAATATCGTAGCCATGAATCACTCGAACCGAGTACGAATACATATCGTTTATTGAGTTTGTGGAAACGATATCCGCAATCTTCGAACGCACCTCGTTGGAGTATTCGTTTTCGTAATCGCCCACAATAGCAAGCTCAAAATTGCATCCCATTTTGGACATATACTCATGGAATTTAAGTAATGTTTTTAGCAATCTTAGCTGTGTTGTGTTCGAAATTTTCACCTGTACGAGCGGTAACACGTTTGAAATTCCGAATTTATATAGCTCCTCACGCCGCAAGCCCGATATGTTTAAATCGTTTGGCTTTTTGCGAATCCTTAATAGAACAAATGCCGCCATTTTTTCAAATAGCTCTGCCTTGCCTGCTGAAATGTTCATAAAGCGTAGTGCGCTCATGGCTTTTGCCCAAGCAAGGTCTTTTATCTGCGTCATAGTAGTGTTGCTTAATTCTTGACAATCGGAAATTGCCTGCTCTCTGCTTTTCGCTAAGCCCATCACGAATAACAGCGTATCCGATTCACCTGGTTTCACAACGACTTCCGAACGCGCACAAATACCCGGTTCAACGGGTGCTGTAACATCCGTACTCATGAAAAGTGGCGACTTCATTGCAGAAACATAGCTGCTATTTCTACCGGGAACGGCAAGCCTGTCTGTAACATATCTGGGGCGAGAGTTCCCACCGCTTAATTCAGCGTACATATAAACGGGCTTTCTTTTTATAGTCCCTCGCCTATGGAAAACAAGCATATCATCTACCTGTTCCGCATTAACGGTTACACGAACAAAGGCAGGGTGTGAAATATCCTCTTGATGCGATGCAAGGCTAACCTCTAAGAATACGCCAACATCAACGGTTTTTTCCTCGTTACCATGGTTTATTAGGGTTATTTGCCGTATCTCGCCATTACAATCGGGTGAAACGCAGGTTTCAACCTTGCAGGTAATATCGCCGACTCTTTTTATTAGCTGAACCCTGTGCCTATCAAAAACCGTGAATGCTTCGTCGTTTTCCTGTTGGCATAGTGCAGGAGCTATTTCTTCTACCTCATCACCACATTTTATACATACTGCAACCCCAGAGTCTGAACGAATATAATCAGGTCTGTACCTTGTGAGATATACATCGCGGCATTTTGAGAACCCAACGCCGTTATCACATATAAATGTGGTGTATTCGCCATTAGTCAATAGCTGTGATTGGGGAGTTTTATAAAATCTACGTATTTGCCTTGCCTTTGAATCCAGTTTTCTTGCGCATTTTTCGTCATCCTCATAAGCTGTGCGTTCAAACTCCTTTAGAGTAATTGCATTTGAGGGTAATTTTTCTTCGCTAAACAGCATAACCGTTCTTATTTCAGGAATGCTTGAAAAGCGTTTTTGAATAATATTATCACGTAAAGCATTCGTTATTGCACATATACTCATACCTTGGTGATGCGCCATATAGCTTTCTACAACTTCATATTCTGCGTTGGGGCGAACACGACTGTTCGTGTAGTCTATTGCCTCAAAAAGCCCGTATCTTCCCTGCATTTTATCATCGTAAAGCCTTATACCCTCGCAAGCTATGGCAGGCTCAACAAGCAAGGCAAGCACCGTTGCATAAGGGGCTACTACGAGTTCACGCTCTCGAATTGGACAAACACCTAACTTCGGAACGCCAAACGCACGGTATTGATAATACATGGATTGGTCGAATGCATAGTAACCCGATTCGGAAATTCCCCATGGGATTGTACGCTTTTTGCTTATACTTTCGGCATATTTGCGTTGGGTTTCTACTACGTTTTTGCAGCTTTCGTCCATCAATGTATCCTCTACATTGGGAGTGAATATTACAGGCATGAGGTACTCAAACATTGTGCCACCCCACGATACAAGCACTCTCACCTTATCTGCCTTAACCAATAGCCTGCCAAGCGAAAACCATGCCTTTGCAGGAATTTTGTTCATGGCACAGGCAACGAAATAGCTTAGTCGTGCTTCCGATGCTAATAAATCGTACCACGATTGGCTTAAAACACCGTTGTTGTAGTCAAAGCCTATGTGGAAAAGCGACTTGCTTTCGTCATAAAGCTCTGCAAAGTCCATATCATGCGCTATTTTGCGTAAATCGGATGCTATTTTTTGTTTGCGGTCATCAGTAATGCTTTCATCTTTTAATTCAATTACCGCTTGCGCACAACATAACAAGCAGGCGGCAAGGTTGCCGCTGTCAACGGTAGATACGTATGGCGGATTCAGCTTTTCGCCCGTCTTAATCGCATACCAATTAAATAAATGTCCATTCCATTTTTCTAAGGAGTTTATGTATTCAACTGAGGTTTCCAAACGGTTAAGCATTGTTTCTGCATCAATATAGCCCAAATCGTATGCGCAAACCGATGCCATAAGCCCCATGCCTATATTTGTAGGTGAAGTAATTCTTACAGCCGGCTTTCTGGGGTTCTCTTGAATATTATCAGGGGGAATATAGCCAAAATCCTTTTCGCCCTGCTCGTCGAAAAATGCCCAGATACGTTTTGAAAGTTCTTCTAACATTTGCTTATTGTTTTCCGAAAGTTCGGCTTTCCTTTTTGGAAAATCCAATAGATAAATTACTATGGGTGCGAACATCCAAGCAAGTCCAAGAATTATTGCCGCACAGAACGAGCAAAAGGGCATGGAAAAGTACAGAATTCCGAAAGCTGGGTTTATCCACATTTTCCGATAATAATACGCGAGATTTTTGTTTTTGAAATGTTTTTCGCTTTCAGCTGCTGTTTGCCACTCAAGCATTCTTCTATGAGAAAAATTAACTCGTGCAATGGTTCTGATTATCGCATCAAAGCTAATGTATGCCTCATACGGCAGCATTATTATTCGCAAAACTGCACGCAAAGCCGTATAGCCTTGGTCTTTTAGCTTTCCAAAGCCGTTTTTGGGGATATGCAGCAATGCGTTTAAGCAATCGATTATTTGGTCGATAATTAAAGCTACTATTCCGATATACGCAGAGTATTTCCAGCCAATAAAAAGCGATAAAATAATAATTACCATTACGCTTGGAATGTTTAGGCTTCTTCTTAGGTTGTCAAAGATTTTCCAGCGTGAAAGCCTTGAAAGGTAGGTATTGTACTTTTTACCGCCTAAGTCTTTGCCCCGCCTTGATAGATACGGCAACAGTTGCCAATCTCCCCTAATCCAACGATGTTGACGCTTCCACCACGAAATATAGGTTGAGGGTTCGCCGTCATAGAAAACCACATCGCTTAAATAGCCTGCTCGCACAAAACAGCCTTCAAGTAAATCGTGGCTTAGAACGGTGTTGTCCTTTATCTTATTTTCTAAGGACTTTGAAAACACTTCTATATCAAAAATTCCTTTGCCGCCGAAGGTTCCCTCGCAATACACATCTGAATAGAAATCGCAAGCAAGCCCCGAATACGAGGAAACGCCACCAAAGCCTGTTATAACCTTTGCAAACTTAGTCTTTGTTGCGCTTTTTGCCGTGTTGTCCATTCGTGGAAACATCAAGCCATAGCCGCCTTCTACAATGCCATGTTGATTCAATCTTGGTGCGTTTTGCGGATGCGCCATAGCACCTATCATTTCTTTTAGGGTTTCACGAGGGATAATTGTGTCGGAATCCACAACCACGCAATACTTTAAGTTTTCGGGGAGGGGCGAGGAAACAAGCGAATAGGGCGTCTCGTTTTTTGTTAGTACGAATGAGATAAAGTCCATTACTGCACCACGCTTGCGTTCTCTTCCCATGAAAATTCCGTCTGGCTCGTTTAGGGTTCTTTCCCTGTGCAAGAAGTAAAATAGCTTTTCATTTGAGCTTTGAGGGTATCTTTCGTTTAGCTTTTCAACTAATTCTTTCGCATACTTTACAAGCTCTATTTCTCCATCCTTCCAGATAATATTTGAATCCGAAAAATCGCCCAAAACCGCAAAGAAGCAGCCTTCAAGCGGATTGGATAGATAGTGCGTTTCAAGCTGCTCTATTCCATGCTCTACGCTTGCCCTGTCGGGTATTAGTGTAGGCACAATCACGATTGTTCGCATATTTTCGCTTAGTGTATTGCCTATTTCAAGCCTTGGGATGAACCTCGGCTTAACCCTTTTCATTATCAAACGAACTGTAATCGCATTTGCAATGGTTAGTGCAGGTGTTACTACAAACAATGCTTCCCAAAGATTGAATATTGCAGTAAACAGCACTATTACACCTGCAATAGCCAGTTGTATGAGAATAAATTTGCTTAGCTTTTGGTCGTTGGTTTTGATTTTTGATTTATTGTCGGGGCGAAGCTCTTTTCTTAGTTCATCTATGCCCCTATCGTTTAGCAAATAACTACCTACATGGGTGTTGTGCATTTTAGCAAGGTTTACAGCTCTTGAAGCTACCGCCGCTTCAGTAACATCTAAATCGAGTGCAAGGTTTGCTACTATGCTTGCATACTTCTTCTTTGATGTTAGGTTCATATCCATGTATAGCGAGTCTGCAGACAAAGCCTCACGCACGACAGAAAGCCTATCTATGGCTTGTTCCCAGTTCATTGAATCAATAACTTTCAGGCTGTTGATTGCATTTGAAGCCAACCTATGGCTATCGCTTTGGCGCTGAATAAATAAGTCGTTTTCGTTTTCTATTGTCTTGCTTTGTGCAGCTAATTCTTCTTTTAGTGTTAGAATCAGCTCGAAGCTGTCCTTTTCGCTTAGATTAGAATACAAATGATTTATTCCTGCACTATCCAACACCTTAGCGCTTTGGCGGATTATTTCTTTCTGCTTGCGCATGCTGTTTGAATATTTTTGTATGGCTTTCCAAGTTTCGTTTGCGCTTTCGTACTCTGCTATGGTTTGTATTGCCGTTAACGCATTTACTGTAAGCTGTTCTATACATACTATTTTTAGCATTAGCGGAAACAAATCCAACTCCGCACTTCCCAATGGGGCGGTTTTTTGAAATTCTCTTATGTAGCTGTAGAATATTTCCTCGTTGAATCTGTATTCCTTGTGCGACAATAACTCCCTTGCTATGCTATACACTCGCAGTTGACCATTCCTTGCGCCCTCTGCCAAAATGGGGAGGGTGGGAGAAAGTTTTTGCGTTTTTACGGATTCCGAAATAGCTGTTAAGTTTTTCTCGATTAAATAAAAGTTGTCTATTAGCACTTCTGCAACAGGTGGCAACTCTACACAATCCGAGCTTGCCTTAAAAACGCACTTGTATATTGCGGTAAGAATCTTTTTCTCTGACGAAATATTTATTTGACTGTCTTTTCGGTTTCTTAGCCTGCTTCGAACGAACGACAATTCACGCGCTAAACGCAATAAATCCGAGTCGCTTAAAAGCACCGTATATCCGCTTATTCTATTCTTTTTATTATACATCAATTTCCTCCGTGAAGTTCAGAGTTAAACCGTAAATAGTGCATTAAAAGCCCAAAGCTATTTTGCGGCTTATTGTTATTATTGAATTTTCTCGGCTTTTTATTATTTTTCGCACGTAATTGATTCTTGAAAAAAGCGGTATTTAGTGTTACACTTATTTTATAAACAATATATGGGAGTAAAATATGGAGTTTAACGATTCGGTTACAAGCGAAAAAGACGCAAAAAGTGTGCGGGATGACATTATAAATACCGCTGCAAAGCTGTTTGCCGAACGAGGAGTGCATGCAACCAGCTTAGCTGATATTGCGGCAGTTGCAGAGCTGAGCAAGGGCACTTTGTATTACTATTTCCCTGCAAAAGAGGATTTAACTCAAGAGATTTGCGAGATTCATATTGAAAAGCTATCAGAAATTTTGATTATGTGGATTGAAGATTTGACCGCTCCTGGCTTTTTCGATAATTGCGCAGATAAGGTTGATTTTGCACTTTCGCATCTAATCGATTGTATTTTGAATAGCGATATTTCGCCACAGCTGCATATTGCGCTTTATGCTGAAGCGGCTTTGGCTGATTCTCCTCTCAAGCAATTATTCGCAGAATGCCTACACAATTTGTGCGTTGTGCTTGAGGTTGGTGCTTTAAGGATTCCTACCGAAATTTTTGATAATACAAAGCTATCAAGGGCATTTTTTATGATTCTTGACGGGTACATCCTGCATACCGCAATGGGTGTTGATACTATTTCAAAAGACGATCTATTCGCCTACATAAAGGCGTGGTATAAATAAGTTCTGCCTTTGGTTGATTGGAATAAGAGCGGGCGCACACTTAGGTGCGCCCCTACACTTTTTTCAGAAGGTGGGCGGGTGCACATTATAGTACGTCCTACTTTTTATGGATAAATATAAAGGCGGAACATACCGCCTTTTTTAATCTTTATTTGTTTATTGCTCTCCTAACGCTTTCCATAACAGTTTCTTTTGTGATTCCAAAGTGCTTGAATGCTTGGTTTGCAGGTGCAGAGATTCCAAAGCTATCGATTGTTACGGTTTCGCCATTTAATCCAACATATTTGCACCAGCTAAGCGATGAACCAGCCTCAACTGCCACCCTTGCGGTAATAGCTTTTGGCAATACGCTTTCTCGATATTCATCTGTTTGAGCGTCAAAAATCTCCATACACGGCATGCTTACGAGGCGAGTTTTTATGCCCTGTGCTTTTAGCTCGTCATGCGCTTGTTTTGCTATTTGCAATTCCGAACCCGAAGCGATTATTATGCAAGAAGGATTTTCACAATCAGAAACTATGTAGCCGCCTTGAAGTGCTTTTTCGCTTGTGATTTCATAAGTAGGTAGGTTCTGCCTTGAAAGTGCTAACACCGTAGGACAATTTGCCTTTAATGCGCTTGCATAAGCCGCAACTGTTTCTTTGTAGTCGGCTGGTCTGAAAACATTCACATTCGGTGTTGCCCTTAATGCGGTTAATTGCTCTATGGGTTGGTGTGTGGGACCATCTTCCCCTACTCCGATTGAATCATGCGTTAGTATATAAATCACTCTCAAACCCATCAAAGCGCTTAAACGCAATGCAGGCTTTAGGTAATCGGAAAATACCAAGAATGTTGCACAGAAAGGAACAAATCCGCCATAAAGTGCTATGCCATTACATACCGCCGCCATAGCAAATTCCCTAACGCCAAAATGAATGTTTTGGGATGCGTAATTCTCTTTGCTTACGAAATCTTTGGGTGAAATAACGCTTTTATTTGAAGGTCCTAAGTCGGCAGAGCCACCAAATAGGTTCTTTAAGTCTATATCATTGTATAGCTTGTTCAAAATATCTCCCGAAATCGAGCGAGTAGCCGCATCCTTAGTTTGCGGAACATTTATTAAATCAAGCAGCTTTTGAATTTTCTCTTCGCTTATTTCGTCATGCCATGCTTCGTATTGCTCGGCAAGCTCGGGGTATGCTTTTTTGTATTCAACAAGCAGTTTATTATGCTCTTGCTCATATTGTTCTCTTTGGATTTGCATTTTTGCGTAATGCTGGTAAACTTCAGTAGGAACTGTAAAAGGCTCATAATTCCAACCCATTTTTGCTTTCATGTCGTTGATAGCTTCTTCACCTAAGGGTTCGCCATGAGATGAAGCCATTCCTGACTTTAGTGTTCCATGTGCGATGTTAGTTTTTACTATTATCAGCGTAGGCTTTTTGTCTTGCGCCTTTGCCATGCCTATAGCTTTGGAAATGCTGTCTATATCCTCACCATCTGCGACTTTTAACACATTAAAGCCGTATGCTTCGTATCTTTTTGCTACATCCTCTGTAAATGCGAGGTTTGTATTTCCCTCAATCGAAATGTCGTTTGAATCGTAGAATGCTATTAGCTTGTGCAAACCCAAAGTGCCTGCGAGTGAAGCAGCCTCGGATGAAACGCCCTCCATCATGCAACCGTCGCTCACTAAAACATAGGTGTAATTGTGTACTATTTCAAAGTTTGGTTTATTGAATATTGCGGCTTTATGTGCTTCTGCCAAAGCCATACCAACAGCCATTGAAAAGCCTTGACCCAAAGGACCCGTTGTAGCCTCAACACCTGGGGTGTGCTTGTATTCGGGATGCCCGGCAGTTTTTGAACCCAACTGTCTGAATTTCTTAATATCGTCTATTGATACATCAAATCCGTTTATGTGAAGCAAGGAATAAATCAGCATTGAAGCGTGTCCTGCCGCTAAGATAAACCTATCTCGTCCATTCCATTGTGGGTTTTTGGGGTTAATTCGCATCTGATTGAAAATTGTGTACCCGATGGGAGCCGCACCTATCGCCATACCTGGATGGCCACTGTTTGCCTTTTGCACAGCATCTGCAGTTAAAGTTCTAATACTGTTAACGCATAGCTTTTCGATTGAATTCATTTCCTACCTCCACTTTGCATTGTCGTTTCCTATGATAACATTATGGCGAATTTTGTTCAAGTATATTAAATTCTCTCAAGGCATAAAAAGAGGTGTTTTTATCTATTAGAAATAAAGTATTTGTCCATACTATACATAGAGATTTTCGGAGGTGGTATTGTGCAGTGGATTATTTTTGGTTTAGTTCAAATAGTGGTTATGATTACGGTTTATTCTTATTTTAGATGGAGAAAAAAGAAAGACGAGGGGCAAACAAAGCGAGTAGTCAACAGAGATGATACTAGGGAATTATACGAATTGCGAACAATGCGAACACGTTCCTTGAATCTTCCATTGTCCGAAACCGTAAGACCCAGCTCACTTACAGATATTATCGGGCAGGAGGAGGGAATAAAGGTGCTTAGAGCTGCACTTTGCGGTGCTAACCCCCAGCATGTTCTCATATACGGACCTCCCGGAGTGGGCAAAACCTGTGCAGCAAGACTTATTCTAGAGGAAGCAAAAAAGCGCGATTCTTCTCCGTTTAATTCACAATCGCAATTTATAGAAATAGATGCTACATGCGTTAGGTTTGATGAGCGCTCAATCGCAGACCCACTATTGGGAAGCGTTCACGACCCTATTTATCAAGGTGCAGGTGCGTTGGGAGTTCAGGGGATTCCCCAACCTAAGCCAGGTGCAGTTTCAAGGGCGCATTGCGGAATGCTTTTTTTAGACGAAATAGGTGAGCTACACCCTATTCAGATGAATAAGCTGTTAAAAGTATTGGAGGATAGGTGCGTTCATTTTGAAAGCGCTTATTACTCGAAGCACAACACTAATATTCCACAGCACATACACGATATTTTCCAAAAGGGCTTGCCTGCAGATTTTAGACTTGTTGGCGCTACAACTCGCTCTCCCGAGGATTTGCCTCCTGCGTTGCGCTCAAGATGCGTTGAAATTTTCTTCTCACCACTAAACGACGAGCACTTGATACAAATTGCCTCAACAGCAGCAATAAAGCTCAAAATCGGTATAAATCATAGCACTTTAGCCGAGTGTGCCGCCTATTCGAAATCGGGACGAGATGCAGTAAATATTATTCAGCTCGCAAGCAGCGTTGCAAATGAAGAGGGGCGAAATTTCATTTCAAAAAATGATGTGGAATGGGTTGCGAATGTTTGCCACTTAACGAGGAGATATAACTTTACGATTCCTTCCGAATCTCAAGTTGGTGTTTGTTGCGGCTTAGGGGTTTCGGGAAGCGTAGGCTCAATGCTGGAAATTGAATGCGTTGCAACAAAAGCGCTTTCGGGATTAGGGACTCTTAATATTCGTGGAGCAATTTTAGAAGAAGATTTTAATACGAACGGCAGGAGTTTGAAGCGAAAGAGCATGGCTCATTCCTCTGTTGAAAATGTTTGTGCCGCCTTTTATAAGCTGTTTGGAATCGATTGTAGAAAGTACGATATTGCATTTAATATCCCCGGCGGAATCCCCATGGACGGTCCAAGTGCAGGAATTGCGTTGAGCGTTGCTTTGATGAGCGCTTTGACAGGCAGGACACCACAAACGGGTATGGCGCTTACAGGCGAGGTTACCGTTAATGGCGAGGTGCGACCTGTTGGCGGAGTGCGTGAGAAGATTCAAGCCGCTAAGATGGCAGGCGCAACAATGGTTGTTATTCCTAAGGCAAATTTCGAGCAAGTGAATAAGGCTGAAATGCAGGTTATTTCTGTAAGCCACTTGAACGAGGTAATGGCGATTGCCTTTAAGTCGCATGGAGTGGCAAAAAACACGATTACGGCAGAACAGGCAGAGCAAGCGGCTTGCACGCCTGTGGGGGTTAATTAAGGCTTTGGTTAAGTGAAAGCGGTATAACAGCCGCTTTTTTATTGTATAATTCCTTTACGTATCTCATCATCTAAACAAAAATCCTCATTAATCTTTATTACGGTTAAAACAAATAATCTAAGCAAAATAAAATAATTTTCTTGATGATCTTCGCTCTTTGGCTGAGTGTGGCTATACTTATTGCGTAAATTTAAACCATTATTATACTTCGACTTGTTGAGTATGTAATCAAAGTAATCTTGTTCAGCCCTAGAAAACAACGAGTTCTCAAATTTTACTATATTTCGTTGGTTAAGAACATCGATTATGTTCCGCTTCTGTCTCGAGCATCTCCAATAGCTTATAACATCATTATAATATAAATCTTTTAAAATACACATAGTATTTTTATCATTTACTTTTACATAGCCATCTTCAACGATAAGATACTTTTTGTCTAATAACCATTCAATATCATTATTTAAGTAATCACTATCACCGATCAAGAGGTCCTCATTACGTATACGCTGATAAAGATTTTTGTAAGATTTGTCTTTTTCATTGTATGCTAAAAAGAATTGATTAGAAAACATTAAACAAGAAAATAACGGATATTCTTCACTCTGTCTCTTATACACAACT
>LSQX01257891.1_pt1 | contig 19898 bp, 9 predicted proteins | sample 654561 | NCBI WGS metagenome assembly LSQX01 (sample SAMN04489861, study PRJNA283612) | anaerobic digester metagenome | isolation source: 4 biogas reactors fed with cattle manure at either 37C or 55C with and... | place: Denmark: Kongens Lyngby | collected 2014
AGAGGTGTATAAGAGACAGTTGATTACTTCCGGCTGTACGCGTCAACACAGGTTCAACGATACTCAAGGCACCCGTGATTGTGTAGGTGGCGCTGTAGGTTTCGCTGGGCTGCCAGTTGTTCAAAAAGGCTTTGACCTTGATGGTGGTCACGGTTCCAAGCCCAAGCGTGATGCCACTGCTGTAAACAGGCGAACTGGCTGTGGGTTCATCTCCGTTCGTGGTATAGCGCAGAGTGGCTCCAGCAGGTGTGGTTTGAGTGTTCAGGGTCACAACCTGAGCAGTCTGATAAGTCCCGGCAGGAGGCGTGAAAACAGGCTGAGCAATGCTCACCTGACCGGTAACGGCGAAGGTTCCACTGTGGATCGCACTTGGCTGCCAGTTCGGAGCGTAGGCACGAACGCGGATGGTTACACTTTGACCATTGTTCACTTGAATCGGATTTTGATAAATGGGTGAGCTTTCACTGGGGTCGCTGCCGTCAACAGTGTATCTCAGGGTTGCATTGGCAGGAATTGTGACAGTGTTGATGCTTACAGATTGCGGCGTGGTGTATGTTCCAGGACTGGGGTCAAATACCGGCAGGGTGATGGTTACAGCACCTGTGGTGGTGTAGTTTCCAGTATGGATTTCACTGGGAGCCCAGTCTGTCTTGAAGGCACGCACTTTCAAGGTCAGAGAGCTGTCCAGAGGCAGCGCAATCGGGCTTGCATAAACAGCAGAAAGCTCTGTGGGTTCGCTGCCATCAGTTGTGTATCGTACAGCCGCATCGGCGGGAATGGCGGTATTCACTGTAATCTGCTGAGCCGTTGCGTAAACTCCCGGTGCTGGTGTGAACACAGGTGTGTTGAAAGCAACCTGGCCTGTGACAAGATAAGTTGCGGAAACAGTTTCACTGGGGGTCCAATCGTTCATGAAACCCTTAACTTTGATCACAGTGGTTCCAGGTCCCACCGAGATGGGATTCACATACGCGGGTGAAAGCTGGCTGGGTTCGCTGCCGTTCGTGGTGTAGCGCAGGGTTGCGGCAGATGGAATGGTATTCGTATTGAGTGTAACGGTCTGAGTGCTGTGGTAAGTGCCACCGGCAGGGCTGAAAACCTGGGTGGGCAACTGAACCTGACCGGTAACTGTATATTGCGCCGTGTAAACCTGACTGGGAGTCCAACCGCTCAGGAAAGCACGGGCTTTGATGGTCATGCTGCTGTCCAAGCCAATCTGGATGGGGTTTTGATACACAGGAGATGTAGCAGTTGGCTCGCTGCCATTTGTGGTGTAGCGAACCGTGGCTCCAGCAGGCAGGGTTGTTGTGTTGATCACCACGCTCTGGGCACTCTGGTAGATACCAGCAGCAGGCGTGAACACAGGCTCAACGATACTCAAGGCACCCGTGATTGTGTAGGTGGCGCTGTAGGTTTCGCTGGGCTGCCAGTTGTTCAAAAAGGCTTTGACCTTGATGGTGGTCACGGTTCCAAGCCCAAGCGTGATGCCACTGCTGTAAACAGGCGAACTGGCTGTGGGTTCATCTCCGTTCGTGGTATAGCGCAGAGTGGCTCCAGCAGGCGTGGTTTGAGTGTTCAGGGTCACAACCTGAGCCGTCTGGTAAGTCCCGGCAGGCGGTGTAAACACAGGCTGGGCAATGCTCACCTGACCGGTAACGGCGAAGGTTCCACTGTGGATCGCACTTGGCTGCCAGTTCGGAGCGTAGGCACGAACGCGGATGGTGACAGTTTGACCATTGTTCACCTGAATCGGGTTTTGATAGATGGGTGAGCTTTCATTGGGGTCGCTGCCGTCAACTGTATATCTCAGGGTCGCGTTGGCTGGAATGGTCACCGTGTTGATGCTTACAGATTGCGGCGTGGTGTATGTTCCAGGACTGGGATCAAACACCGGCAGGGTGATGGTTACAGCACCCGTGGTGGTATAGTTTCCAGTATGAATCTCACTGGGAGCCCAGTCTGTCTTGAAAGCACGCACTTTCAGGGTCAGAGAGCTATCCAGAGGCAGCGCAATCGGGCTTGCGTAAACAGCAGAAAGCTCTGTGGGTTCGCTGCCATCAGTTGTGTATCGTACAACCGCATCGGCGGGAATGGCGGTATTCACTGTAATCTGCTGAGCCGTTGCGTAAACTCCCGGTGCCGGTGTGAACACAGGTGTGTTGAAAGCAACCTGGCCTGTGACAAGATAAGTGGCAGAAACAGTTTCACTGGGAGTCCAGTCGTTCATGAAACCCTTGACCTTGATCACTGTAGTTCCAGGTCCCACCGAGATGGGATTCACATACGCGGGTGAAAGTTGGCTGGGTTCGCTGCCGTTCGTGGTGTAGCGCAGGGTTGCAGTTGTGGGCAAAAGCGCCGGAACGAGCGTAATGGTCTGCGCGCTCTGATATGTTCCTGCGGGTGGATTGAAGGTTTCCTCAGCCAGAATCACCTGTCCCGTCATCACATAGCTGGCACTGTACACCGGGCTGGGCAGCCAGTTTTCCTTGAAAGCCCTGGCCTTCAAGATGATGCTCGTATTCAGAGGCAACTGGATCGGATCTTCATATATGTCAGACAGTTCCGTGGGGTCATCACCATTTATGGTATAGCGGACAATCGCGTCACTTGGAACAGGACTGTTCAAAACAACCGTCTGCTCTGTAGCATAAACCCCGGCGGGAACGCTGAATACAGGCGCTGGGATGCTCACCTGCCCTGTGACAGTGTAGCTTTCCTGTGTAATCTCACTGGATTGCCAGCCGCTTTTAAAAGCACGGGCGCGGATGGTGACACTGCTATCCAGATTAACAATGATGGGTGTGTTATATAGATTTGAGCTTTGTGTGGGCTCGTCTCCATTTGTTGTATAACGGATTGTGGCTCCCGGCGTGGAGGTGCTCAAAACCACGGATGTGGCCTGAGTGTAGATGCCGCCTGCGGGGCTGAAACTCACATCAGCAACGGTTCCGGTAACATTGTAGTTGGCTGAAACCACAGGACTTGGGTTCCATCCATCCCGATAGGCGATGGCCTGCAGAAAGAGGCTGCTGTCCTCACCCACATAAATCGGGTCACTATACAGAATTCCGCTGGTGGGTGAAGGTGTTGAGCCATCAGTGGTATAGCGAATGGACGCATTTTCGGTGGTTGTGCTGATACCCACATTAATGGGCTCAAAATATGTACCGGTGGGATGCGTAAACATCGGAGCCGCCACTTCCGGCACAGCAATATTGATAACATAGCTGGCGTTCGAGATGAGAGACGGATTCATCCCAGTTTTATACGCAATCGCCTTCACGGTGGTGGTTTCAGAAATGTTCAAGGGTCCGTTATAAATCTCACCAACCGAAGTGGAAGGCTCATTTCCGTCCGTGGTATAGCGGATGGTGGCTTCCGGAGTCTGGGTGCTAATCGTAACCTGAATCGGTTCCGTGTAAATACCGGAAGCTGGATTAATCTCCGGTGTTGCCACAGTCTCAATCGGAATCACGATCACATACTGCACCGTGGTCACAGGCGAAGGATCAAACCCATCTTTGAAGCCGCGCGCTTTAATCACGGCGTTGCTGGAAACCACGAAACTGCCTTCATAAACGGTTCCATTCTCCAAAGTGGGCTCATCCCCGTTAATTGTATAAACCAGTGTGGCTTCCGGGGTCGCGCTGGTGATGTTCACCGTCTGCGGTGTGTTATAAACTCCACTGCCAGGCTGAATTACCGGCGCGGCAACCACCGGCAGCGGGATATTTATATCAAAGCTGGCACTGCTGATGGAGGATGGATGCCAGTTTTCAAGCGACGCAATGGCTTTCAAAACCAAATCCTCATTCACCAAGATTGGGTTTGCCGAATCGTAAACCAAACCCTCTCCGGGAACGGGTTCCGCACCGTTAAGAGTGTAATTTATCAAGGCTCCGGGGGTGGCTGTGTTCAGGGTCACAAGCTGCGCCGAAGTGTATGTTCCCCCATTGGGCACGATGCCAACAGGCTTCACATAAAAGTCGTAAGTCGCGGTGCTAACATTGGAAGGCAGCCAGTTCGCGCGATATGCCCTGGCCTTCAAAACTCTGTTTTGATCAATATGAACGGGGCTATTGTAAAGCATTCCGTTGCTTTCACTTGGCTCAGTTCCATCGAGTGTGTAATAGATCGCTGAACCAGCCGGAAGGGTGGAAATCGACACGTTGAAAGGATCGGAATAATCGCCTCCCAACACGGAAAAGAGCGGATCCGCCACAGGACCGTTGATCACAAAACTGTGGGAAATAACGCTTGAGCTAATCCACTGGTCACGGAACGCGATTGCCCTGACGGTTGTGGTAACTTCCACGTCGAAGGGGCCTTCATACAGGATTCCATTCTCCGGACTGGGGATGCTGTTGTCGGTGGTATAGCGGATGGAAGCGCCTGCCGTGCTGGTACTTATCGTCACATTTTGCGTGGAGGCATAGCTTCCAGCCGGAGGTGTGATGCTGGGATTTGCCACCACAAACTGATATTCCGCCATCGCGATGGGCGAATCCAGCCAGTTTTCCAGCCTGGCAATTGCTTTGACCACGGTGTGACCCTGCACGGTGAAAGGTCCGGTGTAAAGCGGGCTGACCTCAGGAACTGGATCGCTGTTGTCGATGGTATAATAAATCCTTGCCGCGGCGGGAATCACGCTGATGCCAACGGTTTGCGAACTGGTGAAATACCCACCGGAGGGACTGATAACCGGCATTGCCACAGGACCGTTAATCACGTAGGAAGCCGATGAAACCGGCGAATCATCCCAGCCTTCCAGCCAGGCCATTGCTCTGATGGTTTTATTTGCTGAAACCTCGATGGGACCGGCATAAACCTCACCATGGGTGGGGCTGGGAGTGCTGCCATCCGTGGTATAACGGATTTCAGCGGTTTCAGGAATGGCGGAAAGCGTAACGTTCTGCGCGGTGGCATATTGCCCGGATGGCGGATCAAATTGCGGAGCGCTCACTGTGCCGGTGATGTAATACTGCGCGTCGCTGATCCCGCTTACGTTCCAGCCGGTTTTATAGGCACGGGCGCGCAGCAGAACATCGCTGTCAATGTGGATGGGAGTGCCCGCCACATACAGGGTTCCGTTTGTCTGGCTGGGCTCCGTACCATTGTCTGTATAATAAATTGAAGCGTCGGGTGGATTCACCGAAACATAAACATCAACCGGGGTGGTATAAGTTCCAGCACCAGGCGTGAACACTGGATCGGCAATGTTTCCGATGATGGTGAAAATGGCTCCATAAACTTGGGATTCCCGCCAGTTTTCTTTGTGGGCCATGGCTTTAAGAGTGCTGCTGCTGGTGATTTGGATGGGACCAGAATAAATTTCTCCATGCGTGGGGTCGGGGTCGCTGCCGTCAGTGGTGTAGCGGATTTCGGCTCCCTCTGTGGCGCTGCTGATTTCCACCATCACGGATACGGAATGCGTGCCGCCATCGGGGTTAAATGTCGGTGTGGCAACTGTTCCCGTCACTTCGTAGTAACGTTCGACCACAAAGCTGGATAACCAGCCAGTTTGAGTGGCAATGGCTTTGATGGTCTTACTGGTTTCCAAGCCAATCTGGATGCCGTTCACAAAATCATACAATGTGGAAAATTCATCTGGCTCGGAACCGTCATCTGTATAATGTATCTGCGCTTCCGGTGCGCCGGGAACGCTGAGCCTCACAGTGATGGGATCCTGATATATGCCTGCTGCAAGATCAAATTCCGGGGCAGGCAAAATGCCGATGCTGTAAACGCCTTCGGTGACGGCGCTGTCATCCCAGAATTCCTTGAAAGCACGCGCCTTGATGGTGTGCAAACCATTTAATAGAGTTATTGGTGTTGTGTATAAAGTTGAGCCTACCGCTTCAGGGAAAGGATCGCTGCCGTCGTCACTATACCAAATCTCGGCGTCTTCGGTTGTGCTGCTAATCTGCAGTTCAATTTGAGAGGAAAAACTTCCCGGAGCGGGGTCAAAAACAGGCGCGGCAACCGTGCCCGTGATGATAAATTCTCCGCTGAAAATCTCGCTGGGCTCAAAACCCGGATATTGGGCAAAAGCCTTAATCTGGGTGGTTTCCTCCAGCCAGATTGGTCCACTGTAAAGCATGGTTGGGTCGGCAATTGGCTCATTGCCATCGGTGCTAAAATAGATGGGAGCGCCAGCCGGAGACGTATTCTCGCTGAGGCTCACAAACATGGGAATGGTGCTGTAACCGGGCTCGGGGTCAAAAACCGTACCGTTGGCAAAGGGATTAAACACCGTGCGCGTGCTGATATTATATTGATACTCGTATTCCAAGCTGGGCAGCCAGTCTTCCAGATGGGCTTGAAACTTTATCAGGGTGGATTGTGTCAGTTCGATCCGCTGTCCGCTGGAATAAATCTGGGCGCTGGGATTTGCCGGCACAGGGTCGGTTTCATCCAGCGTGTAGTAAACCGCTGCAGCACTGGGATACACGCTGAGTCCCTGGATTTCCACATCCAAGCTTTCGCCATGATTGATCACAAAACCTTCCGGAATTGGCGCCGGATTCATATCATGGGAATCAACCTGCACTGTTCCAGTGATTTGATAAACATGGGTAATCGTTTCACTGTCCAACCAATCTTCCCGCGTGGCTTTTGCTTTCAGGGTCAGGCTGCTTTCACCGGGAATCGAAATCGGATTTTCGTAAACCTGGGTACCCGGTTCGCCGGGAACAGGCTCTCCCCCATCGGTGGTATAATAAATCACCGCGGAAGAAGTGGAACTGCTCAACGCAACATATTGGGCGGCATGGTGTAAACCTCCAGGCGGGTTGAACACAGGTGCAGCCACGGTTCCGGTGATGCGGTAGGTTGCACTTTCAATCTGAGAAGGCGGAAATCCCGGCGCGATGAAAAAGGCCTGGATGGTCACGCTGCTTTCCGCGTTTTCCAAAGCTGGAACCTCAATCGGACTCGCGTAAACCTCGGAACTTTCATCCGGAGCGCCACCATTTACAGTATAATGGATTATCGCACCTTCAAATCCAGCCGGAACGCTGAGGGCAACGTTCACGCCGCTGGTATAGATTCCGCCCACAGGCTCAAAAATTGGGCCATGAGGGCTGACGGTCACGGTCCAGCTAATGCTGGCTTGGGCTTCACCGTCATCAACCACGCAGCTGACTGTCTGGGTGCCAGGGATATCGAATTGCAGTTCCAGACTGGCTTCTGTGGACACAGTGTTGGAAAAAGGCTCCCCATCCTGGCTGCCACTGTGTGTCCAAACGTAGGTCAGAGGATCGTTTTCCACATCCTCTGCCGTAACCCAAAAGCTGAGGGATTCACCTTGATCAACGCTCTGTTCAAGCTCCAAAGGGTGCCAAGCCGTGATTTCCGGCGGGTCATTTACATTTATCACCTCAATCCAGATGGTCTGGCTGCTGAATCCGTTCGACGTTCTATCCACCGCGTTAACTTCATAGCTCACAAGGCCATAGAAATTCAAATGAGGTCTGAAAGTGACCAGGGAGCCCGTTTCCGTTGGATATTGGATAACGGTAATAGGGTGTTCTTCATGAAGTACAATCAAATCAAAATCGGTGGGATCTTCAGCATCAATGCATTGCACAAAATCTTGGAAATCAATGGTGAGATCTGTTTCTTCCAAAGTGGAAAAAAGGTTTCCTTCCGGCAGCCCAATCCATAAGGGTGGATCCGGAACAGGCGTAACGTTGACGCGAATGACTGTCACTGCCATTTCCCCGCTATCTGCATGGATAGCCCTTAAAACAAATTCTTCAGGACCATTCCAATGTTCTTCTAAGGGCTCAAAGTGGAACTTCAAAGGGTTGGTTGGGTCCGGTTGAGTAATCACAAGCCTAGGCGTTTGCGACAAACTTTGGAACGACAATGTCAGGCTAAGTCCTTCTGGGTTCACAATGTGCCGCGTGAAATCCTTGATCCAGGGTGTGTCTTCCAAAAACTCGCCAGTATCCGTATCATCCAGATCGACCAGGTCCGGCAGGTTGTGCGGTTGGCTACCCTCGAACACAAAATAAAAACTCGCGTCCCGGCTTTGCCTGGCGGAAATCAATTCCAAGGTTTCTGGAGGCAAACCGGAATCATTCGGCTTTGCCGTCAAACCAGCTTGTGCCAAAAGAGCAAATACGCTCATTGTCAAGATCATCAATGTCAAAAACTTTTTCATGCTCTAACTCCTTCCAAGACTGCGCCTTGCAGTGATTGAAAATATATTTGCTCCGCTGGGCAAAAGCTCTCTGCCAAGCGGGCGTTTCTCAAATTTTTAAACGTCGAATACAGAATTTTCCTCATTGCGCCAAGTTATAGCTCCATTTATTGCTGTCAATGAATATTTTGTGTTTGCCACCGATTTTTGTAGAAATAATTCCATTTTTCAAGCAGATACCGGGCTTTCAGGCGAAATTTTGATGAGAAAAACACGCAAAACACCTCAGAAAAACCCTTCCCTTTCTTGTTTCGAGCTCTTAATCAAGTGGTAATCAAGCCTTAATCAAGCGTTAATAATTAAGACTTGATTAAGGCTTGATAAAGAAGTGATTAAGGCCTCCAGCCAAGAAGGGGTAAAGATATGACAATTATGGATTTGAGGGTGAAAGCGCGATTTACGTCACTGTTGATGCGGATTTCTCTTGTGAGACATGGATTTCTTTTTGGTTTGTGATGACAGACTCTGAATTTAAAATGAGCTTATTCGACAACAAAACCTTAAGGACAGATTTGCCGATATCACAAATATGTTGACAAAAATAGCGAGGATTAAATGATTATATTTGGCATCGGTCAAACTTGCGCAGCGGTAACCTGAAAAAACGTGCAACATAGGATTCTACATTATCTTGGCTCGATGAAACAAGGAATAATGATGAGAAAATTATTTACAAAAAGGAGATAAACGATGAAAAAAATGTATTGGGTTTTTGGCATAGTAGCATTCCTGCTAATTGTCGTCATGCTCACTTATTATTTTGTTCGTATCGAGCCCTACCGTAAAATCACTTCTCACCTGAAATCCCAGAACTGGAGCGCTGCCACAGCGCTTTGCCGTTCAAAGCTTATGAATGACCCCAACAACGTAAAATACATGGGCTTCCTTTTTTACGCCAGGATGAGGGCAGTGTTTGATGAAAGGATGAGAACAACGCTGGTTGAATTGGATGACGAAGATATTTCAGAAGTTAACCGCACACTGTATGAAAGCTATACAACGCCCGAACTGCTTTCGCACCTATTGATCCTGGACGTTGACCAATACATTTTGGACAACAACCTTTTTAACAAGAAGAGTGACTTCAAGAACCATATGAAACAGGCCTTGAAGTTTACCAACAGGATGCTTTCCACAAATTTTGTCCGAGCTGATAAAATTGCCCAAGCGGTGCAATTCATGTCAGAATTTGGCATGAACAAACTGAGTCTTGAAAAGGGTGATGTTATCGACAACTATTACTATAATATCTTTCTGGCCATCCAATCTGCAAGTGGCAACACCAAAGCAGACGACATTTTGCTGAAGCGGCTGACCGTGGATAGTTCAATTTCACAGTTGTTCCCCATTTGCGGGGAAGGATTGCTGCCAAAATTGACCGAAACTTTGAAAGCCAAACCGGATATCTTGGACAAAGAGGATATTTTTGTTTATCTGGCAATAATGAAAGCTGCGGATATGATTAAAGATATAAACACACTATATCCAAGTGCCACCAATGTACAGAACGTTTTGAAAAACTTTGATTCCGAGGCTGAAGAAAAGATGATTCAAGACTCCAGCAAAGAGATGATGCTTGAAGCGTGGAATTATCTCGGTGGGAAAAAAATCCACACGGATTCAAACCTTTTTTACAACAAAAAAAGAAGCGAAGTCCTGAAATCGAACAAATATTTCGACATGAACATTCGCATGGTGCGACCTGAAGAAAATGACGAGCCCGTTATTATGACAGTCAATATATACGACCGCAAAAAACAGCAATTCGTGATGTGGCCACATGTTTTCAATCAAGGCGAATTTCTTCCCATGTCGATTGAAAACAAGACCAACCCGATTGAAAGTGAATATATCCACCTGATTCGGGATTCTGAAGAAACAGGCGGGAAACAACTCTTTACCTTGGGCACAGTAATGCCCAAAAAAGAATCATACAAAGAGACCAATGAACGCTACAATCCCAGAAAATACAGATATTACGACTATTGGTATGGTTATTATTATGATGGTGGATGGGACACATATACTGTGACCAAATACCGGGATACTGTTGTTTTAACTGACCTGGAACAATTTCGTCTTATCGACACCAAAGCCTCTTTCGAGAAGAACTTGGAAGAGAAAAAAGTGAATGATATTAATCCTTATTTATACGATTTTGATGACGACATAGATGAATATTATTGGGATGATGAGTATTACGATTATGAAGACTGTGGCTGTTGATATTGCCCTTGGCTCGGGCTGGATTGCATAATCGTAGCCAAGCTTGGCTTTACGCGCTTGGAGATTGAACAGTTTAAGATAGTTGAATGGCCGGATGGATGTCCGGCCTTTTTTGATTCTATTCCTGAGACATGGTGCGGATCATATAAGCCATTATTTTTGAATAGCTTTTCAGCCGCCGATAATAGTCCTCCGAGCCTGAATGACCTTCATCCCAGCCCATCAGATAGATCACCGGGTTTTCGCCAAGATTGTTGTCGCGCAGCTTTTGCACCCATTTCAGGGATTCCCAGTAACCCACCCGGATATCGTTCCAGGCTGTTGTAACCAGCACAGAGGGATAGATTTGCGGGCTCACGTTGTCGTATGGAGAGTAGGACAGCATATAGGAAAAATGTTCCGGGTTGGAGGGGTCACCCCATTCTTCATATTCCTGCAGGGTGAGCGGCAGTTCGGGATCCAGCATGGTGTTTATCAAATCCACAAAAGGCACATCCGCGATGGCGAGGCGCATTTTGTGGGGCGCGTGGTTCAAAACCGCGCCGATTAAAAGTCCGCCGGCACTGCCACCTTCAATGATGAGCTTGGAAGGCTCCGTCATCTTGGTTTGAATCAGATAGTCGATACATGCTTCGAAATCTGAAAATGTGTTCTTTTTGGAAAGCAGGCGCCCCTGATCATACCAATCGCGACCAAATTCGCCTCCTCCGCGGATGTGGGCTGTGGCGCAGATGAAGCCTCGGTCCAAAAGGGGAAACAGAAGATTGGAAAAGTAGGGATCCTCGCAGGAACCGTAGGCACCATAGCCTTGAAGCCAGACGGGATGGGTGTTTTGGGGATCGAGGTCTTTCTTTTTCAGCAGACGCAGCGGGATTTGGGTTCCATCCTCCGCCGCGACCCAATGCAATTCGCTTTGGTAGTCGCCAAGGTTCCTTTGTTTTGCGGCATCGCTTTGATACACAATTTGTTCCGTACCGTTTTTCAGATCGTGGCTGATGATGGTGTAGGGCTGGAGTTCGTGTTCCAGACTGTAAAATATTTGAGGTGAGGAGCTGTCATAATTGTACCAAAAATCAATGTCGGCGGGAATGTCTGAAGATATGGTTCGGATGTGGCCGCCACCATTGATGTCATAAAGCTCGATGCTTTTAAAACCAGCGTTGCGGCTGGTTATCGCAATCACGGAATCCATCAAAAGCATGGAATCCATGGGTCTTCCGCTTTCACCGGGGACGATTTCCTCCCAGTTTTCTGGTTCGGGCGCGTTGGCTTGGAAGCGGTAGATACCGTGATCCGGATTGAATTTATCTGTCATCACATAGAAGGCTCCGCCATGGTGGTCAGGCCAGGCCTGGCAATCGCCCCAAGTGCTTGAAATATATAGCAGTTCGGGATTCCCTGCCCCCGCGTCCAAACACCAAACCCGGTTATCTTTTGCGGAACTGGAATTCAAAAAAAACAGCTCACGGTCTGTGGATGTCCAAATCCCCACATTGCGGGCGGGGTCTTCCTCTTTATAAATGCTTTGGATAACGCCGCTTTCCAAATTGTAAATCCAAGCTTCGTCACATTGGAAGCGGGCGTTGTTTGTAGTGAGAAGCAGTCTTTTTCCATCCCGAAACCAAAGGGCTTGGTTCAACTGGCTGATTCCGCTGTCCACAGTTTTTGCCCGGGACAGGTCGCGCAACATCAATTTGTAGTTTTCATCGCCATCATAGTCCACGCTGTAGGCAAGCTTTTCGCCATCTGGACTCACGCGCAAAAGCCCCAGAGAAAAGAACTTTTTGCCTCTGGCAAGTTTTTGCTCGTCCAAAAGCAGCTCTTCCTTGGCGCCAGGTTCGTCTTTGACGCGATAGTGGCTGTCGTAGGGTTTGCCCTTGAAAGACTTTGAAAAATAATAATATCCGTCTTTTAGATATGGGTGGCTGATTCTTTGGCGCGGTTCAAAGCGGATGAATTCGCGGTAGAGTTCGCGCGCCAGCTTGGTTGAGCCTTGCATCTGGGTTTTGGCATATTTTTCCTCGGCTTTCAGAACTTTGAAAAGTTCCGGGGCTTCCCGATTTGCCAGCCAAGCCCAGTCATCTGTCAGAATTTGGCCATGCGCCTCGGTTTGGACCTGCTGTCTTGGCGCCAGAGGTTCCGCTTTCGCGGCGAGAGAAAAAAACTGCCCCAAAATCAGGAGCAGAAAGATAAAGAAAAGGTTGCGTGATTTGTTCATAGCTCAAACACTCAGTAGTGGCGTGTGTTCATGTTGGCCCGCAACGAGAAGGAGAGCTTCGCTGCGGATTGAATCCAGATAGTCTCGCATGGTTTTAAAAGCGAGCTGGGGGTTGTTGTTTTCTTCGCTGAGATGCGCCAAAACAATGTTTTTCAAGCCTTGGTGCATCACCTGACTCACCACGCCCACAGCCTCTTCGTTTGAGAGGTGGCCGTTATTGCTTCTGATTCTTTGTTTTAGCGGCCATTCATAGCGCCCTTCCATCAGCATGGTCACGTCGTGGTTGCTTTCCAAAATCAGGGTGCTGCAATATTTAAGCCTGTTCACCGCCAAGTGGGATGGAAAACCCAGATCAGTTGCCACACCCAGCTTGCGTTCTTCATCATCATGGCGCCTGAAAGTGAAGTTGCAACTGTCCGCGGCGTCGTGAGATGAAGAAAATGGATGGACAATCAGGTCTCGAACCTGAAAGCTTTCTCCGGTTTCAAAAAACCTGATGCCGCCGGGGATTTTTCCGATGCGGTGATCGCAGTGTTCCAGCGTGTCTTCATTGATATATAAAGGAATTCCAAGCTTTCGGGCGAGAGGTCCCACAGCGCGGGTGTGATCGGAATGCTCGTGGCTGACAATCAGGCCATGAATCTCACCAGGAGCCACTCTCAGTTTTTCCAAGGCAGCCAAAATCGCGCGGGCGGAGGAGCCGGCATCCAAAATCAGAGCTGTTTCGGCGGTGCGCACCAATACGGCGTTGCCCTTGGAACCACTCATCAGAACCGAGGTTTGAAACATCTTTTAGATTCTGGTCAGGTGGTAATAACGGTTGTTGAGTTTGTCGAATTCAGACCAAACCGCGCCCTGGGGAGCGGCTTCCAAAAGCTGTGCCACACCGACGCTTTGCGCATCCAGATTGTCGCAAAGATGCAAAACAAGCGCCTCCAAAGTTTGGGGCAGGCGCACCGAGGCTTTTTCATATTCGCCGTGATGGGCCAAAATCATGTGTCTGAGATTAAGCAACACTTCATCAGGAAAACCGGCAATCAGCCTCGATTGCTCACAAACATATTGGTCGCTGAGGCTTAGATGGCCAACCAGGCGCCCGATTTCGGTGAATTCGATTGCCGGACGTCCGCTGTATTCAAAAACCTTGCCCATATCGTGTAAAAGCGCGCCGGTGATGAGCAAATCACGGTTCACAGGATAAAGCGCGGAAACAAAATCGCAGATGCGCGCCACGGAGACGGTGTGTTCGATGAGGCCGTGCATATAGTTGTGGTGCCAGCTTTTGGCGGCGGGCGCTTCCAGAAATTGGTTGAAAAAATCCTTGTCTTCAAAGATGTTTTTCAAGAGCTTGTTCAGCCAGGGGTTTTCCACCTTGTCCACAAATGAGAAAAACTGTTCCGCCAAGGCTTCAGGGCTTATTTTGCTGCGCGTAACGAACTGCTCCAATTCATATTCAGAATGGTCCGCGAAACGGATTTGGGAAACATTGAGTTGGATCTGTTCTTTATAACGATTCACCAAACCCTTGACCTTGACCACGTCTCCCTGGGAAAAACCTTCCGCCACTTTTTTGGCTTCTTTCCAAACGTAAGCGGTGAGCGCACCGCTGCGATCCTGCAATTTCAGACGCAAAAAAGGCCCATTTTTGCCATCGCGAACTTCCATTTCCGCAACAAGATAGAAGCCGATGACCTCTTTGCCAATCAGTTCCTGAAAATCTGAGATATCAATATGTTCAGTCATTTTAAACTCACTTAATAATGGTAATTTTTCGTTCCAGCCAGAAGTTGCCACCTTTTGGGTCGGGCAATTCAGCGCGCAAAAGATAGATGCCCGAAGCGGGAAAATCCATGGCTTTAAGGCTTATTTCATCCACCTGTCCGGCTATTTCAAAAATCAATTGACCACGAAGGTTGAAAATCCTCACTTTTCCCAGTTTTTGTGCGCCATCCAGGCCAATACGCAGCGAAGCCTGGCCACGCAAAGGGTTTGGACTGACCTGGAGCCGGGGCAATGGCAAAAGCTCATCTTGAACCGAGACCACTTCGGTGAAATCCGCGAATGAGGAATAGAGGATTTGGCCTCCGCCCTTCAACTGCAGCCAATAATAGAGGCGATAATCTTGAGCCAGGTCTGCCAAACTGAGGTTGCTCAGCGAGATATTGAAATTCACATCAAGCTGCTCTCCCTGTCCCAGAGGCCCTTCCAAAGCAGCTCCGTGCCTGATCCAGCGTTCAATCACCCAGCGTTCGGCTCCGTCGAAATTATGCTTTTTGAAAAGCCCCACGCAGAGGCGAGTGTCTCCAATCAGGTTATATTCCGAAGCGGTGGCATAAAGCAAAGTGTTTTCATTTCTGAAAGTGAGCGACACCGAGACCATATCGTTTTGCGGGACATGGGTGAAATCGCAGCGGGAGGAAGAGATTAAGCTTTTTGAGTTTTGCAGGTCTTGGCAATGTTGTTGATAGGAATCCGCATAATCTGTCGAGAAGCCATTTATTCGCAGGTTTCCATTTAAAGCTGTGCGGGGCAATGAATTGAAGCCATACCAATTGAAACGGATCTGGGCGGCGATATTGCTGAGGGAATCCGTGAGAATGGGAAAATAGTTCAGGCGGTGAATGTTGGGAAATTCATGCTGGTCTTGCGAAACCGTAATCTGCATCGAAGCATCCGTGCGCATGAAACTTTCGGTTAAAAACAGGGGATATTCTTCCTGAAAGCTGAAGCGGTTGAGCCGAATTTCGTTGTTTGTGGTATATGTTTCACCAACGCTCACACTGCTGAGGGCGGCTTTCAATCGCAACTGCGCAGGCTGATCCGGCAGGTCGATTCCAGCATCCTCATAGCCTGGACTTTGGGAATCGAAAACAAAGCGCGAACGCGGAGAAATCGGCTCCGGGATATTTATAATAAAAGACGGGGCAAACTGCGGAGATGGAGACCTTCCCGTAATCTCCATTTTGGCGTCATGCACAGTGAGATCGGAATGGTTGTAAATCGTGAAAGTGGGATAAACCCTTTGCCTGGGTTGCAGCTCACCTTCCAGCTCAAATTCCTCCAATTCAAGATCAGGAGTGGAAAGCACAAAATCCCCCCCCAAACCGAAAAGAAGTTCCGCATTAAAACCTGCCGTGCCAAAGCTTTGGAAAAACGGATTGCTGAAACTGGTGTTCCAAAAATAGCTGTGGCTGCCTCCGCCCATCGAAGCTGAAACAAAACGATTGGAAAAGTTTGTGGCATAGTTCACCAACAGCCAAAGCGTGTCTGCCACCACGGAATTGGAAAAAGGAATTTCCACGCTGTTGGAACTCACCAAGGCGGCGGCTGAAGCGAGGCTTACACCAGGGCTGCCATGGGATTCCGAAAACAGTGCAACCCGCACTGAATCACCGGTTTGTGGCAGCCAGAGCAAGGCTTTGGTGACCTCAAACTGGCTGGCATAAGTTTGTGGATAAACTTCCGAAAAATTGAAGCGCACCGCCCAGGTGTCAGAACCAAAAAGATTTAGATCGTCGCTGCCGGTGTGGTAGGCAAAGCTGTATTCCCTGCCCTGATCGGGACAGACCTGCATCCCAGAACCGGGAACAAAATCCAGGGCCATGGCACTGACGGCAAAAAGCGCCAAAACAACTGCCAGAAAAACCCTCACAGCTCCACCTGCTGAGCAAATTTCCGAACCTGCGAAAGGTCTTCCCGCATGGCATCGAGCAAGGCTTCTTTGGAGTTGAACATCTTTTCCTCCCTGAGAAATGAAAGCAGTTCCACCCGAAGTGGCTGACCATAAATTTGCTGATCAAAATCCAGGATATGGGTTTCCACTTCGGTTTGACCTGTGTGTTTCACTGTGGGACTGATGCCGATATTTGTCAACCCAAAAAAACTCTTTCCATCCAGCCAAGCGCGGCTGTGATAAACACCAGAGCGCGGCAGAAGCTGCAAAGGCTCCTCCAAACGCAGGTTAGCGGTCGGGAAACCCAGTCCGCTTCCAATCCCGGCTCCGTGTTCCACCTCTCCGAATAAGGTGTAGGGCGCACCCAAAAGCCTGTTGGCTTCGGTCAAATTGCCTGCGGCAAGTGTTTTACGAATCAAACTGCTGCTCACAACCCGATCCCCATCAAACAGCGGCTCGACCACGCGAAGTTCAAATCCATAGAGGCTTTGACGGCTTTCCATGAAAGCCAGATCGCCACTGCGGCCGCTGCCAAAACGGGAATCATGACCCATCACAATCACAGCGGGAGAAAAGGGTTTAACCATGTCTTCACGCAGGAAATCCTCAGCGGAGGTTTTCGCCATTTCCTCGTCAAAATGCAAAATAGGGATCTCATCCACGCCAAGCTCGTGCAGCAAGCGTATTTTCTGCTTGATTGGCAAAAGCGTGGTGTATTTTTGTCCGCTGATTACTCCGGCAGGATGATTGTCGAAAGTCATAACCACACTGCGCAGTCCCAGCTTTTTGGCTGTGACAACCACTTCGTTTATAAACTTGCGGTGCCCCAGATGCAAACCGTCGAAATTTCCAATGCTTAAAACACTTTGTTTCATATCTTTATAGGTTTATCGTTGGGAAAAGCATTCCCGCTTTGCGCTCGGCCATGCCCAAAGCCTTGCCGGTTTGGTCCAGAAGTAAAATCCGTTGGCAATCCTGACCGGGATTGGGAGTTTTTTTGCCCTGCTTGAGGGCTGAAAGCTCGGCTTCACCCGGTTCCAAAATTTCAAAATCCTCAAACAGTTTGCGAGGGGGATAAAAGTTTGCCGCCAGCTTTTCTGCTTCAAAATGTTCAGGATGGTGAGCATCATCAACCGAAACTTTTCCAATGCTCAATCTGCGCAGAGAGGTGGTGTAACCAACTGTTCCCAATGAAGTTGCGATATATTCGCTCAAACTGCGGATGTAGGTGCCTTTGCTGGCCCGGCACCTGTAAACCAGCTCTGGCGCTTGGTAGGATAACAGTTCAAAATCCAAAATCTGCGCGGGGCGGGCTGGCAATTCCAAATGCAGGCCTTTGCGCGCATAATCGTATGCGGGACGACCCTTTATTTTGATGGCTGAAAACAGCGGAGGAGGCAATTCCCGAATGGAAAGCAGCTTTTCCCGCAAAAACACGGCATCCACTTCGCTTGGAATCTCCCCGCTTTCGCGAATCACTTCACCTTCTGGGTCACCGCTGGCGGTCTGAATCCCAAGACGCAATACCGCTTCGTAGCTTTTGTCCGCGTTTTCCAAAAAACGGCAAAGCCGCGTGACCGGACCCAAAGCACAGATGAGCAGTCCGGTGGCGAAGGGATCCAAGGTTCCAGTGTGCCCTATTCTTTTGATGCCAGAGAGTTTGCGCAGCCAACGTACAGCGTCGAAAGAGCTCCATCCGGCAGGTTTATCAATCAACAAAAAGCCGCTTTTTTCAGGCATGATCCGGATGTTCGTTCATCGCTTGGGTCAATTTATTCAAAAGACCGGCTTTGATGCTCTCCAAATTTCCCTGTACCGTGGCTCCGGAAGCGCTTTTATGTCCGCCTCCGCCATAAGACGCTGCCACAGCATTCACATCCACCCAGGGCGAACGCAGGCTGAGCTTGTATTCGCCGGGACTGTCTTCCCTGAAATAAGCAACAATATCAATATCCCGCACACCCTGCACCCAGCGGGTGATATTCATGATAGATTCCGCGTCCAGGTCGTTTCGCTGCTGCATCTGCAGGGTGGAATGCATAAAAAGAATACGTCCGCCGTGGTGCAATTCGATTGTGGAAAGCACTTCGCCCACAAAGCGCATTTCCAGAGCGGCGTGGTTCATGTAAAACTGTTTATATATCCGCGCGGGGGAAATACCGAGATCCGTCAGTTCCGCGCTCAGGCGAAAAACTTTGGCGTTCGTGTTGTTGTTGATAAAATTGTTCGTATCGTTGATGATGGATACATAGATGCAGGTTGCCACAGCTTTTCTGGCTTCCGCAGGCAGGGCTTGGATTTCCTCTTTCAAGGCATCGAACAGGATTGCCCCAGCCGAAACGGCGCTGGTATCCACAAAACTGAAATCGGTATCAATGACCCCATTTTCAGGCACATGGTGATCCACAAGAATCACTTTGCGAGAGTTTTTCACGGCCTCCGCGCGCGAATTTATCCGGCTGTAGCTGTTGCAATCCAGGATGACAAGTAAGTCGTATGCTTGAGAACCGTCAAAAACTTGCAGCTTGACGTTCTGCATAAACATGCTGAAACGCTCCAGGTTGGAATCCGGATCCACCAAGATTTCGCTCTGCATGCCCCGTTCCAGCAAAAACCGCTGCAAGGCGACACTGGCACAAAATCCGTCTCCGTCAGGCTCAACGTGGGACATGATGCCAACGCTGATGCCTGGTTCCAAGCTTTCCAACAATACTTTTTTCAACTGTCGTGTGTCGTTCATGATGATTTTGGGGTTAAAAACCTCTCTGGGAGCTATTGCCCCGTCAAGGCTTAGGCGCTGAAGCGGCTCTATTTTCCCGCTTCCTCCTCTTCTTCTTCCTCTTCCAGAAATTCTTTATAGATTTCTTCGTCTTCATCAACTTCGAAAACTTCGTCATCATCCAGATAGTCATCCAAGTTGATATCCGGATCGTAGGCGCCGTCATCGTCGTCATAATTCTGTTTTATGCTGGCCAGCAAGGTTTCCACCTTCTCGGCACGGTCTTCAGTTTCGTCGTAGAAAAAGGTCAGTTCGGGAATGGTCCTCATAATTTGTGCTCCTGCGATTTGTTTTTTGAAAAATCCAGAACTTTTAGTCAATTGTTCCCTGATGGCATCATGGGAAGCGGGGTTGTTATAGTGTGAAAAATATAGCTTTGCATGGCGAAGGTCTTTGGAAATCAACACTTCGGTGATGTTCACCCATTCCAACGCCGGGTCACGCAATTTCTGCTGAAGAGCGAGGTTGAACAGCTGTTTCAGCGCTTCCTGCAAACGTGGGATGCGATGCGATTTGCTCATAGTTTTTTAGCAACTTCTTCCAGGACAAAGCATTCCAAAACGTCACCTTCCTTGATATCAGAATAGTTCTCCAGGGAAAGGCCGCATTCCGTGCCAGCGCGGACTTCGTTCACATCGTCGGCATAGTGTTTCAAGGTGGAAAGATCATCTTCGGCAACTAAAACGTCGTTTCGATACAGGCGCACTTTGCAGCCGCGCTTGATGGAGCCTTTATCAACCTGGCAACCAGCCACAGTCCCCACTTTTTTGATTTTGAAAACCTGACGCACGGTGGC
>LSQX01022622.1_pt1 | contig 19897 bp, 15 predicted proteins | sample 654561 | NCBI WGS metagenome assembly LSQX01 (sample SAMN04489861, study PRJNA283612) | anaerobic digester metagenome | isolation source: 4 biogas reactors fed with cattle manure at either 37C or 55C with and... | place: Denmark: Kongens Lyngby | collected 2014
CCCCCATCCCCTGCCCCACACCCCACCGCAGCACACTGCCCAGGGCCCCGCCGGCCGAGACGGCACCGATCACCGCCCACGGGGGTCGCGCGGGGATCGCGGTCATCAGGCCTCGCGGTTCCGGGTTGGTCGGGGGGCCGACTCGCAGGATCGACAGGTGGGTGGTTGGGTCGGAAGAGAGGGTACGCCGCAGCGCGCCCATGTGCCGAATATCACAGGGCGTCTCGGAAAACGGCGCACTGCGCTACGGTTGGCTGCTCGCAAAGAGTTCAAATCCGGACCTCCAGGTGTTGTCTCCCGGCAATAGGATTTAGGGTGGCGAACTGGGGCCTTCCAACCTGGTGCGCTCCCAAGGACAGAGCAGAGGTGGGTGTGGTGGGGTTCCTGGACCGTCTGGAGAAGGCGATCGAGAGCGCCGTCAGCGGCGTTTTCGCGCGCGCTTTCAAAGGCGACGTTCAGCCGATGGAGATCGCGGCACGCCTGCAGAAGGAGCTCGATTCGGAGGCGAAGCTGCTGTCCCGCGACCGCAAGCTCGTCCCCAACGAGTTCTTCATCAACCTGTCGGAGCATGACTACAACATCCTGGAGCCCTATGGTCGGAAGACAACCGACATGATCCTCCCGGAATTGCGGTCACATGCACAGAACATGGGCTACATCTTCAACGGCCCGCTCGAGATCCACTACGAGCTGGTGCCCGAACTGCCGACCGGCAAGTTCACGGTCGAGTCCCGCGCGGTCGCGGGAGTCGAGCACGACGACCGCCAGGACCGTGGCCGCCGGGCCCGGATGGTGATCGAAGTGAACGGAGTGCGCCACCCCCTGGTGCCCCCGGGCATCGTGATCGGCCGGGGCAGCGAGGCCGACCTGCGCATCCAGGACCCGGGTGTGTCCCGCCGCCATGCCGAGATCAAGGTGACGGGGCTGGGGTTCGATCTGGAATACGAGATCATCGACCTCGGCGCCCGCAACGGCATGACCGTCGACGGCCGCAAGGTCACCCAAGCCGTGCTGACCGATGGCAGCCGGATCGAGATCGGCTCCACCAAAATGTTGGTGCATGCCCCATCGGGGCGCTGATCGACTGATGTCCGCGATCGCTGTCACCCTGCTGAAGGTCCTGTTCCTCGCATTGCTGTGGGCCTTCGTCCTGTCGTGCGCGGGCATCATCAAGACCGACCTGTTCGGCCGCACGGTCCAGGCGTCGGAGATCCCACGCGAGCTGGAGCGACCCAAGAAGAAACGCAAACGCTTCCGCGCCAAGAAGGGCCAACCCCGGAAACTGGCGATCATCAGCGGTGAGCAACAGGGCATCTCCGCGGACCTCACCGAGGCACCGATTCGCATCGGCCGCGGCGCTGATGCCCAGATCAACCTGGACGACGACTACGTCTCCACACGGCACGCCCAAGTGCTGGCCGATGACGATGGTGGGTGGTACATCGAGGATCTCGGCTCCACCAACGGCACCTATGTCAACGGTCAGCGGATCACCCTGCCCACCACGATCACGCTGGCGGATCAGGTCCGGATCGGGCGTACGCAACTGAAGCTGGAAGCCTGACCCATGACCCTGCAGCTCCGCTATGCCGCGCACTCCGAAATTGGCCTGGTTCGCAAGAACAACCAGGACAGTGGCTATGCGTCTCCCCGACTCCTGGTCGTGGCGGACGGCATGGGCGGCGCTGCGGCCGGTGACCTCGCCTCCGCGGTTGCCATCCAACAGCTGCGCCGGGCGGATCGTGGCGCCGATGCGGAGCCCGCCCAGGGCGAGGAGATGCTGGAGCTCCTCGCGGGCGCACTGCACAACGCGAACGAGAAGATCGCCGATCTCGTCGCCGACGACCACATGCTCGAGGGCATGGGCACCACGGTCAGCGCGATGCTGTTCGACGGCACCCAGCTGGGCCTCGTCCACATCGGCGACTCGCGGGCCTACCGGGTGCGCGACGACCGGATCGAGCGCCTCACGCACGACCACTCCTGGGTGCAGTCCCTCGTGGACGAAGGGAAACTGACGGCAGAAGAGGCGGCGTACCACCCCCACCGCTCCCTCCTGCTCAAGGTCCTCAACGGCCAGCCCGCGGCCGATCCCGACACCGCGTTGGTGGACGTACAGGCCGGTGACCGTCTCCTGCTGTGTTCCGACGGGCTCTGCGGTCTGGTCGAGGACGACGAGCTGCTCAGCGCACTGACCAGCTCCGACGATCTCCAGGCCGTGCTCGACGTCCTGATCGACGCCGCCCACCGTGAGGGCGGGGTGGACAACATCACGATCATCCTCGCCGACGTGGTCAAGGACCCCGACCAGGCGGCCGCCGAGGACAGCACGGACGAGACCGGGGATGAGCCCAGGGCCGAAGCCGAGATCCCCACCGTGCTCGTCCACTTCCAGGAGGACCCGAAGGTCGTCGGAGCCGCCATGGACCGCACGATCCCGGTCGTCGCCCCGCGGGACGATGACGAGGTCACCATCCGCCGCGACCGGCCCGAGGAGTCCGCTGAGGACGACGAAGTGGCCGACGAGCCGGTGGAGGTGGACGAGGAGGAGATCCGGTACGCCCCCCGGTTGCGTCCCCGACGCGGCGGAGCTCTGCGCGTCGTCATCGCGATCGTGCTCATCGGTGCTCTGATCGGGGGCGGCCTGGGTGCCGGTTATGCGTGGTCGCGTACGCAGTATTTCGTCGGGCCCGCCGACGACTACGTCGCGATCCACCAGGGCCTGGCCCAGAACGTGCTCGGCGTACCCCTCTCCGAGGTCCACGAAATCCAATACGACATCCTGCTCGCGGACCTGCCGCGCGTCTATCGCGAGCGGGTGATCAAGACGATCCCCGCGCATTCCCTGGAGGAAGCCAGGACGACCACCGCAGAGCTCAAGGTCGAGGCTGATCGCTGCATCGCCCAGCGCCGGGCGCGGGAAGAGGCCGCCAGGGCCACCCCGCCGCCGGGTGAGCAGCCCCCCGGCGAGCAACCGCCCGGTGAGCAGCTCCCGGGGGAGCCTGCGGATCCGGAAGATCCGGCTGCCCCCGGTGACCCCGCACCCGGTGATCCCGCCCCCGGTGATCCCGCTCCGGGTGAACCGGAGGGCCGAACCGGTGAACAGGGTGCGCCGGCACCGGCGGATCCCCAACCGCTGACCCCCGGTGTCCCCACCCCCCTGGATCCGAACGAGGACTGTTGATGGCAGCGCCCGAGCAGGACGTGGTGATCGTCTATCGCAAGCGACGCAACGTCGAGCTTGCGATGGTGGTGTTCGCCTCCGTGATCGGGGTCGCGTCCTATCTGCTGGTGGAACAGAACCTGTTCGACCGGCTGCCCGACAATTGGCCGGTCGTGGCGGTCCTCTGGCTCGGCATCGGTGTGGCTGCGCACGCTGCCGTACGCTGGCGCGCGCCCTATGCGGACCCGCTCATCCTGCCGGCGGTGCTGACCCTCAACGGGGTGGGCCTCGCCATGATCCACCGCATCGACAAGATCCCCGATCCGGTGCGGACGGACGCCAGCAGCCAGCTCATGTGGACCGTGATGGGCGTCATCCTGTTCTCGCTGGTCCTGATCGTCGTACGCGACCACCGGCCACTGCAGGGCTACACCTATACGCTGTTCATCTTCGGCCTGATCCTCATGCTGTTGCCGGCGCTGCCGGTCATCGGGCACGAGGTCTATGGCGCCCGGATCTGGATCCGTGTGGGCCCGTTCTCGTTCCAGCCGGCCGAGGTCGCCAAGCTGGCGCTGACGGTGGCGTTCGCGTCCTACATGGTCGAGAAGCGGGAGGCCCTCGCCATCGCCGGCCGCAGGTTCCTGGGCATCGACCTGCCTAGGCCCCGGGATCTCGGCCCCATCCTCATGATGTGGGGCGCGAGCGTCCTCGTGCTGGTGTTCCAGACCGACCTCGGCACCTCCCTGCTGTTCTTCGGCCTGTTCGTGATGATGCTCTATGTGGCCACCGAGCGCCCGAGCTGGCCGATCCTGGGCACGGTGATGTTCGCGGGGTTGGCGTACGTCGGTTATCTCACCTTCGGCCACGTCCAGCGTCGGGTGAACGCCTGGCTCGACCCGTTCTCCGACATCGACCGCAACGGCCAGATCATCAACGCGCAATTCGGGTTCGCGTGGGGCGGCATCCTCGGCCGCGGCTGGGGTGAGGGTCGGCCCGGGTTGACCACGTTCGCCAAGTCCGACTTCATCGCCGCCGCGGTCGGGGAGGAGCTCGGCACGGCGGGGCTCATGGCCATCATCATGATCTATGCGTTCATCGTGGCCCGCGGGCTGCGCACTGCGTTGGCCGCCAAGGATCCCTTCGGCAAGCTGCTCGCCAGCGGGCTGAGCTTCGTGTTCGCCCTGCAGGTGTTCCTGATCATCGGCGGTGTCACCCGACTGCTGCCACTGACCGGCCTGACGACCCCGTTCATGTCACAAGGAGGATCGTCGCTGATAGCCAACTGGGTGTTGATGGGGTTGTTGATGATCATTTCGCACCAGGCCCGAAAACCGGTGGCCAAGGTGACGGAGGACAGCGGCATCGAGAACGAGGCCACCCAGCTCATCAGGGGTGCGGGCCGATGAACAAGCCCATTCGCCGCGTCGCGATCGTCGTCATCATCATGTTCGGGCTGATGTTGGGCAATCAGACGTACACGATCGTCATGCGCCAGGACTCGCTCAACAATCATCCGACCAACCGACGCACCCGCGACGCGGAGTTCGCCCAGGACCGCGGTCCGATCATGGTCGGTCAGAGCGAGGTTGCCCAGACCGTTCCCTCGGAGGACCAGTTCAAGTTCCAGCGGACCTATCCCGACGGCCGGCTCTATGCGCACATCACGGGGTACTACTCCTATGACCAGGGCCGCTCCGCGCTCGAGGCGTCCCACAACCGCGAGATGGCCGGCACTGCGGATTCCCAGTTCGTGAACCGGTTCCTTGACTCGCTGACCGGCCAGGTGCCGACCGGCGCCTCGGTCGAAACGACCATCAATGCGGCGGCGCAGCGGGCGGCGTACGAAGGGCTCGGAGACCGGAAGGGGGCCGTCGTCGCGATCGATCCCCGCACGGGCGCGATCCTGGCGTTGGTGAGCACGCCGAGCTACGACCCCAACCAGATCGCCAACCACGATCTGGCGGCGGCCCGGCAGGCGTACATCGACATGACCGAGGACCCCGACCGGCCCCTGACCAACCGCGCCACCCGCGAGATCTATCCGCCCGGCTCCGTGTTCAAACTCGTGACCGCTGCCGCGGCGCTGGAGAACGGGATGACGACGGAGACCCTGGTCGACTCCCCCGCCCAGCTGCGGCTGCCCGGGACCACGACCGATCTGGGCAACCAGGTGGACTGCGGCGGCGAACGGATCACCATCGAGCAGGCGCTGACGGTGTCGTGCAACACGGCGTTCGCCAACATCGCGCTCGAACTCGGCGACGACGTGATGCGGGCAGAGGCGGAAAAATTCGGTTTCGGTGCCCGCCCGCTCCCCGAGCTCAACGCCGTCGCCAGCCGCTATCCGGAGGATCCGGATCGCCCGTCGACCGCGATGACCGGCATCGGGCAGCACGAGGTCGCAACGACACCGTTGCAGATGGCGATGGTGACCGCAGCCATCGCGAACAAGGGCCAGTTGTTCGAACCCCACCTGGTGGCCCGGGTTCGGTCGGCCAACCTCAATGTGATCTCCACGACCCGGCCCAACGTCCAGTCCCGGCCGATGCAGCCGCAGAACGCCGACGCGCTGGCCGAGATGATGGTGTCGGTCGTGACGAGTGGCACCGGCACCAACGCCCGGATCCCCGGGCGCACGGTCGGCGGCAAGACGGGCACGGCCCAGTCCGCGCCCGATCGACCCCCGTACGCCTGGTTCACCAGCTATGCAGTCGGCGATTCCGGGGAGCCCGAGGTGGCCGTCGCCGTTTTCGTGGAGGACGCGAACGTGCCCCGCAGCGAAATAGGGGGCAACCGCGTCGCGGCCCCGATCGCCAAAGACGTGATGGAGGCCGTGCTGTGAACAAGACTCTCCAACAGCCACGAGGTGGTGAGTGATGAACGACCAGACCGGCGATCATCCCGAGCGGCGGGCTGCGGGTTCATCTGCGGACCCGTCGACGGCGCCACGCAGGGCGGCGGGCCCAGTGCCCGAGGGCCCGGCGCAGGAGCCGGAGCGCGGTGACGATTCCCTGGGTGCGACAGCGATCCGTACGCCGGATGACCCGCCGATGTATCCGGGTCCCCCTCCACACACTTCTCATGGTGACGACACCCGGGTCAGCGAGGCCGTGCCCGCCGACGGCGAACCCCGCTCCGGCAGACTGCTCGGCGACCGCTATGAACTCGACCGGGTGATCGGGCGCGGCGGCATGGCCGAGGTCCACCGGGCGTACGACACCCGTCTCGGTCGCTGGGTCGCTGTCAAGGAGCTGCGCGCCGACCTGGCGTCCGACGACACCTTCCAGGCCCGTTTCCGGCGCGAAGCCCAGTCCGCGGCCGGACTCAACCACCCCAACATCGTGGCGGTCTATGACACGGGGGATGAATACGACCCCACCAGCAAGCTGCGGATCCCGTTCATCGTCATGGAGCTCGTCGAGGGACACACCCTGCGCGATGTCCTCAAGGACGGCCGCAAGATCCTGCCCGAGCGTGCGCTCGAGCTGACCGTCGGCGTCCTGGAGGCGCTGACCTATTCGCACCGCGCCGGCATCATCCACCGCGACATCAAGCCCGCGAACGTGATGCTCACCCCGCAGGGCAACGTCAAAGTGATGGACTTCGGCATTGCCCGGGCGGTGTCGGACGTGTCGTCGTCCATGACCCAGACCGCAGCGGTGATCGGGACGGCACAATACCTGTCCCCGGAACAGGCCCGCGGTGAGACCGTCGACGCACGGTCGGACATCTATTCGGCCGGCTGCCTGCTCTATGAGCTGCTCATCGGGCGACCTCCGTTCATGGGTGACTCCCCGGTGTCCGTGGCCTATCAGCACGTACGCGAGCTGCCGGTGCCCCCGAGCCAGCTCGACGGGATGATCTCCCGGGGCATCGACTCGGTCGTGCTCACGGCGCTGGCCAAGGACCCCGGAGAGCGCTATCAGACCGCTCGCGCCATGGCGGAGGACATCGAACGGGTCCTCGCGGGACTCGACGTGGGCGCACCCCCGCCCACCTCCGTCAGCAGTGCCACGGAACCCACTGCCGCCATGGTGGCCGCGTCCCCGACGGAACGGGTTCTCGAACCGGTCGTGGAGGACGAACCCGAAAGGCGCAGCGCACTGCCCGTCGTCCTCGTGCTCCTCTCACTCGTGCTCGTGGGGTTGCTCGGTGCGCTGGCCTGGTGGTGGCTCCGGCCGACCACTCCGGCACCCGATCCCCAGGTCGCGGTTCCTGCCGTGGTGGGCATGAGCCAGGCAGCGGCGGAGACGGAGATCCGCAACGCCCGGCTGTTGCCGAGAACCAGCGAGGTCGAGGGCCCGGTCGAGACCGTCGGCACCGTCCTGAGACAGGATCCCGTGGCCCAGGTGCGGCTGGACCCCGGCGAGACGGTCACGCTCCATGTGAACACCGGTCCCCGCCGGGCCACGATCCCCGAGGTCGTCGGCTCGACGGAGGAAGAGGCACGCCGGTTGTTGAGCGATGCGGGGTTCGTCAACATCGAGGTGATCGATGCCACCACGGAGCCGGATGATGCCGAGAGAGGCACGGTGGTGAGGATCCGCCCGAGCGAGGGCGACACCGTGGCCGTCGGCAGCAAGATCACCCTGGAGGTGGCCACCGGGACGATCGAGATGCCCGACTGGGTCGGCCTGCAGAGGTCGGACGTGGAGAGCGCAGCCGAGGGCACCTTCGACAACGTCCGGTTCGAGGAGACCGAGACCAGCGATCCCACGCAGGATGACGTTGTGCTCAGCACCGATCCGCCGGCCGGGACCCCGGTCGAACGAACGGCGGTGATCACGGTCCGGATCGCCACGTATGTCGAGCCCGAACCCGAGCCCACCCCGACGACGGAGCCGCCGACCACGATGCCCACGACGTCGCCGACCCTTCCGGTCCCCACCACCTCACCCTCCCCCTCCGGTGGGTGAGCGGCCCAGGACAGGACGCACGCAGTGAAACCCCGCATTCTGGTCGTTGACAACTACGACTCGTTCGTCTGGAACCTCGTGCACTATCTCGCCCAATTGGGCGCGGACGTCGAGGTCCGGCGCAACGACGACGAGCGCTTCGGCGATCTGTCGCCGGATCGGTTCACCGGGTTCGACGGCATCCTGCTGTCCCCCGGGCCGGGCACTCCCGAGGCCGCTGGCGTCTGTGTCGATCTGGTACGCCGGGTCGCCGGACATGTGCCGATCTTCGGGGTGTGCCTGGGGATGCAGGCGATCGCGGTCGCCTATGGCGGTGAGGTCGGCCGGGCCCGGGAGCTGCTGCACGGCAAGGTGTCGCCGGTCCGGCACCGTGGGGTCGGGACGATGACAGGCCTGCCGAACCCGTTCACCGCGACCCGCTATCACTCCCTCGCAGTCACCACGCTGCCCGATTGCCTCGAGGTCACCGGCGAGACCGAGAACGGGGTGATCATGACCGTACGCCACCGGGAGCTGCCGGTGGAGGCGGTGCAGTTCCACCCGGAATCGGTGCTCACCGAGGGCGGCTATCAGATGCTCGGGAACTGGCTGGCCCTCTGTGGGGACGCCGAGGCCCCCGGTCGCGCCGTGGGACTGGCCCCGTTGATGTCCCTGGGCTGACTGCTGGTCTCAGCCGGCTGCGGTGGCGTACTCCAACTTGACGGTCCCCGCATAGGCCGGGAACTGCAGGTTGCCCTCGCGCTTCTGCTGATAGCCGAGGTTGTACGCCTCCGCGTGCTGGCGATAGACCTTCAGGTACGCCGACGCTGCCAGCGCCGTGCCCAACTCGTCCGGATCGCCGATCGCCGAGATCACATAGGGCGGCGCATAGGGCGTGCCGTGGAGGACCACGGAGTTGCCGACGCACTTGATGCCCGTGGTCGCGACCACTCGTTGCCCCTGGATCGTCATGGCCTCGGCTCCGGCGGCCCAGAAGACGTTCGCGACGGCCTGGATGTCCTGTTGGTGGACGACGAGGAGGTCCTCATCGATGCCGGCGACCGTCACGGACGATGGTGCGTCGGTCAGGATCACGGTATAACCGGGACCGCTGACGGGCTCGACTCCCGCGTACCCGCCCGTCTCCACCACCCGATCACTGACATCGGGCTCCTCGCGGCCCGCCAGCTCATCGACCTCGGCACGCAGGGCGGCCACGTCCCGGCTGAGATCCGCGTTGCGGCGGCTGCCGTCCCGGATCACGTCGATCAGCTGGGTGTTGCGGCCCGGGCGGAGGTCGAAACCCCGGGCGTTGAGACTGCTCACCGTGATCATCAAACCGATCACGACACACACGAGCCCGGTCACGATTCGGCCGCGCGGGCGCTTGACGTCGGCACGCAGCACCTGCTGCCAACGGCCCCAGCCTCGGCGCAGCCAGTCACCCATCCTTCGTCCTCACCGTGAGATCGTCATGTTCACCCATTACGCTAGCGGGCGAAGTGAAGGAGGGACCCCTTGTCGGAACCCATTGGTCGCAAGCCGCAGGACAGAAGGCGCCGCGGCGAGACGGACGAACCGCCCGCACCCCGGGAGACCACCAAGCGCGTCGACGCTTTCGGTGCCGAGATCGACGAGGACGCAGGCCCCGAACGACGGATCACCGGGCCGGGCTCCTCCCGTTGGGTCGCCCCGACGTTCATCGTGGTCGGCCTGTTGGGCGTTGCCTGGTTGGTCGTCTACTACATCGCCGGCCGCGACGTCCCCGTGATGGCGCGCATCGGTGACTGGAACATCCTGATCGGCATGGGACTGATGGCCGTGTCCCTCGGGCTGTCGATGATGTGGAAATAGGCGCTGGATCCTGCCGCGCCCGGGGCGCCGTGACGGCGTACCCGATCCTCATCACACGCGACCCCAGGTGAGCGGGCCCATCGTGCCCGCCGCGTACTCATCCATCGGCACCTCCCCCACCCGCCACGCGGCGACGACGGGAGCCACGATGCGCCAGCACTCCTCGGCGACGTCGCCCCGGACCGACAGCAGCGGGTTGCCGTCGAGGATGCCGGCGAGGATCTCGCCGTACGGCCGCACCGGGCTGTCGCCGAGCTCAGCCTCGAACACGGTCTCCTCGAGGCTGAGCTTGTCCCCCTCGCCGTTGGTGGCGATGCGGAGGCCGAGCCGCCCCTCCCCGAGGTCGAACAGCAGCACGTTCTGGTGGACCTTGCCCGTGAATCCCTCCGGCATGTGGGCGACGGGGCGGAAATAGATGATCGCGAGCCGGCGGGCATCGCCGAGGCCTTTGCCGGAGCGGAGCCGGAAGGGCACGCCGGCCCAGCGCCGCGACCGGATCTCCAACGTCACCTCCGCCAGCGTGTCGGTTTCCCGTGCCGGATCCACGCCCGGCTCATCTACGTAGCTGGGGATGTCCTTGCCGCCCACCTGCCCGGCCGAATAGCGGGCCCGGTGTGAACCGATCTCCGGGTGACAGTGGGTGGCGCGCAGGACGTGCATCATCAGATCGCGCAGCTCGATGTGATCGATGCGGTTGGGCTCCTCCATCGCCAGGATCGCCATCACGAGCAGCAGGTGCGACTGGATCATGTCGATGAGCGCACCGGCCTTGTCGTAGTAGCCCGCCCGCCCCTCCAGCGCCAACGTCTCGTCGAAGACGATGTCGACCCGCTCGATGTCGCCGGTGGTCCAGACCGGCTCGAACATCCGGTTGGCGAACCGGACGCCGAGGATGTTCAGCACGGTGTCCTTGCCCAGGAAGTGGTCGACGCGGAAGATCTGCTTCTCATGGACGAGGCCCGCGAGCAGCCGGTTGAACTCGCGGGCTGACTCCAGATCACTGCCGAAGGGCTTCTCCAGGCCGAGCCGTACGCCCTGCGGCAGGTCGTCACGGGTCAGGAGTTCGCATGCCGTCATGGTGACGGCCGGGGGCAGCGCGAAATAGAGGACCGAGTCCGCCGGGAGCGACCGCACGAACGCGGGCCACGCCTCGGGGTCCGTGACGTCGAGGCGTTGATAGCGGGAATCGGCGGCGAGCCCGCCTGCGACCTCCGGGCGGGCACCGCCGCGGCACATCGCCTCATGCACGCGGTCCCGCCAGTCGGTGTCGGCCCATTCCGTCCGATCCGCGCCGACGAGGATGATCCGCCGGTCCGGCTCCTGGGCCATCAGCGTGCCGAGCCCGGGGAGCAGGAGGCGCGAGGTCAGGTCGCCCGATGCGCCGAGGATGACCAGCGTCGGCGCTCCCGGATGCTCGACGGTCGGGTCGAGGTCCGCGGCGGGCGCGAGATCGCCGTTCGGGCCCGCTGGTTCGGAGGGTGCGTCGGTGGTCGTGGGTGGAGTGGGTCCATGCCCTGCGGCGTCCTGCGACATGAGGCTTCCTCTCGTGGGTTCGGCAAGGAGCGTACGCCGCCCGCTCCTGCACCATGCCTCTCCCCCGAGTGAGGACGGCGCGACCGGGGTCTGATCAGTGCGGCTTCAGCAACGGGAACAGAATCGTCTCCCGGATCCCGGCGCCGGTGAACAGCATGACCAGCCGATCGAGACCGAGGCCCATGCCGCCCATCGGCGGGGCACCGAACTCGAGGGCGGCGAGGAAGTCCTCGTCCAACTGCATGGCCTCCGGGTCCCCGGCCGCGGCGGCGATGGACTGTTCGGTGAGCACTTCGCGCTGGATGACCGGGTCGATGAGCTCGGAGAAGCCGGTGGCCCGCTCCATGCCACCGATGATCAGGTCCCAGGCCTCGATCAGGCGCGGGTCGTCGGGGTGGCGGCGGGCGAGCGGCTGGGCGATCGCGGGATAGTCGCACACGAACGTCGGCTGGATCAGGGTCGGCTCGACGAGGGCCTCGAAAAGCTCGATGACCACCTTGCCGTCGGACCAGCCCGGCTCCAGTTCGACGTCGTGGCGGGCCGCGATCTCGACGAGCTTCGTCAGCGGCGTGTCCACGGTGATCTCCTCACCGATCGCCTCGGACACACCCTCGTGGACGCCGAGCCAGCGCCACTCCCCGTCCAGATCGATGGTGTGCTCCCCCGACTCGACCTGTCTCGACCCGAGCAGATCGGCGCAGGCCACGATGATGTGCTGGGTCAGCGCGGCGATGGACTTCTGGTCGCCCCAGGACTGGTAGGCCTCCAACATCGTGAACTCCGGAGCATGCGACGAGTCGATGCCCTCGTTGCGGAAGATGCGGCCCATTTCGTAGACCCGGTCCGCACCGCCGACCATCGCCCGCTTCAGATAGAGCTCCAGCGCGATGCGCAGCGTCATGTCGAGATCGAACGCGTTGAGGTGTGTGCTGAACGGCCGGGCCGCTGCACCGCCGTGAATCAGCTGCAGCACGGGGGTCTCGACCTCGAGATAGCCCTCCTCGTGCAGCGTCTCCCGGATGGCGCGGGTGATGGCGGCCCGCGTACGCACCATCGCCCGGGCATCCTCGCGGACGGTCATGTCGGCATAGCGTTGGCGTACGCGGGTCTCCTCGCTCATCTCCGAATGGAGGTTCGGCATCGGCCGCAACGCCTTGGAGGCCATGCGCCACTCGCTCGCCATGACCGACAGCTCACCCCGCCGGGAGGCGATCACACGACCGGTCACCGCTACGTGGTCGCCGAGATCGACATCGGCCTTCCAGTCGGCCAAGCGGTCCTCACCGACCTCGGCCAGCGACAACATCACCTGCAGTCGCTCGGAGTCGGAATCAGTGGTGAACCCCTCCTGCAGGGTGCCGAAACAGAGCTTGCCGGTGTTGCGCACGAACACCACCCGGCCAGCGACCGTGACGACGTCCTGCGTTTCCTCCCCCGCCTCGAGGTGCCCCCAGCGCTCCCGGACTTCCGCGAGCGTGTGCGTACGCCCCACCCGCACGGGATAGGGCTCATGGCCGGCCTTGAGCAAACGCGCCCGCTTGTCGCGGCGGATCTGCATCTGCTCCGGAAGGTCTGCGGCGGCATCGGTCAACTGCTGGGGTTCGGTCACGGCGCACAGCCTAACGATCGTGCTCCAGGGACGACATCGCTCCCGCCGGTTGCTCTCGGCACGGTTAGGCTGAGCCCATGAGCTATGGTCAAAACCCTTACGGCCAGAACCCTTATGGTGGGCAGCCGCAGCAGCAGCCTCCTGGACAGCGGCCGTACAGCGGCCAGCCAGGCCAACCCAATCCCTATGGGGCACCCGGCCAACCCAATCCTTACGGTCAGCCGAATCCTTATGGACAGCCCCAACAGAACCCCTATCAAGGGCGTCCGGGCCAGCAGAGCCCCTATGGTCAGCCCCAGCAGGGCCAGCCGAACCCGTACGGCCAACCACAACAGGGCCAGCCGAATCCCTATGGCCAGGGCCAGCCGAACCCCTACGGCCAGCCCCAGCAGGGCCAGCAAAACCCCTATGGCCAGCAGCAGGCACGATCGGCCCCCTCGGCATCGGGTCCCGAGAGCTGGGCCCCCAGCCAGCAGCCACCAGCGACGGATTCCGCCGCATCACCGCTGCCGATCGCCGAGCACGCAGTGCCCGTGCACACGCTCGGGGAAGACCCCGAGTCGGCCGTCGCCCGCTCGCTCGGCGAGGTGATCGGGGTGGCTCTGCGGCCACAGGTCAAGGACCCCGGTTCGTTGACCAAAGCCCGCCAGGATGCGGTGAGCCGAATGGCGGAGATGGCCAAGAGCGCGGACGCCGACGCCGTGATCGGCCTGCGCTTCGACTCCAACGCCGAGGAGATCGTGGCCTATGGCACCGCAGTGCTCCTGGGCGCGAGCGCCACGTCCGGAGGTGACGCGCACAGCGACGAGACCGACGCCGACGACCGGGCGTACGGCGACACCACCGGCACCGGCGATCTCTCGGCAGCCGCAGTCGCGGCCGGTGAATCCGGCGAGAACGGCCACATCGACTTCTCCGGGCCGCTCGGCAGCGACGAGGACGACCCCGACGGGTCCGAACCCGCGCAGGACGCCGAGACCAAGACCTCCCCGGCCGCGCAGGCATCCGCTGATGCTGCCCCGGGTCACGAGACGCCGTTCTCCGCTCCCCTGGACGACGCCGACGCCGACGCGACCAGGCTGACCAAGGCGCCGGGTTTCGCACCCCCATCACCCTTCACCGCGCAGGATTCCGATGCAGAGTCCGGTGCGGAGAGCGGCAATCCGTGGCGGGCGGCCGGCTATGGAGAGCACGAGAATCCCTATACCCAGGGGCAGAAGAACCAGGGAGCAGGGGGCAGCTCGACCGCAGGTCAGGGCTGGCCGTTCTCCTGATGCCCTGAACCTCAGCGAGTGACAGTCGGTGGCGGTGCGCTGGGCGTGACCCGCACCCCGCCTTCGACGGACTCGAAGCGCACCGCGGACAGGTCCGCCACCACGGCGTCCGCGCGCAGTTCTTCCGCCGGCGTGGTGGTCGTGACGGCCAGCGTACGCATCCCTGCTGCCGCTGCCGCCGCCAAACCCTGAACGGCATCCTCGACCACGAGACAGTCCTCGGCCGCGACACCGAGCCGCTGGGCGGCCAGCAGGAAGATGTCCGGGGCCGGCTTGCCGCGCTCGACGTCGTCAACCGTGACCACCACGGTCGGCGCCTGTACGCCGCCCGCGGCCAATCGCGCGCGAGCCAGCCTTTCGTTGCAGGAGGTCGCGATGGCGACCCGCTCATCCGGCAGCGCCGCGAGCGCCGCCACGCTGCCCGGCACCGGCACGATGCCCTCGACCTCCGCAAGTTCCAGTTCGTTGATCCGGTCCAGCGCTGTCGGCACCCGCTCGGCCGTCAGGACCGCCCGGACCACGTCGGCGGTCGGCACCCCGTGGAACCCCTGCAACTGTTCCGCGGTGACGTCATGCTCGATCGCCCACGCGGTCCATGCCCGGATAATTGCGGGCTCCGAGATGATCAACGTGCCGTCCATGTCGAAAAGGACTGCGGCGAATGTTTCATCGAACGGCATATCAGGCATCCACTCCCTTGTCTCGCGCCTATTCTGCTAGGTGTGGAAAACTTCCTGATTGCATGAGACCGTCGCGGTCGGTGAAGCAGGAGATCGCCCACCGGCGTCACGGGCTCCCGGATGCCGATCCAGCAGTTCGAGACAAGAGCGGAGATTCCTGAGGGACCATGAGCGCACTCTTGGATGGCACGGCCGACGAGCCCTCGGGCTCGGCAACACCAGCGGGTGATGCCTCGGCGACCGAACGCCGCCGAGGAGACACCTCCACCCCGGAACATCTCACCGCCCGCGCTGCCACAACGCCTTCCGACGCCTCCGACGACGAACCGCAACACCTGCCTCGACGCGGACGTTGGGCATCGGACAGTGACAAGGGAGACTTCATGACCACGGCCCGGAACACCGAACAGGACCAGCGGGCCCCACAGCCCGCCCGCCCCGCGCAGGCACAGGGCGCAACCAAGCCGGCGACCGATGCAAACCGACCGGCCGGAGGGTCCAGCGGATCCGCGACGCGGACCACGTCGGGGCGCAGCGATGCGAACCGGTTCGCCCGGCCGGCCGATGCCCCCGAACCCCGCCGCAACCCGCGCGTGGTGTCCAACTCCGGGGTCTACAAGCCCACGGAACAGCGCCGCTCGGCGAGTGACCTCATCAGCCAGCTCACCCCCGAGGTGCCCCAGAAGGCGACCCGCGGGTGGCGGTCCTGGTTCGGACTCAAGCCGTCCCAGCGCGAGGCCGACGAGTTCCGCGACCTGGCGACCGTGAAGACGGTCTTCCGCAGGCCGGTCACCGTTATGGTGGCCAACCCCAAGGGCGGTTCGGGGAAGACCCCGACGAGTGTGCTCCTCGCGGGCGCGTTCGGCCTGCATCGCGGCGGCGGAGTGGTCGCCTGGGACAACAACGAACTGCGCGGCACCATGCCGGACCGCACGTTCTCCCCGCATCGGCGCAACGTGCACGACATGCTGGCGAAGCTCGAGCAGCTCCGCTGGTCGACGTCCCAGTTCACCGACCTGGCGTACTTCCTGAATCACCAGGACACCGGCAACTTCTATGCGCTGGGGTCCGCCCAGCACGCCGGCCATGTGGTGACGGGCCAGAACTTCCGCCAGGTCCACGAACTCTTCGCCCGCTATTTCCAGGTGATCGTCGTGGACACCGGCAACAACGAGGCCGCACCCAACTGGACCGCTGCGGCCGCAGAGGCGGACTGCCTCGTGGTGCCGACGAAGTGGCGCAAGGACAGCCTGATCCCGGCAGCACGCATGCTCGAGTCTCTCCAGGACACCAACCCGGGTCTGCTCGACCGGACGGTCATCGCGGCCACGAACGGCCCCGAGGATTCCCAGAAGGGTGTCAAGGCCAGCGGGGCCTCGTGGTTCGGCTCGAATCATCCGATCGTCGAGATTCCCACGGACCCGCATATCGCCGAGGGCGGCGTCATCGACTATTCCCTGTTGCACAAGGACACCCGTCGGGCCGCCCTGCGGCTTGCCGCGGAGGTGTCCCTGCGGCTGGTGGGTGGCGGACTCGCACAGGAGTGACAACGCCACCCGGAGGCATCTGCCTCGCTCATTGAAGGAACCCAGGCATGCTCGTCCGGCTGACCAGTCGATTTCTCAAACCCTATGTCGGGTTGCTTCTGGCGGTGGTAGTGCTCCAGCTGATCGGCACTCTGGCCTCGTTGTGGCTGCCCACGCTCAACGCCCGCATCATCGATGACGGGGTGTCCCGAGGCGATCTCGGGACGATCTGGCGCTTCGGCCTGATCATGCTCGGGGTGAGCCTGGTCCAGGTGCTGTCCGCCATTGCTGCCGTACGCTGCGCGGCCCAGGCAGCCATGGGCTTCGGGCGGGACGTGCGAGCCGCGCTGTTCGGCCGCGTCCTGTCCTTTTCGAGTCGGGAGCTCAACGAGTTCGGCGCGCCCAGTCTGATCACGCGCAATACCAACGACGTCCAGCAGATCCAGATGTTGGTCGTGATGACGTCGACGATGGTGGCGGCGGCGCCCCTGACCATGGTCGGCGGCGTGATCATGGCGCTGCGCGAGGACCCCTCCCTGACGCTCGTGCTGGCGGTGGCGATCCCGGTGCTGTCGCTGTTCATGATCATCCTCATGACCCGGATCAGCCCGCTGTTCCGCATGATGCAGACCCGCATCGATGCGCTCAACCGGGTGTTGCGGGAGCAGATCACGGGCATTCGTGTCGTACGCGCGTTCACCCGCGAGGAGGCCGAGTCCCGTCGCTTCGATCGGGCCAACACCGATGTCACCGAAACCGCAACCACCGCCGGCCGACTCATGTCGTTGATGTTCCCCGTCGTGATGCTCGTGCTGAACGGTTCCTCCGTGGCCGTGGTGTGGTTCGGTGGTCACCGCATCGCCTCCGGGGACCTGATGGTCGGCCAGCTGACGGCGTTCCTATCCTATCTGATCCTCATCCTCATGTCCGTCATGATGGCGTCGGTCATGCTCATCCTGATCCCGCGCGCGATGGTCTCCGCCGAGCGCATCAACGAGGTGCTGTCCACCTCATCGTCCGTGACCCCACCCGACGTCGGCGTCCTGCCGGAAACTTCCGCCGGGCGAGTGGCCTTCGAGGACGTCTCCTACAGCTATCCGGGGGCCGACGCTCCAGTGCTGGAGGATGTGAACCTGATCGCGGAACCGGGGCGTACGACCGCGATCATCGGTTCGACGGGTTCCGGCAAGACCACCCTGATCAGCCTGATCCCGCGGCTGTTCGACGTATCAGAGGGCCGGGTGGTCGTGGATGGGGTCGACATCCGTGACTATGCGCCGGAGGAGCTGTGGGACAGGATCGGGCTGGTGCCGCAGACCCCGTTCCTGTTCTCCGGCACCGTGGCCTCCAACCTGCGCTATGGGAAGCCCGACGCCACCGACGACGAACTGTGGACCGCCCTGCGGGTTGCCCAGGCGCAGGACTTCGTGCAGGCCATGGACGGCGGGCTCGATGCCTCGATCGCCCAGGGGGGCACGAACCTCTCCGGCGGCCAGCGCCAGCGCCTGTCCATCGCCCGGGCGCTGGTCAAGCAGCCGCTCGTCTATCTGTTCGACGACTCGTTCTCGGCTCTCGACGTGGGCACCGACGCGCGATTGCGGGCAGCCCTCACGGCCGTCACGCGCGACGCGACCATCCTCGTGGTCGCTCAGCGCGTGGCCACGATCCGGCACGCGGACCAGATCATCGTGCTGGAGCACGGACGGATCGTCGGGCGGGGTCGGCACGCCGACCTGCTGGACTCCTGCCCGACCTATGCCGAGATCGTGGACTCCCAGCTCTCCGCTGAGGAGGCCGCGGCATGAGCACCGAGGGAAAGTCCGCACCGGCCAAGGCGGCGGCGCGTCCTGAGCATCGGCCTACCGGTCCACAGGCGGGCCCGCACGGCCCGAAACCGGTGGAGAAGGCGATCAACTTCGGACCGTCGCTCAAACGGTTGGTCGGCCAACTGCGGCCGGAACGCACGCTCACGATCGTGGTGATCGGCCTGTCGATCATCGGTGTCGCGCTCAGCGTCGTCGGCCCGAAGGTCCTGGGCTGGGCAACGGACGTGGTCTTCGACGGCGTCCTGGGCACCATGATGGCGACCATGGCGCCCGGAGCGTCCAAGGAAAGCGTGGTGGCCGATCTGCGCGCCGGCGGCGATGACGGACTGGCCGACCTGCTCGCGAACTCCACCGCCGTGCCCGGCGCGGGCGTCGACTTCGAGCGACTGGCCTGGCTGCTGGCGGTCACCATGGCGCTCTACCTGGTGTCGGCTCTGTTCGCCTGGGCACAGGCGTTTCTGCTGACCGGGATCGTCCAGCGCACCGTCTATCGTCTGCGCCGCGACGTCGAAGCCAAGCTCAACCGACTGCCCCTGAGCTATTTCGACAAGCAGTCCCGCGGCGAGATCCTGAGCCGCGTCACCAACGACATCGACAACGTCTCCCAGAGCCTGCAGCAGACCCTGTCGCAGCTGATGAATTCTCTGGTGACGGTCATCGGTGTGCTCGTGATGATGCTGATCATCTCGCCTCTGCTCACGCTCGTGGCGCTGATCTCCATCCCGGTCTCGATGGTGCTCGTGGCCGTCATCGGCAAGCGCTCCCAAGTTCTGTTCGCCCAGATGTGGAAGTCGACCGGTGAGTTGAACGCCCACGTCGAGGAGGCGTACACCGGTCACTCGCTCGTCAAGGTCTTCGGGCGGCAGCGCGAGGTCGAGCAGGTGTTCGCCAAGCGCAATGAGGAGCTCTACCGGGCCGGCTTCGGCTCGCAATTCATCAGTGGGCTGATCATGCCCGTGATGATGTTCGTCGGGAACCTGAACTATGTCCTGATCGCCGTCCTCGGCGGGCTCCGCGTCATCAGCGGATCGATGACCGTGGGCGATGTGCAGGCGTTCATCCAGTATTCCCGCCAGTTCACCCAACCGCTCACGCAGATCGCGTCGATGGCGAACCTCATGCAGTCGGGCGTGGCCTCCGCCGAGCGGGTGTTCGAGGTCCTCGACGAGACCGAGCAGGTGCCGGAGGGCGAGGGGACGCTCAACCCGACGCTCGGGGAGATCCGGTTCGAGGGCGTCGACTTTGCGTACGACCCGGACAAGCCCCTCATCACCGACCTGACGCTCACCGTCGAACCCGGCCAGACCGTCGCCATCGTCGGCCCCACGGGCGCGGGCAAAACCACCCTTGTCAAGCTGCTGATGCGCTTTTACGACGTGGACGNNGGCCCCACGGGAGCGGGCAAGACCACCCTCGTCAACCTCGTCATGCGCTTCTATGAACTGGACGGCGGCCGCATCACCCTCGATGGCGTGGACATCTCGACGGTGTCCCGGCGGGCGCTCCGCGAGAACATCGGCATGGTCCTGCAGGACAC
>LSQX01070297.1_pt2 | contig 19890 bp, 12 predicted proteins | sample 654561 | NCBI WGS metagenome assembly LSQX01 (sample SAMN04489861, study PRJNA283612) | anaerobic digester metagenome | isolation source: 4 biogas reactors fed with cattle manure at either 37C or 55C with and... | place: Denmark: Kongens Lyngby | collected 2014
CATTCCTATATTATTACTTATTAGTCCTCCATTTATTGTTACATCAGCTCCAATAGAATATATTCCGGCACTTTCACTGCCCTTATTATCACTTATGTTACCATTGTTCATTGTAAAAACTGATTTAGTAGTATCGTCTGTACTGTGTATATAGACCCCTGCACATCGCCCTGCTGTGTTATCCCTTATATTCCCCCCATTCATAATAAAGCTACTATCAAAAACAAATACACCTGCTGATTTATAGCTGGCATCAACGCTGTTATTACTAATAGTTCCGCCATCCATGATGAAGGTACTTCCATCCATTACACAGACTCCAGCACCTCTGTCTAAATAATAGGCCCTCATACCTATTACAGCCTCTCCATCATTATTACCACTGATGGTTCCACCCTTCATGTTAAAGGTACTAGCTCCTCCTATACGAACGCCAGAATAATCCCTACCTAGATTGTTATTGATAGAGCCTCCTTCCATGAGGAAGCTACTATTATCATCAACGTTCACTCCAGAACCATATTCTCCTTTGTTATCAATAATATTACCATTGGTCATTATGAAGCTTGCTTTTCCTTCATTATATATTGTAGCCCCAGAGGAGGTGTTATTTCGAATAATACCACCATGCATATATACCGCTCCACCATCGACATTATATATAGCTGAAACATCATCGCTTGAGTCTGAGGCGTTATTATTATTTTGAAGTGCTACTCCTGGATATATGTATATATTACCCATACTGCTAATAATCGGTCGCTCTGCCAATATATAGTCCTTGTCACCACCGTCAATAATCAAGTCGGAGGAGCTGTCACTACCACTGAAATCACTGCTACCTAGGATTAGTTTGCCTATTACTCTAAACATATCATCTCCAAAATCAGGGCTCCTCTTTATAGTACGGGATCTTCCATCGCTTAGGATTGTGATATCTCCTTTAATCATCAAGCTATCGGCAATGGTTAGATTTGATTGTATAATAATTGTTGATTGACCATTTCCTGTTACTTGAACCGCTTTATTAAGTGTTTCAAAGGGAATATCTGAGCTTGTTCCACTGTTTTCATCATTCGCAGCTGCTCCTCCCACATAGTAGACAGGAATAGTTGCTTTAATATATTCCAGCTCACCCTCTTCGTTAATCACATAATCGCTATTCTCTAATGTAAACTTTTCATGGTTTGCCTTTAATATTGAGGAATCACCCTTTAGTATTTTCATTCCGGTAGAATAACCATCTAGCTTGATTGTAATATCATCACTTAATAAATCACTTTCAACTTGTATCAGATTATTATTTCCTAACAAATGAATTGTTTCGATCATGGCATCAGCTGATAAGGTTAGATTACTTGTATCAACTAGCTGAATATCAAGTGAATTACCTGTAATTGAGCCCGAGTTAAAAGCAAAGCTATCATAATTTAACACAGCAGACATTTGGTTGTTTATAATGCTTCCACCATCTATATTTAAAATATTATGATTTTCAATAATAGACGGCATATAAGAATCATATTGAGTATTATTTGAAAAAGTGCCCCCAGTCATGGTCATTGTTCCATTATTTAGTATTAATATGCTGGTTACATTATTATTAAAGGTTCCTCCCTTAATAATAAAATTTCCTTCATTGCTAACAAAGTAGTTAATCCTTATATCAGATAGGCTAAAGCCTTCACTAAAAATCAATGTTCCTTTTTCTGTATTACTAAAGACATGGTTTATATTAGTTCCCTGGATTGACAGACTACTGCCACCTTCTCCCCCTTTAAGCTCCAATGTGCCAGATTCAACCATAAACATAACATCGTATAGCCAGTCTGTAGGGGTAATTGTTCTATTACTAGCATCACTTTGAATGGTGATATCCCTATTATCGATATATATAGTATCACTAACTGTTATATCTGATTGCAGTGTTATAAAGACTTTACTTCCTTGTTCAGGCCTATTAACTGCCTCTCTTAGGGATTTAAGTGGTAGGCTCGGGTCTGTACCAAGGTTTTGATCACTACTATTATCTCCCCCTAGATAATAGTGAATCGGTCCTAGGTCTGTTACTTTACCTGTACTATCAATACCATATTTAATATTCTCAAATTCAAATATGCTATAAGAGGAAGCTATGGCTTCTGAATCACCAGTCAAAATTGAATGACCCGGCCTGAACAAATAAGGACTAAGCATAATTTTTTCTGCACTGTTTAGCTTACTTGGTATGTTAATAGAATGGTTTAAATAGACACCATTAGAATTGCCATCCCAAGGAATTTCCACATCACCGGATAAAGATATATTACCTATGCTATGGATAGCTCCTTGGTTCGCACTTATTATACCTCCACCTAATATTAGTTCACCTGTATTATATATACCTCCTATGAATCTATCTGACCTGTTTTTATCTACAAGTCCACCTGACATATATAGGGTACCGCTGTTATATATTCCCCCACCATAGACTGCCCTATTATCTCTAATTACTCCATCTCTTAAATATAGAGTCCCCTTATTATAGATGGCTCCACCATAATAGGATGTATTTGAATGAAGCCTTCCTCCATCAAGAGTTACTGTTCCAAGATTATATATAGCTCCACCAGTACCAGCAGCCTCTCTATTATCATTTTCTTTTATAGTAACATTGGAGCATATCTCTAGATTGGCACCTTCCTTAACATTAATAGCAGGACCCTTATGACTATAGTAGCCGCCACTTATCACTAATTCTTCCCTAGTAACCCCAGTCTTATCTCCAAGGGTTAAGGTCGCACTATTTTCAACTACAAGAAAGTCATCAGTTAATTCCATGCCAGGCATTACTATAGCGCTTCCTGAAACTGTATTAGTAATTGCTACTTGAATTGGATTAGAACCATCCCCGATTCTTATAGGACTATTTTCCTCTACATCTCCCTGAACTATGATTTTATAGCTGCCTACTCCCTTGCTATTAATCACAGCAGATGCATGAGATATGGTTGCAAAGGCTTCAACAGAGCTATTTCCACTATTCTCGTCGGAAGCCCCAGGACCTCCAACATAATAAGTATCACTATTTATAATCTCTGCGTTTGCTTTACCAATAAACCCAACTGATTGGAATACAATACTTAACATTAGAAATAATGATAATATCTTTTTTATCTTACCCTTCATAATGCTAGTCCTCCTTATGATTTTACCTATAGTATTCTTGCTATTTTATGGTTTAAAATGTTGAATTAGAGCGAATCATCTGATACTATATTACTATAAAGCGACATATTATCGTATTAAATCAGCCTTAATTAATTCTAAATTATTCTTTAGATTGAATTTGACTCATACTTACATTGGAGGATATAGCCTTGAAAAGAAAGCCTGTTAAATATTTCATTCTAATAGTCTTGTTTATTTTATTATTATCACCTATGGCTATATGTTCAGCTAGCCAATCCCTTATGCTATATCAAACCAATCAAGGTAGTCTGGATTTATCAGAATGGGATCCTGATAAAAATGGAATTATGAAATTAGATGGACAATGGGAGTTTTACTGGGAAAAGCTATATACACCCGATAGCTTTATAGATAAGGACCAGCTAACTGCTCCAGAATATATTCATCAACCCAGAGCTTGGAATAAATTAATCGTGAATGGTAAAGAGTTATCCGGAAATGGATATGGAACCTATAGGTTCAGGCTTCTTAATCTAGAGGATAGAATCTATGGGATAAAGATACCTAGAGTATTTACATCTTATAGACTATGGGTTAATGGTGATCAACTTGCTTCAGCAGGAAAGGTTGAAACCAATAGATCTGAAATGATACCTCAGTATTTGCCTCAGATAGCATATTTTAAGCCGGTGGATAATCAAGTCGAGATTGTTATACAGGTGGCCAATTTTCGCCATCGAAGCGGTGGTATTCTGGACAGCATACGCTTTGGGGATTTTGAGCAGATTACTGACATGAGGAATAGAGCTATTGCTTTTGATTTATTTTTATTTGGTAGCCTATTTATTATTGGATTTTACCATATCATTTTGTATTTATTCCGAATTAAGGACAGGACAAATCTATATTTTGGAATATATGCCTTATTAATTAGTGCAAGAACCTTATTAGTGGGTGAGATCTTCCTTATCTATCTTATCCCGCACTTTTCTTGGGAATTTGCTCATAAGATACAGACCATTGCCTACTATATAGGTGTTCCCTTGGTAGTCTTATTTATGAAATCCACTTTTCCTTTAGATGTATCCAAAAGACTAAGTAAAATAATTGTGATAATCGGAGCTGCTTTCTCTGCTCTGGTTTTATTTACTCCTGCTAGAATATTCAATCTGGTTAACCCCTTGTATCAGCTTTTTACCTTCGTAGTTATCTCCTACCTGCTTTATATTGTTATAAAAATTATTATAAAAAAAAGAGAGAATTCTTTAATTATCGGGTTAGGTTTACTTGTTTTTATTATATTTTCAATCAATGATATTGTATTTTTAAGTACATGGATGGCAGATGCCGAGCATACCTTACTGCGTAAGATTATCACTAGAGGTAATCTCTCTTCATATGGCTTACTTATTTTTGTATTTACACAATCAATTGTACTGGCAAAAAAATTCTCAAAAAGCTTTACAACCGTAGAGCAATTATCTAATGAGCTTAAAACCATTAATGTGAGTCTAGAAGAAAAAATTAGCGAGAGAACCAAGGCTTTGGAGCTTTCTAGGGCAGGAATGTACAAAGCCTATCAGTCTGCAATAGAATCAGAACAAGCTCTGGTAGACTTTACACAAAACATATCCCATGACCTACGTACACCTATAACAGCTATAAAGGGATATATCAATGGTATTTTGGATGGTATCATAAAAGATGAGGATCAAAAGAAGAAATACTTACTTCGAACTAAGGATCGAATCGACCAAATGACCAATATGGTTCAGGATTTATTAGATTTATCAATGCTACAGACTAAACAAATTAATTTTACCTTCCAACGAATATCAATCGATAAATTTATAAATATAATATCAGAAAAATATAGCTTAGATATGGCTAGTTCCAATGTAACATTTATATTAAACCAACCATTTATAAGAAACATGGCAGATCAGGTAGAAAGTATTGTTCCTCTATCAGATGAAACAATTTCAAGCTTAGAAATATCAATAGATATTGAAAAGCTTGAACGAGTGTTTGCTAATCTATTCAGTAATTCCATAAAATATTGTGCTAAGCAACCAGAAATTATGCTTGATTTTGAGCTTATCGATGATTTTAATAATCTTGTAATTAAGGTCACAGACAACGGAATCGGTATTCCGCCAGAGGATCTTCCATATATATTTGACCGATCCTATAAGACATCCTCTAACCAAATGGTAGATGGAAATACTAGTAATGGTCTTGGCTTAGCTATAGTTAAGGAAATTATTGCAAGCCATGAGGGAATTATCTGGGTAGAAAGTAAGTTAGGTTTAGGGAGCTGCTTTTACTTTACACTTCCTGTCCACAATATAGAAAAGAATAAATCTAGATAGATATAAAGGAGGAATATCCATGGCTGGCGAGACAATATTAGTAGTGGATGATGATATAGATATAAGAGAAATACTAACCATGTATCTTGAAACGGAGAATTATAAGGTTGTTACTGCTACAAATGGCTATGAAGCAGTAACACAAACCAATCAATATAAACCCGACCTCATTATACTTGACATGGTTATGCCGGGCTTGGATGGAATCGAGGCTTGCCAAGCTATCCGGAAAATCCATACAAGTCCTATATTATTCTTAAGTAGTAAATCTACACCCCAAGACAAAACCATAGGTCTGATTGCCGGAGGAGACGATTATATCAGTAAGCCCTTTGAACCCAATGAGTTACTTGCAAGGGTAAAGGCGCATCTTAGAAGAAATCGTATTCTAGAGCAAAATATACATAGAGATGAAGATTGTCTGCATTTTACAAACTTAACTATTGATCTTAAGGCTTATACTGTTACGGCATATGGCAAAGAGATTATTTTACCCTTGATGGAATTTAAGCTTCTGATATTATTGGCACAAAACCCGAATATAGTTATAACATATGAGCAATTATACAAAGAGCTATGGCAAATGGAAAGCTACGGAGATTATCGGACTCTACTGGTACATATCAGTAATTTAAGAAGAAAAATTGAAAAAGATCCAAAGAACCCTGTCTTTATTCAAACGATAAAGGGTAGGGGATATAAATTTATTCAATAAATCACTGGGAAGGTACGGAGACGTATCTTCCTTTACTCAACAACTACATCTGTACGCTCATCCACAAGCTCTTTAAAATCGGCTATTGCCTCTTCCCTTGTCTTACCTCCATTCACATACTCATGTACCTGCTCTAGCCAATAGCCATCAATACTTACGTCATACATAGTTGAATTATTACCACTTGTATGATAACCGGCTGATATATATGCCTCGAATATATCCTGACCACCAAGAAAATCCATTCTATTTTCATGCCTCTTGGCTACCTTTGTAGCTGCAGGTATCTCCTTAACTCCTGGATAAAATTCTTCACTAGCCCATAACTCTTGTAAGCCGGTTTCTGATGTATCAAGGGTAATCCACTCAAGGATTTCACCAACTGCCTCCTTATGCTTAGTATCCTTACGTGCCATAACCATGCTGCCTCCCCAGAAGAAATCTAAGGGAGCATTACTTATGGCCCAATCACCATATGTGCCTTCACCAATGGTCTCTCCGCCACAATATGGCATAATAACATAATTAACTAGCCAGGAAGGACCGAAAAAACCCAAAATATCTTTCTCCCCTTCACCTTTCATATCTTGGTACCAAGCATCGGACCAAGCTTTAGTATTATTAGTATAATCATTCTCAACCAGCTTATATGCATAGTCCAAGAATGCTTCTCGTTTAGGGTCTATATACAGCTTACCATCAAGAACCCAGCCTAAATCTGCACTGTTTTTTACCATATGCCAGATATCTTCTATTCCAGAACAGATACCAAAGCCCTTTTCCTTTAAATCCTCTGCGGCTTCAAAGAATTTATCCCATCCTGGGCCAATAATATCATTTATAATCGAAGGCTCATCTGTACCCCAGACCTCCTTGGCTATAGACCTACGATATATAAATGCCCCTGAGGTATTGTGATAACCAAGCCCCATAAGCTTACCATCAGGATTTGTTCCAATTTCAACATAATACTCAGGAATTTCAGCATCCCGGGGTAGCCTGTCGACATCAATACCCAATTCCTTATAATCTGCGCTATATTGATATGCATCACCCTGTGTAAACCTTGCTACGTATGACATTTCTACTGAATATATATCTGGTACCTCAAAATCGTAAAGAGACAAATGACCTTTTCTAAGGGTTTCATAAAGTAGCTTCTCATAATCAACATCCATGGTCGCAAAAGAATTTATTTTAATTTTATAGTCAAAATCAGGGTGAGTTTCAATAAACTTATTCACAATATCATATAATTCTGATGTAATACACCATACAATGATAGTATCGTCATCAGCAGCAGGTGTTACTGTCTCTATAGGCTTTTGTTCGTCTATGTCTTCTATATCCTTCTGAAATTTATCGATGCTTTCGCCATCAAATCTGTCTTTCTTACTCGAACATCCTGCTATACTAAAGTATATAATTGCTACAATAAATATCAAAAATAATTTCTTCATAAACTCAACCCCTTATGGTAAACTCCATTATACATATATAATCGAAGTATCTCCAAAGTTAATATTTCCGTGTATGGTTACAATCGGAGCATCCGGATCCAAACTATTATTATTACGTGATATATCCATGTCACCAAAGAAGGCATGGGATTCGTTTACTACATTCCATGTTCTTGGAATAAATAGATCGACATCACCAAAGGACACATCTAAATATATATCTGCCTTGCCAGAGGGTATCTTAGCATTATCAAAATACACCTTTACATCACCAAATGAGCATTTAATATTAGCTCTCGTAAAATCCTCTGTATTAACATACTTAATGCATTCTCCGAAGGTTGTTGAGCAATTGACCACACTTCCATCCTGTTCATTTACTACACTGCTTCCAAAGCTATTACTATTCCTACCGTTAATAGAAAATACAAATGAATTATGCCTATTAAATATCATTGAAAGTCCAAGGCTTATTAAGAATGCCACTAATAGTACTGGCCATGGAGTAAATTCAGTTATGTTTAACTGTCTGTCAAATGTAATTAATATGATCGCTAGTGGAAATAAAATCCCCCAAAAATTAATACTTCTAATGCTTACAATAATGATACCTAGCATACATACTGTTAGCACTATTTTAAATATACTTACTCCTGGAAAATATCCAAATACATTTAGAATGATAAGTACCGCTGCTATTATCAGCAGCATTCCCCAAAACATATTTCTTTTATTCATATACATTTCCTCTTTTCTTCTAATCTCTGTTTTAATGATTTATAGTAATGTCTCGATACAAATACCTGTTTATGACATAATTTCATTATATTGGAAAAAATGAATAATGTAAATAGGTGGCAAGTAAGTGGTAAATTTTTAGAAGTAAGAGGTAAAAAGATATAATCACATTTGGGTCTATTTGTTTCACATAAGTTCTAGTCATACGCTTTAAGATTATCAAGAACTATTCAACTTTTTATTTGATCCTATTATCCGGTTTAAACGGTTTTATTTTATCATCGTGATCCCTTCCCAAACAAGACAACACTAACTGTCTTAAGTAGTATCTTGGCATCCATCGACAAGGACCAATTATCAATATACTCTAAATCCAATTTCACGACTTCTTCAAAATCTGTTATATTGCTTCTCCCGCTCACCTGCCAGAGTCCTGTTAAACCTGATTTAAGAGCAAGACGTCTTTTATGCCTTCCTTGATATTGAAGAAATTCATTTTCTGTTGGTGGTCTTGTCCCAACAAGACTCATATCTCCTTTGAGAATATTAATGAATTGTGGGAATTCATCTAGGCTAGTCTTTCTAAGAATATTACCTACTTTCGTTACCCGGGGATCATTCGTTATCTTGAACATCAAGCCATTAACTTCGTTCATGGCCATAAGCTTTGCTTTTTGTGCCTCTGCATCTGGATACATTGAGCGAAACTTATATATTCGAAATCGCCTGCCATTTTTCCCAATTCTGACTTGACTAAAGAAGATAGGGCCGGGTGATTCTATGTATATTGCCGGGGCTAAAACTATGGTCAAGAGAAGTGTAATAATACATCCTACAAGTCCCCCAAGTATATCTACCATTCGCTTAATGATTAGCTGCCCCCTAGTGAATATTCTTACGCTGAAGGTAAGTACATGATATCCACTGAGCTTTCTAATTATCTTTTCGTTAATCTTAAGTCCAAAGGTATTAATGGACAAATCAACAGTTATCCCCATGTCTTGAAATTCCTGTATGATATCTTCTATATTTATCTGTATCCAACTCCCACCTGGTATGTGAATAAATACTCCGTCTAATACCTCTTGCTTTGCAACATCAAACATGCTAATAAAATCTGCCTTTACCTCTATACCATCTATTTTCTGCCCAACCATGTGTTTATCTAAAATCGTAATATTATTTATCTGATATTCCCATTCATTTTCATTGCGAAACTGATTTAGAACTTTTCTTATCTGATCTGAAGTAGTGATAATCATCATCTTATAAGAGGAATTACTCTTCTTATATACTCCAAGAAGTAAGATTTTAAAGTATTGTCTAAATATAAAAGAAATCAATGTATTAAGTAAAATAAAGCATGCAAAAAATATTCGTGAAAATGATGTACCCTCCTGAAGAATAAACATAGCCGCTGTTAATGTCACTGCTAGTAGGAAATTAATTTTTATTACAACGATTATTTCATCTAGTTTTCCTCTCTTAAAAAGCTTACTATATGTATTATAAAGATAATAAATCGCTATATATAATAAAATAACAATTGCAAAGGCTGCACTCATGGTCTTAGATCTAAACCAGCTATTCACCATATTCCCATATCTTATCCATAAGGCTAATATGAAGGATATAATGATGCTACTTATATCAACAAGTAAAAGATATCTATTAGGCATATCTTTTCTCATTAAGTCCATATACATCTCCATCCTTTACTGACATTTTGCTTTTCTACTTATTAATATACTTAAACCAAATAGTATTAGATTTATGCATAAAACGACAGCTAAATGAATTACCTGAAATTCCATTTTTAACATTTTTTCATCATTTTGGTAAATCGGATTACCAAATGGGTCATTTACATTTTGAATTTCTCCATCCAAACTAAAGGAGATATTTATTCCATATACATCATATATGTTTTTAAGAAGACTAATTGCTATCTCTCTACCATCAATAGACATATGTTTTATACTATTTTCTTTTTCCAGATTAGCAATAGTTTTTAATTCCTGAAGAAGATCTTCTTTTTTTGTTTCATCATCTATGCTTAACTTCACTTCAGATGTACTTAAGTAGTCTTGTAAATATATTAAATAGCTATCCAGCTTGTATGTTCCGCCACCAAATTTATCATCTCTTGTGTTACTTATATGTGTTGATGCCATTACTACATCCGCTTTGCTATATATGTATAAATTTTTTCGTGCTACTACTCCGACTATAATGACTGCAACTAATATTCCAATACTCATTAGCCATACCAAATACCGGTTTTTCACTATATTACCTCCTTGTACTAAAAGACTTTGCTTCCATTGTTAAGCTCAATTTACAATATATATTCACTTATGTTTGCATACTTTATTAATATATTTACAGTTTTATTTATAATAACTTATCAAATTTTATATATTAACATATTTTTCCAGTACTTGGATTATATAACGATAATACATACAAATCAATTCCAAAACAGAAAAAAAAGGAAAATCTCGTTTACAGATTTTCCTTTTTTATTACACTACAGACTATGTTTCATCAGGTTTTTATCTAATACTTTAGCTTACCCGATTCTTTTCACTCAATATTTCTGATAAATTTCTGTTAGATGCTGTATGCTTTATCTAAGAAGATTGTAAATTTATTTACCCACATAATAGGTCTCAGCCGGTCCAAGATAGCTTTCAGCAGGTTTATTGCCCTTAGAGTAAATTGCAAGCTTCTCTAACACTAATCCTGGGCTTGCGGCATAAATTCGAAGAGTATTCACCCCTTCTTTACATTTAATTGCGCTACTATGCCTATGGATATTATTAAGAACTCTTTCATCCCATAGAGCATTACCAACATAATATCCCTCAGGAATTATATTGACAAGATCTATGCTATCATCATTTATCTGGACACCATAGTTTAAAATATTTTCAATACTTACGGGATTCGAAGGCTGCAGATATAGCAGGGCTTCGTAGTCACCCTCTTCTTTAGTAGCAAAACGATATTCGATATAGGGTGCATCCTTACCCGGTGTAAAGTATTCTGTGGTCGGAAATGCCTTAAGGGCGGACAATGTCTTACCGTAGCCATAAAGCACTTTAAATTCGTTAATACCTCCCTCTTCATTTATCATTTCCTTCTTTTTAAAATAATGCTCGGCTTCTATAGAAATATATCCATTGGTATTTACAAATGTCATCTCCGATAAGCCTGTCAAATCGGGTAATTCTGCGGGTACAAGAATAGTACATTTACCACAGGGCATTTTTATAACTAAGCTCCCTTCGGTCTCATCTCCCATAGTATTACGATCAATTTTAACTGTTATAATATCAGATGTGTTATCTATACCGTCTAAGTTTCCTTTCGTTTTGGAGCAGATTAGCCACTTATTGTTACTTGTAATCTCATACTCAGCAACCTTATCACTAATACTTGAGATAGTAAATGTTGCTTCTTTTACATCAGGCTCTAAGAAGCTATTCATATATATTTTATTCTTATGCCATGCGGCACCCTCGGAGCGCTCCTCGGTCCCATCAATTGATACAAGAAGTCTAGGCTTGTTAGCAGGTAATACATGACATACTACAGGATTTTGACATTCCTCTTCATTCCAATGAACAAATCCGATATGCTCTGATAGACCCAGTCCATACCATCTGCCATCATCTATAGTGTGATACTGCTCAACTAGGTCTCTATCCCTCTTTAGGCATTCGGCAATCCTATCAGGTAGCTTGTTGGCTTCCATTTTACCTAGCTTAGCATCATAATGATTCTTTCCTGCAAGCAGATGCATCTTCTGTAGATTAAGATTACCTACGGCAGGATAATATACCTGAGCAAAGTATAAAGACAGCTTGTCCGGTGATAGCTCTTTATATAGCTTATCTGCTAATCCTAAGAGGTGTTCAATTTCCTTTAATGTATTATCTGCTTCCTTATAATTTACAGGATGGTAAACATCGGGATTCATATGCTCAGGTCTACGCTTATGAGCAAGCTTGGTATAGCCTGTCAATAGCTCACATACATTTTCCTTTTGCTCTTCATTAAGCATTCCTGAAAACTGAGTCTCTACCCATAGTTTTGTATATGCTTCTGTATTATTGATTGCTCCGGTTCCCCACTTATCAAAATCATATGCTAGGTCTAGGAAATATGATATGGGGAATTCCTGAGTACTTATATCGCCTACATTTACTATCCACAAGTCACGAACACCAAAGTCATATGCCATGCTCATTTGCTCCCAAATCTTCGGAAGGTAGGAGCTATTGACCCACTCATAGGATATAGGTCCACCATGGTAATCAAAATGATAATACATACCGTAACCGCCACTATGGTTACGCATTTCCTTGGTAGGTAAGGTTCTAAGGTTACCATGATTATCATCACAAAGCATAAGAATTACATCCTCAAGCTCTTGGCAACCCATTAAGCCAGGTGTATCCTTATCACCATAAAAGAAGGGTTCAACCTCCTTATATAGGGCTAACATTCTGGGAACCTCTTTTAGATTTGGATTGACATTATCCTTTATCAGCTGATTTTGCGTCTTAAGTACATCTCTAAGTAGATTTATATTATCGGCTAGTGTAGCTTTTCTTCCCATAATTGCAGTATCAGCTTCACCACGCATACCTACTGTAATAACATTTTCAAATTTACCGCTACGCTTAAGGCCATCCTCCCAGAAACGAGTAATTCCCTCCCTGTTTGATGTGAAGTTCCAAGCATCACCATAGATTGAATCTTTTCCGCGAAGATACTTATACTCTTCTCCATTACGTAGACATGGCTCGTGATGAGAAGCCCCCATAACTACCCCGTATTCGTCTGCTAGCTCTGCATTTAATAGTCCGGGTCCATCTTCACTAAATCTTGCTGACCACATAGCAGGCCACATATAATTACCCTTTAGTCTCAGCAAAAGTTCGAATACATGCTCATACATCTTGGCATTAAAGCCACCAAATAGCTTATTAGTCCAGTTACCGAAGGCCGGCCATTCATCATTGATAAAGAATCCTCTATACCTGACTGAGGGCTCCTTAGATATATATTTCATATCCTTCTTAAGTGTGAATGAGTCCTTTACTTGTGGCTTAATACCACACCAGTCTACAAGAGGAGAAACCCCAAGTAGCTCCGACAGATGAAATAGTCCATAGATGGTGCCTCTTTTATCACTTCCTGCAATTACTAAGGCTGATTCAACACCCTCGAAGGGATTGCTTACTACCTGGAACAAATACACTTCTCTCTTTCCTTTTATCTCAGCCAAATTAATATGCTTTTTCTCATCAAGCTCATAAAGCATCGGGCTGTGATCCACAGTTCCATAGATAACAGCATTTTTTTCAAGATATCTTCTGTCATTGGTTGCGTAAGGAGAATATCCAAATACCATCTCAATATCATGCATAACCTTTCCAGCAATTTTATTTACTCCGGAGAAGGCTTCATTCTCTCGGTAAAACATTCCGCAATGTACTGAAAAATTATCCACTTTTGCTTGTACGCTTTTTAGCATATCTTGACTTATCACAAAATCCATGTTTACACCCCTTCTTCAGTATTTTAGTTTATATCTCGTTTTCCTTAAGTTACTAATTTACGTCTATCTTAATAATACCATAGTAAACTCAAGGATTCTATACTAATTTTAAAATTTGCTTTGCATCTTTCCGATATTACATGTATAATGAAAAGTAGGAATAATTACCTAGTTTTCATTATAATTAAGGAAGCGATAAATATGGATCAATTTTCAAATTTATATAATAAGTGGAGAAAAAAGCTCAATAATGCGGCCTTAATAATTGCAATCTTTACATTACTTTTGGAAATAATCGTATCACATTTAATGTATAGATTTCTTCCCGAAATGATTGGCTTATCTATACCCAAATACGTTTTATTATATATAATTCTTCCTTCTTCAAGCTATTTCCTACTTGTTGTTATAGGTAGATACATAAATAATAGTATAGCACTATCCGAAACAATGAAAAATTATTTCTCTATACTAATTATAACCTGTCAGTTATTTATTATTGCTTGTGTTCATAATGTTTTTATATTTACAAGTATTCTTTATGTCATTCCAATTATATTAACAGTAATCTATAGCAAGAAAACGATGACTAATGTTGTTACACTTATCTCAATTATTTTTATGCTTATTAGTTCGTTTGTAGCTGTTACTGACGCGCAAACAAATGATATCTTCCATACACTTGAAGTTTTTATAGGCGTATTACTAATTCTCGGTTGCTCCATTCTTACAAATCTATTGACCGATATAGAAAAGGACAAGAATAATATAGTAAAAGCCGGAGCATTTAAGCAGCTACAATTAGAGGAACTCATAAAATGTGATCCCTTAACAGGACTATATAATATAGCCAGTTTTTATAACACCCTGGATGCAGCCATTAAAAAAGATGAAATGCCTTTAACACTAGCGGTTATTGATATTGATAACTTCAAGGCTGTAAACGATGCATGGGGACATGATAACGCTAATGAGGTTCTTATATTTATAGCTGCTCAGCTACAATACTGCTGCAGTACGCAGGGACATGTTTTTAGATACGGTGGAGAAGAATTCACCATAGTATTTCCAAAAACATCTCCAACACATGCAAAGACTATGATAGAGGCAGCACAGAAAAACATATATAACCATGACTTTGGTCATAATCCAAAGCTTAATATCTCTTTTTCTTGTGGTATAGCAGCTTATCCGTCTCTGGATTTTAATGCTCACGACCTTTTTCAACTGGCTGATAAAATAATGTATCAAGCTAAGTTCTCAGGTAAAAATAAAATTCTTATCGGTACACCTCTATCCAGCACTATAGACATAAATAACGCATAAGAAAGCTGTACACTAGTAATTCCTAAAATTCGTTATTACAATGAAATCTATCGCCTGCTCATATTCGTCGATTTCTATAATACTAAATACTTACTGGAATAAAATTCAATATTGTGTTAAAATATACATAAATTAATCCTTTTTATTTGCATTTTTATATCTATTATAAATCCTAAGGATAAATATTATTATTATAGTATAATACGAGGAGACACTATTATGAAAGATAATGTATTATTAAGATTTAAGGTAAATCGAACAAACAAGTTCATAGTTATGATTATTCTTATTATTGCTACTCTTCTAACATTTCAGGCTTTTGCATCCTCCGGTGTATCATATGGCATTAAGGTAATGCTTAGTACATACTCAACGGCAATAATCGGAGCTATAGCTGCATTTCTTAATAACAAATCCGACAAATTCGATAACATTTCTCCTGTAGTAACAACTATTTCGATAGTAATAGCTGGCGGATATGTAAGCCACCTACAGCAGGGATCAAACACCATAACAATATTTTTAATATATTTGGGTACAGTAGCTATGATAGCCATGTATTTTAGGGTAAAACTCCTTATAATTCATGGCTTCTTATTAAATATATCACTTATTATTTTCTATCTTCTAGATCCTTTGGGAGTTATGGGACCAGGATATTCGACATCGGCTTTTGTAAGAACATTGCTAACCTTTGATTTCATATTAATTGTATTCTTCTTTCTTACTAGATGGGGTAACGAATATATTATGTCTGCCTTTACCAAAGAGCAGAATTCCAATGAGTTATTGGAGCAATTGGAAGATACTATGAAGTTAATTGATAATGATACGGCTATATTAAATACTAGTATTGAAGAATCATTTACATTTATAAAAAACATTGAACAAATGAGTGACCAGACAAGGGATGCTGTTGAAGAAATGGCAAAGGGTGTCAGTGAAAGCGCTGCAAGTACTGAGAAAATTGTCTCTAATGCAAATGATGCTACTAGTATAATAGAAAAAACCAAAGTATTATCCCATGATACCAAATCACATTCAAACAATATGAAGAAAGTTATTGAGGAAAATTCCAAAGGAATAAATCAAATGGTTGATCAAATGGATACAATAGATAATGCAGTAGGAATTTCCTTATCTAATATATCAGAGCTTAAGATAAGTATGGAAAGAATAAATAATTCTCTTGCTGATGTAACTACAATAGCAAACCAAACTAATCTATTGGCTCTTAATGCTTCCATAGAGGCTGCCAGAGCAGGCGAGCAAGGCAAAGGCTTTACAGTTGTTGCGTCTGAAATAGGTAAATTGGCCGAAATGAGTAACAGAACTGTAAAGGAAATAGTAGAGGTTATTGAGGAAATTAATAAAGCAACTAATACAACCCTTGAGAAGGTTTCAGGAGGAAAAGAAGCAGTTAACGTAGGTAATAAGTTTATAAGCAATGTTAAATGTGGCTTTATTAACTTAGAAAACTCTATTGAAGCTATTACCGAGGGCGTCGAGATGGAAAATGGAATGATTATAGATATCTCATCATCTTTCGATTCTATTATGGAACAGCTGGAAAATATATCAGCAGTATCCGAAGAGCATGCCGCGTCCACAGAGGAGGTATTGGCCGCTATAGAGACTCAATATGATCTTGTAAGTAAGGTTACCAATGAGATGTCCTTAATAAATGATCAAAGCAATAATCTAAGAAAGGTACTTAATAAATAGCTCATGAAAAAATCAAATAAATATGAATCTTTATATAGGAAAAATCCCGATTCAGGGCGAGTCATTATAGATATTGCTCTAGAAGATTATCTTGTTTTTTTTCACGAATGGGATAATTCCGCCTTAAGAAAACGTGATATACATTCTGAGCTTGTAGAATTTCTGGACCTATGTTCAGAAGATATACCCTTACGAAAGAAATTGGAAATAGTCTTTACTTTGGATATAGATGAAATTAGCAAAGAAAAAGAAGATCAAATTAGATTAAGCTATAGAAATTACTATTCTGCTATAAAACGGTTGGAGCATAGAAAAACGAAAAGATTTATTCGAAATTCGATTACCTTACTATTTATAGCACTTATTCTTTTGTTCCTATATGGCCTATTGAACGATATTAGCCAAAGCTCTCTTCTATCAAGGGTTTTCCTAGAGAGTTTACTTATTGGCGGTTGGGTCTTTACTTGGGAGGCTGTCCATCTTCTTTTTATTGACATTATAGAGCCATTTCGCAGGCATAAGGAAACAGAGCGACTTCTTGAAGCTGAACTTAATTTTAGATATATAGATAAGAAGGAGAATGCTATGCTATGAAATCTTTTACATTAGGGACTAATTTCTATGTAGGTGTAAAGGTTCCTGTAGTGGTAAGAAAAGGTGTTTATTGTGATAATAATATTGATGACAGATTTCGCTTTATTTTTATTTCAAAAGGCGCGGGAATGATTGATACCGAAGCAGGCTATTCGTCTTTTATTGCACCTGCTATTTGCTGTATCAATGAGACAGAGACAATAAAAATACAATCAACTAATAAATATGAGCTTATAGAATTAGTATATCACCCTGAATTTCTAAATCCACATTATGATTATAAATCCATAAGACAGACACCCCAGGAATATATAGAGGGTGATCCGCATGATGCTGCTTGGCTAAATGCTTTTATCAAGCGTTTACCTAATTATAAGGGAGTGATAAATGTTAATTCTGGAATATCCTTACGAATAGAAAATATACTTACTCAGATAAATAAGGAGTTGACAGATCAAAGAGATTGGTATTGGCCATGTCGTACAAGATCATTGCTGCTGGAATTATTATTAGTGATTGACCGTATATATGTAGAACCCTTGACTGACGACTCCATAGTAGTAGCAGAGAAAGATGTAATAATTAACGATATTATTATATATCTATTGAACCATTACCATGAAAAAATCAATCTTATACAACTTACAGAAGAATTTAAAATCAACAGAACCTCCCTAAACGAGTATTTTAAGAAGGCCACTGGTTACACTGTTATGAGTTATCTAATGAATCTTAGAATTCATTTAGCTATGGCTATGCTACAGGATACAGCTCTACAGGTTTCAGAAATAATGTATCGTGTGGGTTTTGTTAATATTTCTCATTTTGTTCGTTCATTTAAAAAGATAAGTGGGACTTCTCCTTTAGAATATCGTAAGAAACATACATGGCTCTATAAATAAAAATTCCTCTAAAGTAGTTTCGTTTTATCATATCTGCTTTAGAGGAATCCTTGTTATTCAGTCTCAAACTTGTATAAGCATACCTTTTTTATACCTGATGAAAGAGTTAAGAAGCGTCCATCCCTCGATATATAAGGAGTAAAACAATAAACTTTTGGCATATCTATCTTATCCCATGTATTACCACCATCTTCTGTTCTTATGCAGAATACTTTAAAAGACATAGTAGCAAATACTATCATTCCATGGTCCACATCCTGAAAATTAATTGCAGCAGAAGGCATCTTAGTATATGCGATTTTTTCTCCCTGCAAATCAATTGTTTGTGTCAACCAGGTTTTACAGGAATCATTGGTGATATAAAGTGTTCCATCAAGATTTAACAAGTAACCAATTTCTGGTGTCATAAAAAACATTCCTACAATACTGTCACATCCATCCGGTATTTCAATCTCCTTCCATGTTACTCCTCCGTCATCAGACCTTCCAAGTGATATCCTTGAGCCTATAAAAATATTGTCTTTGTCTACCGCAGATATGAATTTATTGTATTCACCACCTAGCTTTAGAGGAAAATCAGTTAATTTGGTCCAGCTTTTTCCTTTGTCATTAGATAGCAAATTAACACCAGAATTTCCACTAGTAACTATAAAAGATTCATCATAAAGATCTAGACCGTAGCGACAGGCCGATACATTGTCGCTCTTTGTCCAGAAATTCCCACCATCATCCGTATAGCTTATTTCTCCTGCATAACCAACTGTTATACCAACCTCTTCGTTTAAGAACCCCGCATAGTCAGTTTTCGTATCTACGCTTGATTCAGATAATAAGACCCATGGCGAAACAATCTCTACCTCCGTTACATCCGTTACATCCTCTTCTTTATCAATGTCCTTTTCGTTTTCATTTCCTTTAAGCATATCATCATCTTCTTTAATATTAATCTCTTCATTTTCATCTTCAATCAACGATTTGGAATCATCCTGCAGAGAATCTTCATTAGAAAGTCTATTGCTATTATCAACAACCTCTCCATCCTCTTTAGAACAAGCACTATAAATTATACTGATAAACAAGACTAGCAATACAAAAAGAACAAACCTTTTTACTCTCATAATATACTCCTCCTTCCCATATACAAGGATTCTATCATTGTTATGAAAGAATTTGTTTACTGATATACAGTATTTTCTATACTATTTACAGTATTAATAATTTATATACCAATAAAAAAATATATACCTTGACAGGCGAGGTATATACTGATATTATAGTACATAATATTACGATATATATAAAGACTAACTATTAA
>LSQX01127873.1_pt1 | contig 19890 bp, 20 predicted proteins | sample 654561 | NCBI WGS metagenome assembly LSQX01 (sample SAMN04489861, study PRJNA283612) | anaerobic digester metagenome | isolation source: 4 biogas reactors fed with cattle manure at either 37C or 55C with and... | place: Denmark: Kongens Lyngby | collected 2014
AAGATGCAATTTCATAATATATTCTCAGGCAGACCAATCTTGCAAAAGGGAATCCGGGACTTTTGTAGAAGTGTAATGTCAGTGTCTCACAGCAAAATTTCCAGTTGACAGGTGGTGTTTAATATGAAGGAATTGTCGGTAATAATTCTTGCTGCCGGTAAAGGGGTGAGGATGAAATCCAACCTACCAAAGGTGCTTCACAGGGTATGCGGCAAAGAGATGATAAATCACGTGGTGGATAACGTTAAGGGCCTGAGCGCGTCCCAGATAATAGTTGTTACCGGTTATAAACAGGACGCTGTTAAGGCTGTGCTGGATGAGAAGGTGGAAACGGTCTGGCAGGAGAAACAACTGGGTACCGGCCATGCGGTAATGCAGGCAATGCCCCTGGTTTCTAAGGACGCAAAGTATGTTTTGGTGCTGTACGGGGATACACCCCTTGTGAGCACCGAAACCCTTAAAGGGCTTATAGATTATCATAGGGGCAGCAGCTGCGGTATGACCGTGCTTACGGTGGAGATGGATAATCCCGAGGGCTACGGCAGGGTACTGAGGGACAGTGCGGGCAAAATAACCGCCATAGTGGAACACAAGGATGCGGGCCCGGACCAGAGACGTATCCGAGAGATAAATTCCGGTATATACTGCTTTGACAGGGAACTGCTACTTGAGGGCATAGGCAGCCTGAAAAATGATAACGCCCAGGGCGAATATTATTTGACGGATATTGTTGAATTTTTGAGGGATAAAGGTATAATAATAGGGGGCTATAGAACCGATGATGCTCGGGAGGTTATGGGTGTCAATACAAAGTACCAGCTCTCTGTAGTACAAAAGATTATGAACCGCAGCAACCTGATAAGGCTTATGGAGGACGGTGTAATAATAGATGACCCGGATTCCACCTATATAGAAAGCTCAGTGGTAATAGGGGCCGATACCAGGATACTGCCAGGTACGCACATTGAGGGCAGTACCAGGATAGGCCCCGATAACGTAATAGGGCCGGGAGTAAGGATACAGAACTGTACCCTTGGTAGCGGAAACGAGATTGAGTTTTCGGTACTTAGGGACAGCGACATAGGCAGCGGATGCAGGATAGGGCCCTACGCCCACATAAGGCCGGGCTGCAGCATAGAAGGCGGTAACAGGATAGGAAACTTTGTGGAGGTCAAGAACTCCCGCCTTGAGGAACACTCTAAGGTGTCCCATTTAAGCTACGTGGGTGACGGGGACGTAGGCCGGGGTGTCAACATAGGCTGCGGCGTTGTATTTGTCAACTATGACGGTAGGCAAAAACACAGAACAATAGTGGAAGACGGCGCCTTTGTGGGCTGCAACGTAAACCTTGTTGCACCGGTACGCGTTAAGAAGGATGCGTATATTGCGGCGGGTTCCACTATTACCAGGGACGTTGAAGAGTACAGCCTTGCCATAGAACGCGGCCAGCAGGTGGAAAAAAAGGATTGGGTGAAAAGGAAGGGTCTTAGGTAACTAATGAACATAATGGGAGGTCTTAAAGAATGGCGGCAAGGAAAACAATCAAACTGTTCACAGGCAACGCAAACCCCCAGCTTGCAAAGGAAATAGCGGAGAACATAGGGATACCTGTGGGCAAGGCAGGGGTGGGCAAGTTTTCGGACGGTGAGATCGCAATCAACATCGAAGAATCGGTAAGGGGTGCCGACGTGTTCGTTATACAGCCGGTATGCCCTCCGGTTAACGATAACCTCATGGAGTTATTAATACTTATGGATGCGCTTAAGAGGGCTTCTGCCGACAGGATTACAGCGGTCATACCCTATTACGGTTATGCAAGGCAGGACAGAAAAACCAAGGCGAGAGACCCGATTACCGCCAAGCTTGTGGCTGATTTGATTTCCACCGCCGGTGCCGACAGGATTCTTGTAATGGACCTGCACGCGGCGCAGATACAGGGGTATTTCGATATACCCGTTGACCATCTTCTTGGGGCCCCCATTCTGGCGGAATACTTTATTGGAAAGGATATGAAGGACGCGGTGGTGGTATCTCCCGACGTTGGCAGCGTATCCAGGGCCAGGTATTTTGCGGATAGGATGGACCTCCCCATTGCAATTGTCGATAAGAGAAGGCCCAAGGCCAACGTGGCGGAAGTGGTGAACGTAATAGGGGATATACGGGGCAAGGACGTCATATTCATAGACGATATAGTAGATACCGCCGGCTCCATAACCGCGGCGGCCAAAGCAATGCAAAGTCTGGGGGCGAAAAAGATATTCGCCTGCTGTACCCACGCGGTTTTCTCGGGGCCTGCCATTAAGAGGATTAAAGAATCGGCAATAGAAGAGATGGTGATACTGAACACCATACCCCTCGCCAAGGAAAAGGCTTGCGACAAGATAACAGTCCTTTCGGTGGCCCCCATTTTTGCAGAAGCCATAACGAGGATTTATGAGGGCCTTTCAGTGAGTAAGCTATTTGTCAAGAACTGATTGTAAGGAAAAGAGCGGGCGGTATCCTAGGGAGCCGCACCGGTAAACGTATCTCTTATTTATATTTACAAAATCTGCCCAGAGCCCGTAACGGGGACCGGGACGGAAATATGCCGTACTATTGGTTATTGGTGGCGTATTCTGTTTTTGGCAGAATACGCCCTATTAATTTTATACTGGGAAACGGGATGTATTGTATAGTTCTCACATTCCACATCCAAAGGGAGGCGGTTGTTATGAAACTTACTAAGACCAAGGCCGAGTTAAGAGATATGCTAAAAGATATTCGCCGGGAAGGAAAAAGCATCGGCCTGGTTCCAACCATGGGGTACCTGCACGAGGGACACCTGTCGCTAATACGGAAAGCACGGCAGGAAAACGATATAGTAGTGGTAAGCATATTTGTGAACCCCACCCAGTTCGGGGAGGGTGAGGACTACGGTACATACCCCAGGGACCTTGACCGCGATACCGGCCGGTGCCGGGAGGCGGGAGCGGATATTGTGTTCGCCCCGGAGGCGGAGGAGATGTACGCTAAGACAAACGCCGCCTTTGTGGATATGAGTCGGCTTACCGATAGACTGTGCGGTGCGTCCAGGCCGGGTCACTTCAGGGGGGTTATGACGGTGGTAGCGAAGCTTTTCAATATAGTGCTGCCGGACAGGGCCTATTTCGGCCAGAAGGACGCGCAGCAAGTATTGGTGGTTAAAAGGATGGTGCGGGACCTCGACTTTGACGTGCATATAGTGGAGGCACCCATAGTAAGGGAAACCGATGGGCTGGCCATGAGTTCGAGAAACACTTACCTTAGCCCCGCCGAGAGGAGGGCGGCTTTGGTTTTATCTCAATCACTGTTTGAAGCAAGGCAGCGTATAGAGGGCGGGGAGCGTCGGGCAGACGTTATAAGAAACGGTATAGCCGGGCAGATATCCTCCCAGCCGCTGGCGCGTCTGGATTACGCCGAAGTGGTGGACGCCGAGACACTGGAGCCCTTAAGAGAAATAAGGGGCAGCGTACTCATAGCGGTTGCGGCAAGGCTTGGCGACACGAGGCTTATAGACAACATCAAGCTGGAGGTGTAGGGCATGTACATTACAATGCTTAAATCAAAGCTCCATAGGGCGGTGGTCACCGATGCAGACCTTGGCTACGTGGGTAGCATAACTATAGACGAAGCTCTTATGGAGGCTGCGGATATTGTGCCCCATGAAAAGGTGCAGGTGGTGAACAACAATAATGGTGCCCGGTTTGAGACCTACGTTATTAAGGGCGAAAGAAACAGTGGTATTATATGTGTTAATGGGGCGGCGGCCAGGCTGGTACAGAAGGGGGATGTGGTGATAATTCTCTCGTACTGCTCGGTGGAAAGGGAAAGGGCTGGGGACGTAAAGCCCACGGTGGTGCTGCTGGAGGAAAACAATCGAATAATGAAACAAAACAAAACCACCGAAGAATAAACGGTGGTTTTGATTTTGCTAAATGTGGTAGAATTAATGGTAGATATCCTTTGGGGTGATTAATATGTATATAATAGCGGGTCTTGGTAATCCGGGGAGGAAGTATGCAAATACAAAGCATAACGTCGGTTTTGACGTTATTGACCTTTTGGCGGCAAAACACGGTATAAGGATGGGCAGAGCCAGGTTTAAGGGAAGCGTCGGGACCGGCAAAATCTCGGGACGAGATGTGCTACTTTTAAAGCCCTCCACCTATATGAACTTAAGCGGTATGAGCGTGCTTGATGCGGTGGAATACTACCGAATCCATCACCAAAACCTCTTGGTGATATACGACGATGCTGATTTGGACATTGGTAGGATAAGACTGCGAAAAAGCGGTAGCGCCGGCACCCATAACGGTATGAAGTCCATAATATATCAGCTGCAGACCGAGGACTTTCCACGGCTGCGGTTAGGTATTGGGCCGCTGCCGGAGGGCCGGGACCTGGCATGTTATGTGCTGGAGCGGTTTTCCAGGGAGCAGCGGGCCATAATGGACGAGACAATAAAGAGGGCGGTGCTGGCCGTTGAAACCTTTTTGGACCAAGGGCCGGACGCGGCCATGGGCAAGTTTAACGGATGAACCCTGTGCTTCTAACCCTGGTCGCCGGGCTTACCGCTTCCCTTATGGGTTTTTTATCGGGCAGCGTACTGCTTAAGTACAAGGGGGATAGGGCCCTGGTCCTTTTTGTGCCCGTCATGGAAGAAACGCTAAAGACGCTAGCGGCGGTTGTGTTTGGTGCGGGTATCGTGCCTACCCATCTGGTGTTTGGCATGGTTGAGGCGCTGTACGACCTGTACAGCTCACCGGCGGCATATTCGACTATCGCCGCGGCGTTAAGCATTGCAAGCCATATGCTGTTTGGGACCGCCACCTGGTTTATACTAAGGTACTCCGGTTCGGTGGTATTGGCGGTGCTGGCGGCGTCGGTGCTGCACAGCCTGTGGAACAGAATAATGACAGCCTATACCGGTTGAAAGAGTCCGGTAATATTGCTATTGGCTTAAGGGGTTGAGCATAATGAATTTCGGATATATTGTTCGCAGCATACAACAAAGCCCGCAGTTTATAGAAGCGGTCAAGGAACTGGAAGGGGGTAGCCGAAGGGTAAATATGTCGGGGCTTTCGGGGTCCCGCAGCGCCTTCTGGGCGGCGGCCCTTGCCGGTAAGGGTTTCCCCGTAGTGATGGTATGCAATAGCGGGGCAAGGGCCCGGGAGGTGTTGGAGGACCTGAGAAGCATTGCCGGAAGAGTATATTATTACCCCCCTCTTCAGCCGATCTTGTATAACGATATGGTACACAGTATGGAGGCGGAATGGGAGAGGATAAGCACGCTGGACGCATTGGCCTCGGGGGGAGCGGACATGATGGTGGCACCGGCTGAGGCGCTGTTTTTTCCTGTGATGCCGTCCGATAGATACAAAAAAACCACCCTTATTATTAGAACCGGCGAAGAGCCGGGCATGGACAGGGTGTTGGAAAGGCTTGTTACTGCTGGCTATGAAAGGGGATACATGACCGAAGGACCGGGCCAGTTCAGCGTAAGAGGCGGTATATTGGACATATTCCCGGTGGGCAGCCCTTCCCCCTGCAGGATAGAGTTCTTCGGCGACATGGTGGATTCCATAAGAATTTTGGACGCCGATTCGCAAAGGTCAGTGGATAAGATAGACGGTATAAGGGTACCCCCCTGCAGGGAACTGCTGACAGAGCCAGAGGAACGGGAGAGGATCCTCCGGAATATGGACGTCGACCTAAGTAAAACGGTTGAGAGGCTCAATGCCTTCGGCCTGGGGGACAGGGCGGAGGAACTTAAGGAGGATACCGCCGCGGTTAAGGCGGCCATAGCTACGGAGTCCGGCACCCGTCTATTGGGCAATTACTGGATGTACGGGTGCGAAACGGTAAGCCTTTTTGATTACCTGGATAAGAACTGTTTGGTTGTACTGGATAATCCGGTCAGAATAAAGGAAGAGGCGGAAAGGTTCCACGGGGATTTTATTGATCACTACAATGACAGGCGGGAAAAGGGAAAGGTCCTTCTCCGGCAGCAGCACAGGATACTGGCACCGGTGCAGGTGGAAATTATGCTGGACAAAATCCGCGTGGTGGGTATTACCGATATACTAAAAGGGCAGGGTATTACCTTCGGTTTTTCCACAAGGGGTATGGAATCTTTCCACGGGAAACTACCTCTGGCAGTCAAAGAAATAGCCCGGCTTAGGAAGGACGGGTACCTGGTGGGAGTACTGGTCGGTTCCGATTCAAGGCTGGGTACGCTCCGGGAAGAATTGGTTAAAAACGATATCCATCCGGCCCTAGCAGAGGGTAGCACCGACAGGGAGTTTCCGGCGGGGACGGTAGTACTGGGCAGAGGTACGGTGAAGGAGGGATTTCTTTTTCCCGGAGCAAAACTGGCGGTATTTTCCGATGGCGATATATTCGGGACCGCCAAAAAGAGGTTTAGGGCCGTCCCCAAGGCAAAAAAACAGGGCATTGAGGTCTTTACCGAGCTAAGCCCCGGTGATTATGTGGTGCACGAGAACCAGGGAATAGGCATTTACAAGGGGATACAGGAGCTAAAGGTAGAGAATATAAAGAGGGATTATCTTAAGATAGAATACAGGAACGGCGATATGCTCTACCTGCCCACATACCAATCCCATCTTATACAGAAGTACGTAGGTGCGGAGGGCAAAAAGGTTCGTGTAAGCAAGATGGGGGGCAGGGAATGGGCAAAGACCAAAGCCAGCGTCAAAAGGGCTATAGAGGGCATGGCCAGGGAACTGCTGCAACTGTACGCCGCCAGGGAGGCGGCAGCGGGGCATGCCTTCGGCGGGGATACCGTCTGGCAAAAGCAGTTTGATGACCTGTTTCCCTTCGAGGAGACCCCCGACCAGATTAGGTGCATAGAGGAAACCAAAAGGGACATGGAGCGGCGAAGGCCTATGGACCGGCTGCTGTGCGGTGATGTGGGCTACGGAAAGACTGAAGTGGCAATGCGTGCCGCTTTCAAAGCGGTAATGGACGGAAAACAGGTGGCTATGCTGGTACCTACCACCATACTGGCGCAACAACACTACAATACCTTCCGGCAGAGGATGGAGCAGTTTCCGATAAACATCGAAATGATGAGCCGGTTCAGGACCGCCGGTCAGCAGCAGGAAATCTTAAGGCTCCTTAAGGAGGGCAATATTGATATACTGATAGGTACCCACAGGCTTTTGCAGCAGGACGTAGTGTTCAAAGACCTGGGGCTCCTTGTGGTGGATGAGGAGCAGCGGTTTGGGGTGCGTCATAAAGAGGCAATAAAAAGGCTTAAGGAGAATATTGACGTTTTGACCCTTACCGCAACACCCATACCCAGGACGCTGCATATGTCCATGGCAGGGATAAGGGATATGAGCGTTATTCTGGACCCTCCCAGGGACAGGTTTCCCGTTGAGACCTTTATCGTTGAACAAAGCGACCGGCTTATCCGGGACGCCATACAAAGGGAACTGGGCAGGAACGGTCAGGTTTACTTTGTACACAACCGTGTTCATTCCATAGAAAAGATGGCAAGGGAGCTGCACGCCCTTGTGCCCGGAGCGACCATAGGCATAGCCCACGGTCAGATGGACGAGCGGGCCCTTGAAAGGGTTATGTTGGACTTTCTGGAGCGAAGGTATGACATTTTGCTGTGCACCACCATTATTGAGAACGGACTGGATATGCCCAACGTAAATACCATTATTGTTACCGACTCAGACAGGCTGGGGCTGTCCCAGATGTATCAGCTAAAGGGCAGGGTGGGTAGGTCAAACCGGATAGCCTACGCCTATTTTACCTATAGGAAGGATAAGGTGCTCACCGAGGCCGCCGAAAAAAGGCTCAAGGCCATCAAAGAGTTTACCGAATTCGGCTCGGGTTTCAGAATAGCCCTAAGGGACCTGGAGATACGGGGTGCCGGAAATATTCTGGGGCCCGAGCAGCACGGGCATATGATGGCGGTAGGCTACGACTTGTACTGCAAACTGCTGGACCAGACAGTCAAAGAGCTCAAAGGGCTACCGGTGGAACAAAGGGTGGAGCCCCAGCTGGATTTGGAGGTGGACGCCTATATCTCCGATTCCTATATCCCGGATGAAAAGCAGAAGGTGGAAATATACAGAAGGATAGCATCCATTGATACCTTTGACGATTATTTAGATGTATACGAGGAGTTATGCGACCGGTTTGGCGAGCCTGCAGGGCCGGTGACAAACCTGCTTTTACTTTCGCATATTAAGTCCATGTGTCAGAGGCTGGGTATCCAGGCCGTTTCGCAAAGGGATAACGCCATCAAATTTGAGTTTACTCAAAAGGCTCCGGTGGAGCCCAGGGCTTTAGTGGCGTTTCTCAATGAATACGCCGGAAGGGTAAAATTCAAGGCCTCCGGCCGGCCGAGCTTTACCTTCAGGGTCGAAACAGGGGATCCCTATAAGCTGCTGTTATCGATAAAAGGAATTATAGAAAAAATTATATGTTTTAACAATGGGTAAATTACTATATAATTAGAATAAGTCATTTCAGGTAGGGGAGTGAATTAAACTTGCGGATAAACAAAAGCCTATTGATAGCCGTAGCCGTGATACTCAGCTTTGCCCTTGCGGGTTGCGGTATTGTGAGGAAAAACCCCGAAGCGGAGAAAAATGCGGCAGTGGCCGAGGTAAACGGGTATGTAATAACAAAGGAAGAGTTTAACAGGAGTTTCGAATTATATAGGACCACCTACGAGAGCCAGTACGGCACCGATATATGGAACAAGGATATTGACGGCAAAAAGTTTATCGATGTGGTTAAGGAACAGGTGGCCGAAAAGCTTATAACCGACAGGCTGGTACTGGAAGATGCTGAGGAAGAGGGCATAGAGGTTACCGATGCGGAGGTGGACCAGGAAGTTAAAGCCATCAAGGACTACTTTGACGATGAGAAGAAGTATCTGGACTTTCTGGCCTCACAAAACCTAAGCGAGGAAGAATTTACCGCCCAGGTAAGGCAGGACCTGGTAATAGGTAAATACAGGCAAAGAGTTGTGGAGCCGGTTACCGTTTCGGAGGAGGATATAAAGAAGTACTACGATGAAAATCCGAAGGAGTTTAAAAACGATACGGTAAAAGCCAGCCACATTCTCCTTGATGCACGGGATGAGGCGGAGGAGGTGCTGGCTAAGGCAAAGGCCGGTGAGGACTTCGGTGCGCTGGCGGCGAAGTATTCAGTGGAACAGGGTGCGGAGACCACAAAGGGAGACTTAGGCGAGTTCGGGTACGGATACATGGTGGAGCCCTTTGAGAAGGCTGCCTTCGCCCTGGAGGAGGGAGAGATAAGCGATATAGTGGAGACCCAGTTCGGATTTCATATAATAAAGGTTTATGAAAAGACCGTAGTGGAGCCCATTCCCTTTGAGGAGGCCCGGGACGATATCGAGGCCATGCTTACCTATTACCAGCAGGAGGAAAAGTATATAGAGGAAGTGACCAAGCTTAGAGAGCAGGCGGATATAAAAATTTATCCCAAAAATATGTAGCAAAAGATTAGCACCCTTTTTCTGTATTTAGGCAGCGGATTATGAATAAAAGCAAGTCAAGTATCTAATAATAATCTTGCTGGATAATTTGTAACAAAATACAGAAAAAGGAGGGATACACCGTTGAAGGCAACAGGAATAGTGAGGCGGATAGATGACCTTGGGAGGGTTGTTATACCCAAGGAGATAAGACGCACCCTAAGGATAAGAGAAGGCGATCCCCTTGAAATTTTCACCGACAGAGAGGGGGAAGTAATACTTAAAAAGTATTCACCTATCGGAGAACTAAGCGAGTTTGCACAGGAGTATGCAGAATCCCTAAACGAAGCATCAGGCCATATAGCAGTGATTGCTGATAGAGATACCATAATAACCGTAGCAGGCACATCCAAAAAGGAATATATTGAAAAGAGAGTTAGCGCAGCCCTTGAGAAGACAATGGAAGAAAAGAAGACCATTATTCTCAACAAAAACGAAGGTCACAAGCTTTTGAGCATTGTTTCCGACGAAGACGGGGAAACCAAGTATACTGCTCAGGTAATTGCTCCGATAGTTTCCTTGGGCGATCCGATAGGAGCAGTCATACTACTTTCTAAAGAAAACGATGTTAGGATGGGAGACCTGGAGACAAAGCTATCAAACGCTGCGGCTTCCTTCCTGGGCAAACAAATGGAGCAATAACGCCAATGCGGATAAGGCTAAGCGTAAAAAACAGCAGTGTCAAGACTGCTGTTTTTTGTCATGGTGCTACGGTGCCATTGACGAACAACTCTGTTTATAGACGGTTATTTCTGATATAATATTTATGTTTTATAGATGTTAAAAAATTAGGGGGCAAAAAGCCATGCAGAAGCATTCGCTTTTAAAGGGGACACTAATCCTTGGCATAGCCGGGGTCATAGTAAAGGTGATTGGAGCCATCTACCGGATACCTCTTGCCAATATAATAACCTCCGAGGGCATGGGTTATTATGGTTCGGCATATCCCATATACGGTTTTCTGATTGCGATTTCCACAACGGGGCTGCCCACCGCCATATCAAAACTGGTTTCGGAAAAAACCGCCCTTGGGTTGCCCGGCGAAGCGCACAGGGTATTCAGGATTTCCTTTGTCACGTTGTTTGTAGTAGGCCTTGTTTCTTCAACGGCATTGTTTGCCGGTTCAAAGTACCTGGTGGGGCTTTTACAGAATCCAAAGGCCTATTATTCGATGATAGCGGTTGCACCGGCGCTTTTTTTCGTGCCGCTTATGTCCGCCTTCCGGGGCTATTTCCAGGGACTGCAGAATATGGCGCCCACCGCCCTTTCGCAAGTTTTCGAGCAGCTTGGGAGAGTGGCGGTAGGTTTTGCGCTTGCCATAGTGCTTGTGCCCAGGGGGCTTGAGTACGCCGCCGCAGGCGCTTCCTTCGGGGCTTCATCGGGGGCGGTGGCAGGGCTGATTGCCATTTACATAATATATATAATTTACCGTAAGAGAATGCTGCCTGATATACAAGAGGCTCCCGCCAATGTCAGGGAACCGGTGAAAAGCATATTGTACCGGCTTTTCGCCATAGCCATACCAATTACGCTGGGAACGTCGGTTATGCCGTTGATGACGCTTATAGACCTAAGCATAGTTGTAAGGAGGCTCCAATTTGCCGGTTTTTCGATAGACCAGTCCAATAGTATGTACGGACAGCTTTCGCAGATGGCTGCCACCCTTATTAACTTCCCGCAGGTAATAACGGTAGCGCTGGCTGCCAGCCTTGTTCCTGCCATATCAGAATCGGTGGCCCGAAGGGACAGTGACGGGATGAGAAAAAAAGTTGTCTTGGGCATGAAAACCGGTATACTTGTCGGGCTGCCCGCCTCGGCGGGGTTGTTCGTGCTGGCAAAGCCCATAATACTTATGCTATATCCCAGGGAACCGGAAACGTGGATGGTGCTGCAGGTGCTGGCACTGGGATTTGTATTCCTGGCGGTTATCCAGACCGCCACTGGAATCCTTCAGGGTGTAGGCAAGCCCATAATACCGGTAAAAAACCTGCTGGTGGGTTCTGTTTTTAAGCTGGCAACAAGCTACTTTTTAACCGGGATTGCCGCAATCAACATAAAAGGTGCCGCCCTTGGTACGGTGATTGGTTATCTGGTGGCATCGCTGCTTAATTATATCGCGGTAAAAAGGGAGATAGGCATCGCCATTGGTTTTGTGGATTCTATTGTAAAGCCAGTGGTGGCGACCCTTGTTATGGCAGTCTCGGCGGTGGCAGTTTACCGGGGCATGTTTGGAATGACGGGCAGCAACACATTGGCCACGCTGGCGGCGGTAACGGCCGGGGCTGCATTATACGGCGCTGTACTGGTGCTGATTGGCGGAATAACTGCCAGCGAGCTGGAATTAATTCCGGGGGGTAAAAGGATATCGGCCTTTCTAAGGAAGATTGGATTATTCAAAAAATAGGGGGAATTTACGTCTATGGGAAGGATAACGATGGTGGGCCTGGGTCCCGGGTCATGGAGTCATCTCACGCTGGAGGGGCTTGAAACCCTTGAGAAGGCACGGAAGATTTTTTTGAGAACCGAGCAGCACCCGGTGGTGGAGCATTTGAAAGCCCGGGGTATTAAATACAGTTCCTTTGACAGATTTTACGATGAGGAAGAAACCTTTGAGGAGGTATACTCCCGGATTGCGCGGGTGCTGATTGAGGAAGCTCAGATTAGCGATCTGGTGTACGCAGTACCCGGCAACCCCGCTGTTGCGGAGACCAGCTGCTATATGCTGGCAGGCCTTGCAAAGGAAAGGGGAATAGAAGTACAGACGGTGCCCGGCATGAGCTTTTTGGAAATAGTCTACCAAAGGCTGGGTATAGACCCGGTGAAGGGCCTGCAAGTGCTGGACGGACTGGGACTTAAGGTAAAGCCAATAGATACCGGTAAGGGTTTAATAATAACCCAGGTTTACGACCGGCTCATCGCCTCGGAGGTAAAGCTAGCCCTTATGGAGAATTACAATGCGGAACACCGGCTGTGGGTTATAAGGGCGGCGGGAGTGGAGGATGAGGAAATTGTGCAACAGATACCCCTTTACCGGTTGGACAGGCTGTCCTGCATAGATTATCTGACCAGTGTATACGTACCGGCATCAGCGGAAAAGAAATACGTGATAGAGGACTTGATCGAAATAATGAGAGTTCTAAGGGGGAAGGACGGCTGCCCCTGGGATAGGGAACAGGACCGCCAGAGCCTCAAACCCTATCTGCTGGAAGAGGCCTACGAGGTTCTGGATGCCATAGAAAAGGAGGACTTATGTCTTTTGAAGGAGGAACTGGGGGACCTCCTTCTACAGGTGGTGTTCCATGCCCAGATAGCCGACGAGGAGGGGGAGTTTGATTTCGATGCGGTGGTCGGGGGTATATGCGAAAAACTCATCCGTCGACATCCCCATGTGTTCGGAGGCAAAAAGGCCCGGAGCAGCGACGGTGCCCTGGACAAATGGGAGGCCTCAAAGAGGAAGGAAAAGGGGGTAAAGGGCTATACCGAGGCCCTCCGTGACATTCCCCAAACGCTGCCCTCACTAATGCGTAGCTACAAGGTACAGCAAAAGGCTGCCCTGGCCGGGTTTGACTGGGACAGGATAGAGGACGTTATGGACAAGGTGAGGGAGGAGCTTACCGAGCTGGAAGAGGTATATAAAACCGGAAAAATGAACAGAATAAAGGAAGAGCTTGGGGATTTGCTGTTTGCCGTAGTTAACCTGGCTCGGTTTGAAGGGGTTCAGCCGGAGCTTGCCTTAAGGGAAACAATTGAAAAATTTATACAAAGATTTACTTTTGTTGAGGACCAGTCTAGAAAAATCGGGAAAAATCTCGATGAAATGACATTGGACCATATGGAAGAGCTGTGGCAGAAGGCAAAGACACATAATTTTAATAAAATTGATAAAAAATAGTACCGGAGAGAAGGAATCTCAAAGATTTCGTAGAATAGCATAAGTGGAAATCCAATATAAGGGAGGTAATTTGATTGAACAAAGCAGAACTCATTGCCAGCATGGCTGAAAAAAGCGGTTTGACAAAAAAAGACACGGAAAAGGCAGTAAACTCATTCATGGAATCGGTAAACGAAGCGTTATTAAAGGGAGAAAAGGTACAGTTGGTAGGCTTTGGAACCTTTGAGGTTAAAACCAGGAAGGAAAGAAAGGGACGCAACCCCAAGACACAGGAAGAAATGATAATCCCCGCTTCCAAGGCTCCGGTGTTCAAAGCCGGAAAAGCGCTGAAGGATATTGTAAACCAATAGTAGGGAATAAAATCAGGTCTTGGACCTGATTTTTCTCTTAACGGTAAACGGGAGGATTGGTCATTTGAGATTGGACAAGTTCCTTAAGGAATCCAGGCTTATAAAAAGAAGGACCGTTGCCAAGGAAGCCTGTGAGCGGGGCAGGATACTGCAAAACGGGCGGGTGGCAAAAGCGGGTTCGGAGGTTAAGCCGGGGGATGTGTTAGAGCTTTCCTTCGGCGAAAAAAGGCTTAAGGTCCGGGTTGAAAACATAATGGAACACGTTGGCAAGGACAAGGCAAGGGAAATGTACCACGTTATAGAGTAATAGGGCTTCATGAATACCAGTATATACCAGGCATCCGTCATCTACGCTGCGCAAACCCGCAGTAATGTCCGAATGAGCTCGATGGCTCCGGGAATTTTCAACAACTCGCCTTACGGCTCAAACACTTGAAAATTCTTTTCCTCCGCCATCTGCGCTCCTTTTAATTGTGCGGGATAAAGCTCCGCTTCAGATGACTTGATGCCTGGCGATAGCACGTTTTTGTAGCATAGGGCTTCATGAAGCGCTAGCGCATGCTTAAAAAGGTTTAGCAAGGCTTTAGTTTCCTCTAAAGCTTTTTCGCATAAGCGGGTATTCATGAAGCCCTAACTGTGCTTGTAAACAATCTGCGGCGGGGTTAAAGTCCCGCCGCTTTTTTTATCATCGCTTGGTGCCGGGGTTCCGGTTTGTCATTCTTGTGCAGGTTACTGTTTTTGAAGTGCAGGCACATAACCCCGTCCATATCGTTACCTTTTATTCTGTCCAGGTTGGCACCCCGCCCGTAGCCGCCGCTCCTGGAGGCTATGGTCTTTAGCGCAGGCTCACCATCCCTGCCGGCATGGGGCATTGCCGTCATCGATGCGGCTACATGCCTGTCGTTCACCGTTATTATTACTGCCCTTCTTTCCCAGCTCCAGCCGCCCCATATGTCCTTTACTACCTCGCTGTCTTCCGCGGTAAGGGTCTCTACATCGGCGTGCTCGTGGCCGAAGGTTCTCATAATCTTGAAGGAAAGACGGGTATCCACGTCGGTAATAAGCGCCACGTCCCCTTCCTTGAATATGTACTGTGCTTCGCTGAACCAGTCCAGGTACTCTCCCGTTTCAGGTACTTCCACAGGCTTGTTGTCCGTTTCCGGGTCATCGGCCGGCGGCAGCTCTTCCCCGTTATTTCTAAGGGCTTCAAGGGTCTGTGGCCCTACCATGCCGTCCACCTTAAGGCAGTAATCCAGCTGAAATCCAATAACTGCCTGTGTGGTCAGCGGTCCGAAATACCCGGTGGGCTGGTGATCTAGGTAGCCTCTTTCATTAAGCTGCTGCTGAAGAAGGCGTACCTCTTCCCCCCTGCTACCGAACCTTAGTACACCGGAGGAGGCTAAAACACAATCCGAAACAGATAAAACCAGTAGGCAGAGAAGAGTAGCCAATACAATGCTTATGGGCCTTTTCATTTTTTCACTCCCTTTAAGTAATTCCCGGGAAAACTCTGCCTTAATTATAGCACAGGGTTTGGCACTTTTGGTTTAAAAAAGGCAGAAAAAGTCGAGGTAAAAACTTACATATTAGAATAACAAATATTCCGGATACTATATATAACGCATTTAAAACTGGTGTCATCCCAAGCGTAACGTTTGTCATGCTGAGCGTAACGTTTGTCATCCTGAGCGAAGCGAAGGATCTTGCGAAGCGAAGAACCTTTAGGCTACCAAAACATTAGATTCTTCAACTTCGTTTCAGAATGACAAACAATAAACGCAGCGTTTCAGCAGTATTGACCGTCCCTTTGCCTTTTGCCCGCAGACAGGAGAACCGTCCCCGTGTCTGTTAAGCGGCAAGGTCGGATTCTTCAGGCTTCTCTTCTTCAGAATGAAAGGCAGGGGAATGAATACTATTAGTGCGTTGTGCCAAATACAAAAGTGGTGATAGTATTAAAAGGAGGAAAAGGCTAAATGAAACGGAGACGGCAGATTAGACTTGTAATTCTAATGGTTTTATTGATATTGGTTACATGCTGCGCCAGGGACAGGGACCCGGAGCAAAGGCCATCCCCAGAAATGGTACGGCTAAAAATTCCCGAATCGATAAGCAGGGGACAGGGAAAGGAACCGGTTTTGAAGGTTTATGTTAAGGAAAGCGGGGAGGTTAAGGAACTGCCTTTCGAAGAATACCTGCAGGGCGTAGTGGCCGGGGAGATGAAGAACGATTGGCCGGAAGAAGCTCTGGCGGCCCAGGCTATTTTGGCCCGTACCTTTGTTATGGAGTTTGTATCGGAAAAGGGGGGCTCCAAGTACGAAGGTGCCCACGTTTCCACCGATATAGAGGAGGCCCAGGCGTGGAACCAGCAGGCGGTAAACGACAGGGTTAAAAAGGCGGTGGAAAGGACTAGGGGTGAGGTGGCCATTCATAACAACAACTATATAAAGGCATGGTTCCATGCCCATGCGGGAGGTAGGACCGCCACCGCCAAGGAAGGGCTTGCCTTTGAGGAGGACGAGCCGCCCTATATAAAGGTTGTAAAGTCTCCGGATTCACCGGAGGCACCGGAGGAGGACAGCAACTGGAGCGTATCCTTTTCCACCCAGGAAGTGGTGCAGGCCCTAAGTGAAATGGGTAAAGAAGCAAAGGAAATAAACTCCGCAGAGGTTGTACAAAAAGGTCCTTCCGGCAGGGCAACCACCTTAAGCTTTAATGGTACGGAAGTTTCCGCTCCCGAGTTTCGTATCGCTATTGGTAGCACCAGGATGAAGTCAACGCAGATTGACAGTATGGAGGTCGCGGAAGGAAAGCTCACGATAAAGGGCCGAGGATACGGTCATGGTGTTGGCATGTCCCAGTGGGGGGCCTATGCCCTTGCAAAGGAGGGCAAAAAAGCCGAGGAGATAGTCCAATACTATTTTGAAGGGATTAAGATAGTAAAGGCCTGGGAATAGGAATAAATCAATGGGATAAGACATAGATATTTTAAGTAAGGAAAGGGGGGCAGGCTATGGAAGAGAAAAGACACAGCATTATGCTGGAAGACAGAAGTTCTTTATCCATATCCGGGGTAAAGGATATATACAATTTCGACGAGAATGAGGTTGCGTTGGAGACTTCTCTTGGCACCCTTACGGTTACGGGTGAGGGCCTGCAAATAAATAAGCTGAGCATCGATGATGGTAACCTGCAAGTAAAGGGGAATATCACAAGCTGTATTTATTCTGAAAGCAGGGAAATTAAAGACAGGGGAAAAGGAATTCTGGCTAGAATGTTCAAATAAACCATCGTCCCGCACGGTGGTTTATAAAATTATATGTAACGCATTTAAAAATTTACATCTTCTAGCGTGTCATCCAGAGCACCCTGTTTTGTCATGCTGAGCGATAGCGAAGGATCTATTCAAGCAGGATTCTTCGGGCTTCGCCCTCTTAAATGACAAGTAAAGTAATGTGATATTATTAATGCGTTGTATGTAAGCTGTAAAATACTTATTGCAACTTATATAGATAGACTTTAGAATTGGTTAGGGGGTCTTGGATGCTCCTGTCGGTGACTGACCAGATAATAATTCTGTTGGCAGCAATTTACGGCGGGTTTTTGCTAGGGCTTGTTTTTGACCTGTACAGATTTGTAAGGGACATACTCCGGTTTGGAAAGGCGGTAACGATAGCCGGGGATACTGTATTCTGGGCCCTTGGCCTTATTCTCATCCTTTCGGTGGTGTACAGTAGCAGTAGCGGCCTGATAAGAGTCTATCAGCTACTGGGGTTTGCGGCTGGGATGGTGGTGTATTTTAAATTCTTAAGCAGAGTGGCCCGGGGTCTGCTGTACGCACTGATTTACTGCATAAGGGGCTTTGTATACTCCTTGCTAAAAATAATAAGGGGTCCTGTTAGGTTCCTGTCAAATATGCTGTGGACACCATGCAGCAGGGTTAAGGTTAAGACGGCCAAACTGTTTATCGGGCTGGGTAAGGACCTGCGGAAATATATACCAATGCTTAAGGATAAGAAATGATATGAAGGAATTATGCTATTTTTATAGAATACTAAACAAATAAGGTACACGGACGGGGGTCTTTTTATGGGACAAGTATACGAAATGAAGCCCAAAAAAACCAAAAAGCCTATCAGGTCGAAGAGTATAGTGATGATTCTGCTGGCGGTTTACCTTGCTTACTCGCTGACCGCCCAGTATATAACCATAAGGAATGCCCGGGCGCAGGAGGCCCGGATACAGGCGCAGATAGAAGAAATTAAAAAGGAGAACGAAAAGCTAAAGGATGAGATTGAAAGGATGCGAAGCGACGAGTACATAGAAAGAATTGCCCGGGAGAGACTGGGGCTTATCAAATTCGGTGAGGTTATGTTTGTTGATGTAAACCATGGGGACCAGGATACGGGCAATTGACATAACCACAGGCATAATATATAATTATCACAGACTGTATAGTGTTTTAATAACTAAGAGGAGGAATTTTTGACCTATGCCGTTTCAGGTAGGGAGCATAGTTGAAGGAATGGTTACCAGCATAGCCAGCTTTGGCGCCTTCGTTCAACTGCCGGAGGGAAAGACCGGACTTGTTCATATATCGGAAGTAGCAGATCACTATGTCGAGGATATTAAGCAGTATCTTAAGGAAAAGGATAAAGTTAAGGTAAAGATAATATCCATTGACAGCAAGGGGAAAATTAGCCTATCGCTAAAACAGGCAGGCACTCGTTTGAAAAAGGCCTCAAGGCCCATCGAGATTGATTGGGAGGCGGAGAAGAGGGAAAAGACCAAAAATCTGTCCTTTGAAGACAGGATGATGAAATTCTTAAGGGACAGCGATGAAAAGCAGCAGCAGCTTAAAAAAAGCCAGGAATCCAAGAGAGGCGGAGGCTTCAGAAGAGGAGATTATTAGCAAACAACCGTGCCTTCGGGCACGGTTTATTAAATGGAGGCATATATAGTGGGAAGGGTGGCAGCGATAGACATAGGCACCAATTCAGTAAGGATGTTGGTGGCACAGGTGGACGGGTTTTGTATAAAGCCCCTGTATAAGGGTTTGCGCACCACCCGGCTGGGCGCGGGGGTGGACGCCGATGGAGTCCTGTCCCCGCAGAACGTGCAGACAACCCTCAGAGCGGTTGGGGAGTTTAGGGAAAAGGCCTTTTCCATGGGAGCAGGTAGGATTGAGGTATGTGCCACCAGCGCCGTTAGAGATGCCGCCAACGGAGGCGTTTTTGTTGAAAGGGTACGCCGGCTGGGCCTGAATGCCCGGGTACTTGACGGCGATAGGGAGGCGGAGACGGGCTATATAGGAGCGGTATTGGGCTGCGGGTGCCATGGAAAAGAAATTTTTGTGGTGGACATTGGCGGCGGGAGTACCGAATTGGTATCCGGTGTGGGATTTAGCATTAAAAATCGAAAAAGCCTTGACATAGGCGCGGTTAGGATGACCGAAAGATTTATCAAAAGCGACCCGGTAAAAACTGATGAGACGGTGGCGATTGAGCGTTATATTGCGCAAATGATTGCTCAAAAAGCAAAGGATATGACTGTCGGGGATGCGGAGATGGTGGGCATAGGCGGGACGATAACGAGCCTTGCAGCGGTAGCGCTGGGCATGGAAGAGTACGACCCGGACCGCATACACAGGTCTGTTCTTAAACGAAGCGATGTTAACGAAATATTAAGCAGGCTGTCGGCCCTGGATGTGCGGCAAAGGAGAGAAATACCCGGATTGCATCCCGGAAGGGTGGATATAATAGTAGCCGGGACTATAATATTAAAAAGCCTTATGGAGCATTGGAACTTTGGCAGGCTTACCATCAGCGAATGGGATAACCTGGAGGGAGTCTTATACCAAAATTTAATAGGGGTTGATAATAATACCTCGCAAATATCTACAAAAAAGGGTTGACGGTAAAATTTATTTATTATATAATAAAACTTGTCGTCGGAAGAAATAGAATGCCGCGGGGTGGAGCAGTCAGGTAGCTCGTCGGGCTCATAACCCGGAGGTCGACGGTTCAAATGCGGCCCCCACCACCAATATAAAACCATATATACAAGGCGGCGTAGCTCAGGTCGCTAGA
>LSQX01278019.1_pt2 | contig 19888 bp, 20 predicted proteins | sample 654561 | NCBI WGS metagenome assembly LSQX01 (sample SAMN04489861, study PRJNA283612) | anaerobic digester metagenome | isolation source: 4 biogas reactors fed with cattle manure at either 37C or 55C with and... | place: Denmark: Kongens Lyngby | collected 2014
AGATGGCATTGTTGACAAAGACGACGGAGATGTTCTCGCTTCGATGCGCCGCATGGACGATTTCCGCTGTGCCGATCGAGGCCAGGTCCCCATCTCCTTGATAGGTAAAGACAAATTTATCGGGGAGTACGCGTTTGATGCCGGTAGCTACTGCCGGAGCGCGTCCGTGCGCTGCTTCGTGCATGTCACAGTTAAAATACTTATATGCCAGCACCGAGCAACCTACCGGGGCCACACCGATGGCTTGATCGAGGACACCCAGTTCCTCCATCGCTTCAGCGGTGAGGCGGTGAATGATGCCGTGGGTGCATCCCGGGCAGTAGTGCGTGCTGATCGGCGTCAGGCCTTTTGTGCGTTCAAATACGACAGCCATTATTCACTCCTTTCCAGGATCTCAAGAATCTTTTCTTCCACTAGGGCTGTAGAGGGAATGACACCGCCGGAGCGTCCGACAAAGTGAACCCCTCTTTTTCCTTCATTGACGATGCGCACATCGTCTACCATCTGCCCCATGCTCATCTCCACGACTAAGAGATCCTTCGTCGCTTCGTCTAGCTCGGCAAATCCTTTTTCAGGAAAAGGCCAGAGTGTGATGAGGCGCAACAGACCGATCTTTTTTCCCTGTCGATTGAGATTTTCCATCGCGCTTTTGGCGATGCGAGCTGTTGTTCCATAGGCGACGATCACCAGCTCCGCACCTTCTAATCCGGCGGATTCCCAGCGCTGTTCGTTTTCTTTTATCCTGTTGTATTTTTCTGCGAGATGAATATTGTGCCGTTCGAGCTCTTCTGCATCGAGATACAGTGAATTGATGATGTTGGGAGGTCGTTTTCCCCCTGTACCCGTCGTAGCCCAGTCTTTTGGCGGTAAATCGCTCGCAGCCGTCGCTCGAAACTCGACAGGTTCCATCATCTGTCCGATGACGCCGTCTCCGACGACAAGCACCGGGTTGCGGTATTCATCGGCCTTATCAAAAGCTAATTGCACGTAATCGACCATCTCCTGGACGGACGCTGGGGCATAGGCTAAGAGTCTGTAGTCTCCGCCTCCTCCCCCTCTTGTCGACTGATTATAGTCGGACTGTGCCGGTTGGATCGAGCCCAATCCCGGGCCACCGCGCATCATGTTGACTATCACACAGGGAAGCTGTGCGCCGGCAATGTAGCTGATCCCTTCTTGTTTGAGGGCAATGCCGGGCGTCGATGAGCCCGTCATCACACGCGCGCCGCTACCGGAAGCGCCGTACACCATGTTGATGGCGGCAATTTCGCTTTCTGCCTGGAGAAACACACCGCCGGATTTTGGGAGGTGCAGGGACATATACTCCGGCAGTTCACTCTGCGGGGTGATGGGGTATCCGAAGAAATAACGGCAGCCTGCCCGAATGGCGGCTTCTCCGATCGCTTCGTTTCCTTTCATAAGTACTTTAGCCATGTTTCCTCCTATAACCGTTCCACGACAATGACCAGGTCCGGACACATTGTGGCGCAATTGGTGCATGCAATGCACTTCTCCTGATCGGTACAATAGGCCGGATTATAGCCTTTTGCGTTGATAGATTCCCTGTCAAGCGCCAGGATATGAACCGGGCAGACATCTACACACAGTCCACAGCCCTTGCATTGATCTTGGGAAAAAGTAACTCTTCCTTTGGCTGCCATATTTTTCCTCCTCACATCCATTCTTCACGAAGATACATTCCAATTGGGATTTGCTCTCCTTCTAGATCTTCAGGTAGTTCCTGAAGAACATGCGGAAGAGCGCAGACATATCGGATGGGGATCCCTCTTTTTTCAGAGAGTTGTTTGGCCAAGTCGTATCCCTTCATCACATCGGAGACCGTCGTGTCTCTCAGCTGATGCGTCGTTACGGCAAGTCCTGTCACGGTAAGTCTGCTGACAAATTCAATGCCTTCGAGATGATAGAGCAGTCCCGCCAGATCTGAAGTCTGGGGGCGATAAGCATTGACGGTGAAAATCATTTCGTATCCGACACTCAAAACGTCTTGGCGAAACATGACCAGTGCATTCGTGCCGGCTTTGTCGCCTCCTACATCGAGGATGACTTGAGCATCTGGATCAAAAAAGTAGTTTCTGATCTCTGAGCTGATGGCGGGAAGATCGAGGCCTGATCGATGGCCTAAGGTCGAGCTGACGACGTGAATCCCCTTCTCTTCTAGTACCTCCGCCTTCTCTCTTGAGCGAAAATAGACATTGACGATGTCCAAGTCGCCCAGTGCCACCTTCTTCCCTTCGCTCTTTCGTTTCATCGCAAGGGAGACGGCCATTTCGCTCTTACCTGTGCCGTAATGGCCGACGATGACACTAATACGAGGTGTATTCTTTGGCATCTTCTTCGCCCCGTAGGACGCGCTGTCCTCCTTCGTTTAGGGCCTCCATTTCATTTTCCCCCGGATAGAGGGTGACAGGAGCGATAAACGAGACATGCTCCGCAATATAGTCGGTGATGTCTTTATTGTATGCAAGGCCTCCGGTGAGAATGATCGCATCCACCTCGCCGCAGAGAACGGCGGCATTGGCTCCGATTTCCTTGCTGACTTGATAAGCGAGCGCATCTTGCACCAGCGCCGCTTCTTTGTTTCCTTCTTCTACCATCTTCGATACGACGCGCCCGTCATTCGTGCCAAGATAGGAGACGTAACCGCCCTTACCTACGAGCATGCGCTCCACTTCATTTTCGCTGCAATCGCCTTCAAAGCAGAGTTTTGCCAGTGCGTAGCTAGGCACGCCCCCGGCTCTCTCCGGAGAAAACGGACCATCCCCGCTAAGGGCATTATTCGTGTCCACCATGCGGCCTTTCTTGTGCGCAGCGACACTGATGCCTCCGCCGAGATGGGCAATAATCAGATGGAGATCTTGATAATTTTTTCCCTGCTCTTTTGCATAGCGTCGACCGACGGCTTTTTGGTTGAGAGCGTGCAGTATGCTGAGTCTAGGAAGAAGCGGATGGCCACTGAGCCGCGCCACATCCTCCATCTCATCAACCACAACCGGATCGACGATAAATGAAGGAATCCCAAGCGGATCGGCAATTTTTCTTGCCAGAATCGCACCCAGATTTGACGCGTGTTCTCCGTTTTCATTTGTGTTCAGATCGGCAATCATCTGATCATTGACGCGATACGTGCCGCTGGTGATGGGGTTAACCAGTCCCCCTCTCCCGACAACGGCATGCAGGGAAGAAAGTTCGATCCCCGCCTGTTTGAGGTCTTCTAAGACAATATCACTTCGGAAGTCCACCTGATCGACAATGCGCTCAAAGGAATTGATGGTCTCCATCTCATGGGAAAGGGACGCCTCGCAGATTTCTTTGTCTCCGTCAAAGACGGAAATCTTCGTGGAGGTCGATCCGGGATTGATCACAAGGATTCGAAACATTAGTCCTCCTTTACCTGACTCATGAGGACAGCCAGGGCGATGGAATGTAGTTTGGTCGGTTCGTCATCGGCTCGAGACGTCAAGACAATGGGACTTGCCGCTCCGACGAGGATGCCTGCGCCTTTCGTGTCTACAAGAAAGTTCAGTGTCTTATACAGGATGTTCCCGGCTTCAATATCGGGCGCCAGCAGAATGTCAGCATCACCTGCTACCGATGAATCCAGTCCCTTGATCCGAGCACTTTCTTTGCTGATCGCATTGTCAAGAGCAAACGGACCGTCGACGATGGCCCCAGGAAAATCCATTTCTTTGAGTGCCTTCGCATCCACCGTGCAAGGCATTTTTTCATCTACCTTTTCTTTGGCTGCAAGGAGAGCTACTTTCGGCTCTTCAATCTGAAGGGCGCGCGTCACTTGCATCGCGTTGCGGATGATCTCCGCTTTTTGTTCTACATTCGGTGCGATGTTCATCGCGGCATCGGTGATCACAAGAAGCTTATGATAGCGGGGCACTTCCTGCACCGCCACATGGCTCAGCAATGAGCTTTTTCTAAGTCCATATTCTTTGTTGAGGACTTCTTTCATCAAAATGCCCGTGTCGACCAAGCCCTTCATCAGAATCTGCGCTTTTCCGTCATGCACGAGCTGGACGGCTTTTTTAGCACATTCCTGCAGGCTACTTGCTTCTACAAAGGTGTATTCATCGGGATTGATCCCATGCTGTTGCATGATCTCTTTTGTCTTCAAGGAGTCGCCCACCAGAATCGCTTCTACGATGCCTTCGCGATGCGCCATGTCCACCGCTTCTAGGACCTCGTCATTGGCCCCGTTGGCGACGGCAATGCGCACCCCTTGTGACTTGCGAGCTTCCTCCAAAATCGTCTCAAAGTGTCGAATCATTGTTCACCTCTTTCTCGTAGTTTCTTTCAGGCTCTAGTCCCTGCAATACCCGCAGGGCTCCTAAAGCCAGAGCTTCCATTTCATTTTCACCCGGATAGCTTTTCACCGGGGCAATAAAGCGCACCCTTTTCTCTATTTCTGCTGTGACATACGCGCTGTAGGCAATGCCTCCTGTCAAGATGATGGCATCGACTTGCCCTTTTAGCGGCGCAGCCATAGCTCCAATGTACTTCGCAATCTGATAGATCATGGCGTCCAAAGCAAGCTTTGCTTTCTTATCGCCTGTCTCCACGCGGCGCTCGACTTCGCGAACATCACTGGTCCCAAGGTAGGCAACCAGCCCTCCCTGTCCGTTGATGATTTTTCTCGCTTCAAGAAAATCTTGAAAGTGTCCGGAAAAGAGAAGTTTTGCCAGGGAATAACTGGGGAGACTTCCTGAACGGTCCGGTGAGAAGGGCCCTTCTTCATTGGCGTTATTGGCATCGATCATTTTCCCGTTTTCCATCGGGACAATCGAAAAGCCCCCTCCTAAGTGCGCCACGATGAAGCGGCACGCTTCCATCTGCTTTCCCAGATCCGCCGCAGCTTTTCGGGCGGTGGAGCGGATATTGAGCGCGTGCAAGAGGCTCTTTCTTGGAATGACATCTAGGCCGCTGAGGCGAGCGACATCGTGGAATTCATCGACGGATACCGGATCGACAATGAACGCAGGAATGCCGAGCGGCTCTGCCATCGCACTGGCAATCAGGCCTCCTAGATTGGAGGCGTGCTCTCCCTGTACGCCATTCCAAAGATCTTCTTTCATACACGCATCCACTCGATAGCATCCACCTCGAAGCGGCCGCAGAAGGCCCCCTCTTGCCACAACACTCGAAAGAGCATAACTTCCCTGCTCACGGAGCCACGAATCCACCGCATTTTTTCGATAGTCGAATTGATCGCTGACCGAAGCGAAGGATTTGATCTCTTCGGGGTCATGATCAATCTGAGACGAAACAACGGGCACTTGGTCTTCGTATATGGCGACCTTCGTCGATGTGGAACCGGGATTGATGATCAGTAGCGTATGACTCACGGTGCCTCCTGTACAATAAAGGGCTTCAAGTACCCATATCCTTCTTCATCCATCGCATCATAGGGCACGAAGCGGAGAACTTCTCCGTTGATACAGTAGCGCATGCCTCCATGTTCGCGAGGTCCGTCGTTAAAAATATGACCTAGGTGCAGTTCACTCAAGGCACTGATCACTTCTGTTCGGATCATGCCATAGCTTGTATCTTCTTTGAAAATGACCACATCCGGTGAAGCCGCCGTGTGAAAACTTGCCCACCCGCAGCCGCACTCATATTTGTCTGTAGAAAGAAACAGCGGCTGAGCGCTGACGATATCGACATAGACGCCGGGATCCATGGCATCCCATAGTGGGTGTGTAAAAGGAGGTTCTGTCCCCTGATCAAGGCCGATATGCTTTTGCGCCTCGCTCAGGGATTGCTTTTTCTCCTCGAGATCTTCGAGTAAATAAGGGTATTTCGGAATGAATCGCTCGTCGGCAAGGGAGAGATTGATGTGACAATACCCGGTCGGATTCTTCTGGAGATATTCTTGATGATAGTCTTCGGCCTGATAAAAGTTATCAAGCGGCAGCAGTTCGACGACAACCGGGTCCCTCTCGTCTTCTTGCAATAGATCCAACATCTTCTGGAGCATCTCTTCCTCAGAAGGATCAGTGTAATATATCCCGGTTCTGTACTGGGTACCGATATCGTTTCCCTGACGATTTAGAACCGTCGGCTCAATCACTCGGAAATAATGCGAAATAAGAACGGGAAGGGTCATGATCTGAGGATCGTAGACCACCTCGACGGTTTCAGCAAATCCTGTCTCTCCCGTTACGACATCTTGGTACGTGGGGTTCTCTGTGTGGCCATTTGCGTACCCGCTGGTGGCCTCTATGACGCCGGGGAGCTTCTGCATATACGCTTCTACGCCCCAGAAACAACCTCCTGCGAGGTAAATCTTCTTTTGCAACCCATTCATCACTTCCTCCTTCGGCGCACTCTGAGGCGGCTCCTGCTGCGTAGCAGGCGCACAGCTGATCAGCAAGAAAAAACAGAGTGCGAGTGCGATTATACGAACCATTGCGAGATCCTCGTCATCTGTCCGGTTAAAAGAAGAATACCCATCAAAACGATCAGAGCCCCTCCGATAACCTTGAGTTTTTCTCCATGGCGCTCAAGAAAAGGCATTCTTTCCTGCGCAATCGAAGAAAACAGTGTAAAGAAGATGAAGGGAAGCATCACACCCAAAGAGTAGATGAGCATATAAAACCCGCCGGCGAGCATTTTCCCTTGGTACACACTGAGGCCGATGATCGCTCCGAGCACCGGAGAAAAACACGGTGTCCACGCGAAGCTGAAGCTCAACCCCAAAAGATATGCCCCGATCAGATCCTGCCTCGACGCCCCTTTAATGCGCACATTCCTCTGTCTGTCAAAAAAACCGAATCGCAACACGCCCATCTGTTGGAGTCCAAGAACAATCACCAGGACCCCAAGCACACGGAGGAGCCACGGGAATTGAAGCTGTGCGCCAAAAAATCCTGCGCCCAGTCCCAGTGAGATAAACACGCTGGAGAGACCTGCGACAAAAGCCAGTGTTCTCAAGAGCGCATACGTTGAAAATTTAATCGGTCCCCATTCGATGGTTCTTCCTTTTCTGTCGCTCCCTGCTAACACCCCTACATATACTGGAATCATGGGGATCGTGCAGGGGGAGAAAAAGGATAGAAGTCCTGCTACAAATACGCCTCCGATCAGCAGGTCCATCGATTGATCCTTTCATTTTTATTCTTCATTATGGTGTACTGCCTTCCGTTATGATCACGTCAAGTTGCGGCTCACGCAAGGTAATACTCGTCGTATCCGGCAGTCCCTCTACTTGAATATCGAGAAGATAATTGCCGGTGGTTTTCTCCGCATTGACAAAGAATTTCAGATTTTCCGCCTTAATCGTTCCGACAACGGTTCTCGTGTCTGTGACAACGAGCTGATTGATAGCATCCTGCGTTCCCAGCGTATACAGTAGACTGTCATCCTTCCCTCGAATTTCAACATCCGAAGTCAAAAATGAGAATTGCTGGGTGATGAGCTGCTGGACATCGGCATTGATAATCACTGGGTCCTGACCCACACGGCGGATCCCCTCAGGCAGCTCAAAGGTCGCATTCGTCGTAAACGGTGCGCTTCGCCCTTCCACTTGAACCGGCGTGGAAATCTCGCGAATGGAGTTGAGTTTTTTCGTATCTCCATAGAGCTGCACCGTGGCAGGGACACTTGTCAGGCTTCCCAAACGGTAATTCTCCGCCACATGGCCCGACGCGACAATGTGCACCGGGACTTCCTTTGTGCCCATGATCGACAGATCCACCTCGACAAAGGGCGATGCCAGTTCAATTTTATCGGGATCCACAGGATTTCCCTGAGAATCCAACGCGTGAATCGTGACAAACTCCACTTCCGACATCGTTCGATTGCTGACATCCACCTCCCCGCTTAAGACCGCGATCGTCTTAAGCACATTGGAGGGGCCGGTGACCTCGACCATTTCCTGGCGAGGTTTGAGCTCTCCGAGTTCAAAGCCTTCAGGTAGCGCACCTACCGTTGTTATCTCCACTTCTTTTGAGTGTTTTTCCACCGCATCAAACTGGACCCGTAGATAGTTTTGCGACAGCTCCTTCACCGTCACGGTGGCGTTGGCCAGGCGATAGTTGATGGGAACCGTCACCTGTCCCTTATCGGTCGCATCGACATTGGCACTGAGGAAAATGTCCTGCTCTGTAAAGTTCATGACACTGTTCCAGTTACCATCAATCGTGACATCGATAAAATCTCCGGAGACGCTCTCGACGATGAGTCCTCTACTCTCCAATACCTCAATGCCAAATACCTGCACCGGAAGATTTTCAAAGGTTCTGTTTTTTCTCGGGTTCCTATTTTCCATGACAAAGAACCAACTCAACAATGCCAAAATCAAACAGATTACCTTTGGAATGGTGTTTTTCAAGAACATTTGTTTAAACATCGATTTTATCTGGTTCATGAGCGCCTCTGTTTCATTTCACGTAGTAACCCGTTCTCTTGCGGATTGTAGAAATCTTTCAATATCTCTTCGAGTCGTTCCTCCGTGATGAACCGCTCCAGTTCATTGTCTCTAGCAGTCGAAATCGTACCAGTCTCTTCCGACACGACGAGAATCAGCGCGTCGCTGTTTGCGCTCATGCCAATGGCCGCCCTGTGTCGAGTCCCGAGGTCGCGGGAAACCGAGCGGTCATTACTGAGCGGCAGCAGACATCCCGCCGCTAAAATCCTGTCATTTCTTAGAATCATCGCCCCGTCATGAAGCGGGGTGTTTGGAGTGAAAATATTTTCAATCAGCGCAGAAGTGATCTGGGAATCGATCATCGTCCCCGTCTCTATAATGTCATTTAATCCGGTGTCTCCTTCGAGAACGATCAGCGCACCGGTTTTCGTTGCAGAAAGATTTTTCAAAGCGGAGAGGATCTCATCGACTTGCTTGGATCGTTCAGGCCTCTGCGAGGACAGAAGAGAGCGAGTGATGAAGGGATTTCTCCCCAAGTGCTCCAGCGCACGACGGAGCTCCGGCTGGAACAAGATGACAATGGCCAGCGCCACCCAAGAGACAATCGTCTCCAAAAAATAGTTGACCATATGCAGTTTAGCAATCGAGCTGATGCGCTGAATGAGCAAAAACAGAAGGGCACCCTTTAAAATCTGAATCGCTCTTGTATAGGTGAAAAATGCGTACAGCCTATAGAAAATAAAGGCAACAATCAAGATGTCTATGACATCGGTGAGCCCTATTTCACTGAGTATGGACAGCAGATAGTTCATGTTGCCTCCAAGCAAACACTACAGAAAAGCCCCCTAGTTAAGGAGCTTGCCATTTCCTGATTCAATTATAGCATGATCGAAGGGAGAAGAAAAAGAAAAAGCAGGGAGACAACCCTACTCATTGACAAATAATGCTTATATTACTTTTGGTCTCAGTAAGTGATCACGGACACCTTTTCCAAAAACAATTAATACATGGTTACGGTTCATACAAATACTCTAACTAAACTATATCGAAAGGAGTACGCCCTGCCATATGGTGATGGTATGGAAGTGCTGTCAAGTTGATTGGAAAACGTCAAGAATGTATCTCTAAAGCACAAGGGTCGCTACATCTCATCAATAGGATCTGCATATCATAGATGGGTGAACTTTTTAATCGATACCTTACTTTATCTGCTTACCTCTACTATGAGGCAAATCATCCCATGTATATGGGGGTTTCTCTTTCTGTCTAAAGTAAAAAGTGGCTAGCTCATCTCTTGGCTAGACCACTTTCGCTTACTATTCTTATTTAGTGATAGAAATGATAAGAGCGCAGAGAGTATCAGTAGATCTCTCGGACACCCTCCACCATGTAGATGATGCGTTCGCAGATGTTTGTAATGTGGTCTCCCATTCTCTCTAAATACCTTCCTACGAGAATCAGCGGGACGACTTCCTCCACGGCGACACTGCCTTCCATCAGTTGATGGAGATACTCAAGGTAGACACTGTCGTATTTTTCGTCGACCTCCATATCCATCAGTGCCGTTTCGCGCGCCATCTGCGCATCTTTTTCTACGAAGGCATCTATCGAGCGCTGAACCATAACTTGCAGCACTTTGCTGATTTCATACAGCGATTCCGAATGATGGGAGATATCCTTGGGGATCGTAATCTGCGTTTTGGCGATATTGACGGCATAGTCGCCGATGCGCTCAAGATCCGTGATGATTTTGAGCGTTCCCGTTACAACACGGAGGTCGCTGGCGATGGGCTGTTCCAATGCGATCAAGCTGACGCAACTCTTTTCAAGGTCTAGCTCCAGATGATCAATGGTGGAATCTTTCTCAATGACCTCAATGGCTAATTGATCGTCATTGGTCATCAGTGACTCCATGGATTTTCCGATGGCGCTCTCCACGGCCATGGCCATTTTTACCAATCGGCGCTCAATGCGCTGCAGACGGCTGTCGAGTCTTCCTCTCATTTCATTTCTCCTATCCGAAACGCCCGGTAATGTAGCGTTCTGTTTCTTCGTGTTCAGGATTTTCAAAGAGCTTGCGGGTCTTGTTGAATTCTTTTACCTCACCGAGGAGGAAAAACGCCGTCTCGTCTGAAATGCGGCCTGCCTGCTGCATCGAGTGTGTGACGATGACAATCGTATAGTCCTGCTTCAAGCTCTCCATCAGCTCTTCGATCTTCAGTGTCGCAATCGGATCGAGTGCACTAGTCGGCTCATCCATTAAAAGGATATCGGGCTCCACAGCAAGTGCTCGTGCGATACATAGACGCTGCTGCTGTCCACCGCTCAGACCTAATGCGTTTCTTTTCAGTCGATCCTTCGTCTCATCCCATAGCGCCGCTCTCTTCAGGCTGACTTCCACCAGTTCGTCCAGATGGGAGCGTTTCTTGATCCCGTGAGCGCGTGGTCCGTAGGCTACGTTGTCATAGATGCTCATGGGAAAGGGATTGGGCGCTTGAAACACCATGCCGACGCGCTTGCGAAGGTTAATAATATCATACCCTTTCGCGTAGATATCATGACCGTTGATTTTCACCTCTCCTTCTATCCGAACGCCGTCGACCAAGTCATTCATGCGATTGAGCGTTTTTAAAAAAGTGCTCTTTCCACAGCCCGACGGTCCGATAAGCGCCGTGACAGCATTTCTACGAATGGAGAGATTGATTTTTTTCAGCGCTTGAAAATCTCCATAGAATAAATCCAGGTCTTGTACTTCAATGATATTTTCTTTTGTCATCGACGTCCTCCAACAGAAAGTTTCTTCTCTAAAATGCGCGTGAGGAAGTTAATAACTAAAATCGTCAGCACCAAGACCGTACCGGTCGCAAAGGCCATCTCAAAGCTGATCCCTTCCTTCGCAAGTATATATAAGTGGACAGAAAGCGTCCGTCCGCTGCTCATTAGATTTTCAGGCATTTTGTAGTGGGTTCCCACAGGGAGATAGATTGCTGCCGTCTCCCCGATCACACGGCCGACACTCAAAAGAATGGCTGTGATGATGCCGGGGAGCGCACTGGGGATGACCACTCGCGCTAAGGTGCGAAGTTTGCTCGCGCCCAGCGCCAAACTGCCTTCTCGGAAACCACGAGGAACGGATTTGATCGCTTCCTCTGTGGTGCGGATGATGGTAGGCAAAATCATAATGCTCACTGTCGCCGCCCCCGCTAGAATCGAAAAGCCCATCTTGAGAGTCGTCACGAAGAAGAGCATCCCAAACAATCCATAGATGATCGAAGGAATTCCCGACAGACTCTCGGTTGCAAACCGAATCAGGTTGACAAGTCTTCCCTGTTTGGCGTACTCCGTCAAATAGATGGCGCTGAAGATGCCGAGGGGTGTGGCGATCAAAAGACTTGCACCGATCAAATACAAAGTGCTTACGACCATCGGAAAGATGCCGCCTGTATGATCAGGATGATAGTCGTTTGTCAGAAAACTCAAGCTTAGATGAGGCAAGCCGCGGATAACAACATAGGCGATCAGCCAGACTAAGATAGCCACACAGAAAAATGCGCTCAGATAGATCAGAGCTTTCATCAGATTGTCTTTGGCGCTTCTGCTCATCGGATCTTCCTTTCTTGTGTCAATTTAAGAAGAATAAAATTCAGTATCATGATAAAAACTAAGAGGATGACGCCTGTGGCAAAGAGCATTCTTTGGTGAAGCCCTGCTGCATAACTCATTTCAAGCGCGATATTGGCGGTCATGGTGCGTCCTCGATCAAGGATGGAAGAAGGCATCTTGATACTATTTCCGATAACCAGAATCACAGCCATCGTCTCCCCGATCGCCCTGCCAATACCTAAGACGACGCCCGAGAGGATACCTGAGCGAGCAGCCGGAATCATCACTTGAAAGATGGTCTGGATGTGACTGGCTCCTAGAGCCAAGGCCCCTTCTTTATAAGATCTCGGAACGGCTCTAAGCGACGTCTCCGTGATGGTGATGATGGTAGGAAGAATCATAATGCTCAAAATAATAATGGCCGCCAACATCGAGTCTCCTCCATTTCCAAAAATGGAATGAATAATCGGAATGATGACCAATAGACCGAAGAAGCCATAGATGACAGAGGGAATGCCTGCTAACAGCTCCACCGCCGGACGCACGATGCGCGCCAACCACTCTGGAGCTACTTCAGCTAGAAACACCGCCGTCAAGATGCCAATAGGCACGCCCACTAGGATGGCTCCCAGCGTAGCTCCGATACTCCCGACAATCATCGGAAGAATCCCAAAAAGCCCTTTAGTTGGTCTCCATTCCATGCCGCCCAAAAAATCTCTTAACCCGACTTCAAACATGGCAGGTGCTCCCGCATAGACGATGTAGCCTAAGATGACCAAGAGCGCCACGATCGACAGGATGGACGACAGGCGGAAAATATTCTCAAAGATGAAGCCGGTGATCCGACCTTTTTCCATTTTGCTTTTTCTCATGCTCGATATCCTCCGCAGTCTATGTTATCTCTCCTAATTTATCCGTGTATGGAATCCGTGTTAACTTTGTGTTAAACAAAAAAAAGCGCCCCTATTTGGGCGCTTCGTCCAGAGGACTACTGAAGAATCAGGTGTTGATCTTCAATGATCTTTTTGGCTTCATCTGTGTTGAAGTACTCATAGAAGGCGGCGACAGCTTCGTTCTTTTCACCTTTGGTGAGAAGTAGGAAGGGACGCGAGACCTTATAAGATCCGGCTTTGATATTTTCCGGCGAGACTTCGACACCGTCTACTTTGAGTTCCTTGACCGTCTCATCGAGGTAGGAAAGCGAGAGGTATCCGATGGAATCTTCTTTGGAAGCGACCTGGGCTTTGACGGCGCCATTGCCTTCTGCGATGACAGCTTCGTCTGTGACAAGGACGTCTTCATCAAGATCCATCAGCTCTTCGAATGCTCCCCGTGTACCGGAACCTTCTTCGCGAGAGACCACGATGATGTCTGCATCTTTTCCACCGACTTCACTCCAGTTGGTGATTTCACCGGCGAAAATTTTCTGAATTTGCTCGCTCGTGAGATCTTCTACTTCGTTGGAAGGATGGGCGACCACGGCGATGCCGTCAAAACCTAAGACATACTCGTCGAGACCTAAGGCTTTTTCTTCTTCTTTGATGCCACGCGAAGCCATTCCGATGTCAGCGGTTCCATCTCCTGCTGCTTTGACGCCTGCAGAAGATCCAACACTCTGCACTTCGATGGTCACGCCAGGCTCAACACGTTCCATAAAATCTGCTGCGAGCATTTCGATGGTCGGCGAGACAGAGGTCGAACCGACGACGACGATCTTTCCTGTGAGCGCAGTCTCCTGAGGTTCTTCTTGGGGTTCTTCTTGGGGTTCTTCTTCACTGGATGTTTCGGCAGGTGCCGGAGTAGGTGTAGGTTCTTGCGTAGGGGCCGGGGTTTCAGCTGGTTTGTTGCATGCAAACACGAGCAAAACCACCAAAGTCAGAGCCACCAACACAGTTAGTTTTTTACTCATTTTTTCTCCTTTTCATAACTGATGTCATTGGCATCTTATCAGCTGATGATTAAGAGAACGTTTCTGGTTTGTTAAATCCGAGTAAACTCCGAGAGAGGAAAATAAAAGATAAAGCGCGATCCTTCCCCAAGTTTACTCTGTACTTGGACCTCTCCTCCAAAGGTAATGGCAATGTGTTTGACGATCGCCAACCCCAGGCCTGTGCCAGGCACGTTTAAGCTGCGTGAACGGTCTACCATGTAAAAACGCTCAAAGATCCGCTCGATGTCCTTGTCGGGAATGCCAATCCCAGTATCTTCCACCTCGAGGATTCCTCTAAAGCCCTCTTCTTGTAAACGAATCGTTACCTTCCCACCTTCCGGCTTTGAGTACTTCACGGCATTTTCACAGAGGTTGTGCACCAGTTGCAAGAACAAATTTGTTCTTCCAAACGCCGGTCGCGTGCTCGGCTCGATATCCATCGTCAGTTCTATGTTGTTGGCTCTTGTCACCAGTGCCTGAAGGGATTCTCTTTCTTCTTCCAACACCTCCGAAGGGTAGAAGGCTTCTTCTTTCTCCTGGAGATCCTCGTATTTTTCAATACTTGAAAGGATTTCTAGATCACTTACCAGCTTCTCTAGTCGATCCACTTCCGAATCGAGTATGCGAAGAAAACGTTTGGAGTTTTCAGGATCCACATCAAGTGTCATCAGCGTTTCTGTAAATCCTTTGATCGAAGTCAAAGGGGTGCGCAGCTCATGGGAGACATTGGAGATAAACTCGCGCCGCATCGTCAACAGTTTGTTAAGTTCCGTGGTGTCTTCGATGGCGAGGGTCAGTCCACTTTCTAGAGCGCTAAACAATGTCGTGGAGAGCCGGATGCTGAGATCTCGACCGGCAAAGCGAATGGGAAACGGCTCCGAGGGCAGAATGCCGCTCGTTCTGTAGTGCTCTAGTGCATCGTCAAAATCGTTGTCTCGAAACAACAGCAAGACATCTTTTCCGAGCGCTTCATCGCGAGAAATATGCAGAAGTCTCGCTGCAGCAGGATTGATCAAAAATACACGGAGCTCTTCGTCGAGAGCGACGACGCCCGTCTCGACCGAGTGGAGTATCGCCTCGATCTGCACATTGTCTACGCTCATCGATCGATTCTTCTCTTTTGAAGACGCAAGCCTGCGATCAATGGCCGCCATAAGCGGGCCTGCATGCGAAGGCATCTGCTCCCAAGTGAGAAGGGGTTCTTCCTCACGTACACGTCGAGAGACCGCCTCCCACTCCCTTTTATAAGCTTTTTCTTCTACATATTCGCGAATCAAGAGCAAAAAAAGAATGGACGTCATCGCCGGAATCCATATGGAAATCGGCCAGTCCAATTGAAGAGGCTGATAGAGCCGCATAGCCCCTCGCCCCAGCTCGCTTCGCACCACTACGACACGGGCGTTGAGATGCTTTGAGCGATAGACACTGACACCCGTTCCCGGTGAAGGGGTTTCACGGACCAACTCCCTTGCATTTGAATAGAGTATTTGGTCTCCATTTCGTATATGAAGATAGTAATTGTGCGTGTGAGCATCCTGATCTATCTGCGCGATTTCCTCTGCACGCAACTCCGTCCGATCCGCATACCGTTGTATATACGTCTCCAGCGTCCTCATCGCTGTTTCTTCTATCGCTCGTTGAGCGGAGCGATCCATCCAAAAGCCGATGAGAAAGGCAATCAGGATAAAGATCAGGATACTGGTTGCTTTCCGCCTGGATTTCATTGAGCTTTATATCCTATTCCGCGGACGGTCTTGATCATATCGACATCGTCCCCTAGCTTTCTTCGGATATGGCGAATATGTACATCTACTGTACGGCTCTCTCCGATATAATCATATCCCCAGACCTTATCTAAAAGAAAATCCCGCGTGAGCACAGTCCCTCGATTCTCCACCAGGATTTTTAGGAGGAGGAACTCTTTTAGCGTCAGTTCGAGCTCTTTGCCTTTGAGTGTTGCAGTGAACTCTTTTTCATTGATGACGAGATCTCCCAGCTGTACAACGCCGCTTTCATCGGTGTCACTTGCCGTGCTTCTTCGAAGAAGCGCCTTCACGCGCGCAATCAGTTCGCGAATGCTAAATGGTTTTGTGATGTAGTCATCTGCCCCCACTTCGAGCCCGACTACTTTATCGATCTCCGTGCTCTTGGCTGTCAGCATAATAATCGGAATTTTCGCCGTCTCGGGATTCTTCCTAAGAAGCTTTGTCAGCGTGATGCCGTCGATTTTTGGGAGCATGAGATCCAATAAAATCAGATCAAAATCGTGCTCCTTGATCTTTTCTATCGCCTGTTCCCCATCTAGGGCGTAGTCTACTTCATAGTTTTCAGCTTCTAGGTTGAATTGGATAAATTCGACGATCGAAAGTTGGTCTTCCACAATGAGAATTCTCAATTTTACTCCTCCGCAAATTCAGTCAATCTCTTCTGGTCCATACGATAAATGGTCCATTCGTCCATCGCCACAGCGCCGATGTCGAGGTAATAGTCTATTGCCGGCTTGTTCCAATCCAGACATACCCATTCAAATCTACCATATCCTTCATCTCGGGCAATCTTTGCCAGCCTTTTTAATAATAAGCCGCCGATCCCTTTGCCTCTGAATTCTTCATGAATGAAAAGATCTTCTAGATAAAGTCCGGCTCGACCCAAAAAAGTGGAGAAATTCGTAAAGTACAAAGCAAAGCCGGCTGGTTGTCCGTCATAGTCCGCTAAAAGGACGGTCGCTTTCTTCTTATCAAAGAGCCATTCTTCGAGGATCTCTTCTGTCGCCACGACATCGTCACTCATCTTCTCATACGCTGCAAGTCCTTTGATAGCATCCAAAATCCTAGGAACATCTTCTCTTTTTGCCTCTCGAATGCTGATGGCATCCAACCTCTTCTCTGCACTACGCATCATCTTCTTCTCCTTGAACATCTCGATCTCATAGAATCATTGTACCCTTAAACTTTAAAAAAGAGCAATGTATAAGACAATTAAACAGCTCTTGTTTTGATTGCGCATAGAGAAGACTGTCTGTTTCCCGTCTTAGCATATGAAAACAGGAGCTTCTACAGACTCACTGCTGTAGAAACTCCTGTTATTGGTGCGGATGAAGGGATTTGAACCCCCACGTCCTTGCGAACACTAGAACCTGAATCTAGCGCGTCTGCCATTCCGCCACATCCGCCAGAACGTTGATATTGTACCATGCATGGAGTCCGTTTGCAACTGCATCATGAGAAGACTTTTCTCTCTTTTTTTTGAATTACTCCATGATACGACGCTGTCGGCTTTGCTCAAAAAAACCATTGATCAACGGCTTGTTTACTAAAATACAATTGCCCTTTAAGTTTTACAAAGGGAAAGCCTGTCCATTTGCCGGAGAGGATATCTTCCTCTAGCGTCTCCACTAGTTGCTTGCTAGTGGCATCGTAGTCTTCTTCTTTCTCTGGTATGATGCCCAAATAGTAGCGAAGCGCATTGATGTCCATGATCTCTTCTTGTTTAACCGATCCTGAATTAATGGTGCCGGTAAAGCTGCCCTGTATAGGTCGCTGCGCAATCGCATTTGAAAAAAGCCAGGCACTGACGATCATTCCGGTCGCGATGATCACTGCGGCTACGAGCAGCATCCATGGGGTCAATTTGCTTCTGCATCGCTCTGCGTCCATGTCGTACTCCTTCATTACTATAGTAGAGAGCCTGTCGTTCACGCTACCATAAGTACCCAAGTGATCCATCAATTCTTCACCCATTCTTCAAAAAGAAAACCCTTTCTACCTGTTTAGCAGAAAGGGCTCTCATTTCTATTCCTTTTTTTCTAAATAGCGCGGGCAATCGCTGCCGCTTCTGCGGTCGCATTGAGAACACGGCGAGCTTGCACCGCATCTCCAATCGTATAATACGGGATTTTCCTCATCTCACAGGCTTTTTGAATGGCATCAGAGGAGCGCGATGCTGCGCCCACTGCCATGATCACATGGTCTGCAGGAATCTCATCTAAGCCATTTTCCGTCTGTACGACCACATTCTTTTCTTTGATCTCCACACAGGAGGTCTTCGTAAGGAGTTTCACTCCGTCCTTGGCAAGATGCTCCATCACATTGATCTTTCGGATTCTTCCCATGTCCTTTGCGACTTCGTCGAGCATCTCCACGACGGTGATATTGTCACTTTTATCGGAAAGGTATTCCGCTACCTCAAGGCCCACCAATCCGCCTCCGATGATCACGACGCGTCCATCTACTTCAGCTTCTCCAGCTAATAGACGATGGGAATCGATGACATGCGATTGATCAACACCTGGGAGATTTAGTTGGATGGGTTCTGCCCCGATGGCAATGATCACAACGTCGGGACGGATCTGATCGATGAGATCTTCTGTCACCGGGGTGTTGCGACGGATCTCTATGCCGAGGTGCTCTGCCTCCTTGGCCATCCACCGGGCCGCTTCCGTCATCTCCTGTTTTCTGGGAGCGACGCCGGCTAATAGAAACTGTCCGCCTAGGACGTCGGAAGCTTCTGCGACAATCGGCCAGTGACCACGTTTCTTCAACGTAATCGCTGCTTCAAGTCCTGCCATTCCGCCGCCGGCGATCAGCACTTTATTGCTCTCTTTTGCCGGTTGCAGTGTATATTCGACTTCTCTACCTAATGCCGGGTTTCGTAGACAGGTGATGTTGGGAAAGCTCGGATCGACAAATCCATCAAAGCAGCCCTGATTGCAGGCGATGCATCGGACGATTCTCTCGTCATTTCCCTCTCGCGCCTTGTTGCAAAACTCGGGGTCTGCTAGCTGCGCTCTGCCAATGCCGATCAGATCGGCATGGCCATCTTCAAGAGATTTCTCAGCTAGTGCAGGCGTATTGATTCTCCCCACAGCCATGGTGAGCATGCCGGTGTGTCAGCGAATATATCCCGCATTTTCGACATTAAAGCCTGGGGCTGTATCGATAGAGGGCACTTCATACTTCAGTGCAGAGGTCATAAAGTTACCTCTTGAGATATCGAGTACATCGACGCCCGCCTCCCCAGCGAGCTTACAAAATGCCACGACATCGTCGATGCTCAGACCGTTTTCTACGTAGTCATCATGTGCTCCGATGCGCATAAACAGAGGCATATCTTCAGGTATATTCTCTCGGATGGCGCGAATGCACGCTAAGGGGAATCGGGCACGGTTTTCAAAAGGTCCGCCATATTCGTCGTCTCGATGATTAAAGGCAGGACTTAAAAAGGAGTGAGGCATGTAATTATGCGCGCAGTGAAACTCGACGCAGTCAAAGCCGGCTTCTACAGCACGTCTTGCCGCTTCTCCAAAGCAGTCAACCACTTCGTGGATCGTTTCTATGCTCACGGCCGGGATGTTGAGTGCGGGGAGCGGATCGGGCATCAACACCTGAACCTCCGGATCCCCTGCCCCTACAGCCAATCCTCCCTGGTAAAGTTGTACACCGATTTTTCCACCGGCCGCATGGACGGCTTCTGTGAGCTTCTTCAACGCGGGTATGTAGCGATCTTCTGCGATTGATAAAAACCCTTTTGCAGCGGAAGGTTGATGGACGGAGCAGACTTCTACCATGTTCATTCCGTTGCCACCTTTCGCACTGGCGACATGATAGTCAATGATCTGCTGGGTACAGTAGCGCTCTTCTGTGGGCATTTTTGTTCCCATGGCAGGAAGCACTACCCGATTTCGCATGGAGAGCCCGCGAATCTGGATCGGCGTAAATAAATGTTTAAACTTCATTCTGTCTAGCTCCTTGTCTCAATGTATCTAGGACGAGTCGATAAAACCGTCTTTTCTCTTCGCTCGTTCCCGTTTGCTATTACATTAACATGGTTTCCTTCGTGTCTAGATTGCTTCATCTTGACAAGAGAGTGAGACATAAAGTCAATTTTTGGCAAAAAAAAAACTGTGCAATTACACAGTTTTCAATAGGATGGAGCAGAAGACGGGATTCGAACCCGCGACC
>LSQX01270710.1_pt1 | contig 19886 bp, 15 predicted proteins | sample 654561 | NCBI WGS metagenome assembly LSQX01 (sample SAMN04489861, study PRJNA283612) | anaerobic digester metagenome | isolation source: 4 biogas reactors fed with cattle manure at either 37C or 55C with and... | place: Denmark: Kongens Lyngby | collected 2014
CTAGTTTCAGGTACTAGTGATCAACAGATCATGCAGGTTCAAGTCCTGTTTTCCGCACCATAAAGGACTCCGTTACGGATACAATCGCAGCGGAGTTTTTCATTTCTTGAAATAACCGATATTTAAGCATTAAATGCAGTAATCTAAAAAAGCCCGATAATACCGGGCTTTTTCGCTGTCTGGAGATCTTCCACCGCTACATTGACGGTCAGCAAAACATTGCTTATGAGAAGCCTATTCAAAGCAGATTGAAGCTGCATGAGGACGAAATGGCCTCTACGAATCTGTAATACAGGCGATCAGAGAAATTCTGAAAGGGAATTTAAAGTTTTAGCAATATTTAAGGTTGACCGCTTACATTGTGTTTAGCGACAAGTGAGGTATCCGACTATACGAGTATTGGAAAGCAAGACGGCTTTGGATACGGACTATACGGAAGAGGTTTTCTAAGATAACCTAAAAAGAGGAGGAACAATATGAAAAGAGTTTTTTCTGTATTGTGTGCAGTTGCCCTTATCTTTTCCCTTGCGGCATGCTCAGGGGAAGATGCCCCAAACGATACGAAGGCAGATTACAGCGGGCAAACTCTTACCGGCAATGTTACTCAAATAGACGGGAGCAAAGTTACCGTACTACTCGGAACGTTGAATGAAATGCAGCGAGATGAAAGCGGACAGCCACCGGAAATTCCGAATGGACAGCATACGGCTGACGGGCAGGCACAGCCTGAAATGCCCGACAAAGACCTACCGAATCAGACCGGGGGTGTCAGCGCAGAAGAACCCTCTATTCCTATAGGACAAGAAGGACAAACTCCGCCTGAAATGCCGGACGATCAGCCAGGCAAACAAATATCCGACGAAAGAAAAGATATATTTATGGCGGGAGAGGAATCTGCTGCCTTTGATTTGACAGGTGCCGCAATTAAAGTCGAGTCAGGCGCTGAATCGAAGGATGGCTCTCTGGAAGACATTGCCATTGATTCAATCCTCGTGATAGAAGTACGTGACGATAATACTGTAAGTACTGTGACGGTCAAATTTATGGGCATGGGCGGTAATCCCGCTGGTTTTGGTATAGGATCGGGCGAAGTAATCCAAGGAACATCGGCAAATACTTTAGACTCTGATGATAATATTTCTGATACTTCATATTCCTCGACCGGAGACGACGAAAATGCCTTGCGTATAGACGGGGCAATTGTAAACCTGGAAGAAATCACGGTAGAAAAATCCGGCGGTGAGAGTTCTAACACCGAAGGCGGTGATTTTTATGGTGTGAATGCCGCACTTCTTGCTATTAACGCCGCAAATGTTACCATAAAAAATGCAGTCATAAACTCCAATGCAAAAAATGGTAATGGCGTCTTCAGTTACGGTAGCGGTACCACCGTCAATATTTCCGACTCTACAATTACGACAAAGAATGACAATTCCGGCGGTATTCAGACAACAGGAGGCGGTACGACAAATGCAAATAATCTGACGGTTGATACCTCCGGTAACTCAGCTGCAGCAATCCGCTCCGACAGAGGCGGCGGCAGCGTAAACGTGGACGGCGGAATATACACATCCAACGGGTATAATTCTCCAGCTGTTTATTCCACTGCGGATATTATGGTTAAAAACGCAACGCTCACAGCCAACAATTCCGAGGCGCTTGTGATTGAGGGCAAGAACAGCATAACGCTTAAGAACTGCACCGTTTCCGGTAATATGAGCGATACCAAGGGAACGAGCTCCGATGAAAACGTCCATGCCGTTTTAATTTATCAATCTATGTCGGGTGACGCCGGTGCGGGAACGTCATCATTCTCCATGACAGGAGGTGAACTCATTTGTAATAACGGTGACGTATTTCACTTTACGAATACCGCAGCAACCATTGCGCTTTCTGACATTAAGTTTACCAATCATGAAGAGGACGGGTACTTCATGAGCATTACCGGCAATGACGCAAATCACGGTTGGGGCACGGCAGGCAAAAACGGTGCACAGGTAACTTTCACAGCTGCAAGGCAGCCCATGGAAGGTGATATCATCGTTGATACAATCTCAACTCTAAAAATAACGTGTTCAGATGGAACGGTATTCGCAGGAACCGTTAATATCGTTAATAACGCACATAATGGAGCGGCTGTTTCCGATAATGCTGTTGTCACAATCGAAAAAGGGTGCACCTGGAACCTAACCGGAAATTGTACCGTTACTTCGCTTGAAAATAACGGTACAATAAATTTCAACGGATATACTATTACCTTAGCAGACGGATCTGTACTTAGTTAAGCAAAACTTTTTGCACAATCTTAACAGTCAAAAGCCAAGGCGTCAGCATTGACGAAACTAATTGGCAGGCTGGAAATGAATTTCAAAAAACAGACTTTCGGTGCCGATCTCGACCAAAAAGACCGTCATTTCGTTTCCCTCACCTATATAGTTAAAAACTTGTTCTTCTCCCTCTGTTATAGACGGATTACTCGGATCCTGCTCCCATATATTGGAGCTGACATGAATCTTTTGCGCATTTGTATAGAAATTGTTGGCTCTTGACATGCTCACATTGCCGTGCCCCGCGGCAAACATTCCATCGTCTGACCACTCGTAGATCATCACGTTAAATTCGGTCATGAGCGGAACCGACCTCGGCCAGTCTGTGGGAATGGTATACATATTAAACAGCGGTTCATCCTCCAAATCAAACGGCATCGAGACACCGGGCTCTTCCACTTCTTCAGTCTGCTCTGCAGGTTCTTCTTGCTTCCCGGAAGGGTCTTCACCGGAACCTGTGTCTTCGGTACTTTCCTCTTTTGTCGGATTTGTGGTCTCCGACGGTTTATCGTTATTGGCAGAGCATCCCAAAACTGAAACAATCAAAAACACCATAATTGCCGTCCACAAAAACACTCGTTTTACCCAATACATTGTTACACCTCCTGACTGACGTTTTTATTATTAGAATGGACCGGTCTGTCCATGGATTCATTATATAATGTTCTTATCTATTAACATAGAGTTATAGCAAGCTCAAAATACAATATTTGCACAAAATATTTCCCAATATTTTGTGAATTTGTCAGCACAGCTGAAAATAGATAATAATGGCATCAAATACTCTTTGATATAATTGACTGTATAACTGCGGCAGGAGAATTTTTTGAATACTGAAGATACTGTTCTAATCAATAAATTATCGGTACGTCAGCTGGTTGCCGGAGCCAGACAAAGCGGCAGCCTTACTAATCCGAGCTACGGCTCGGTAAAAGGGATTGAAGGTATCCGCGCTCATCAAAAATTTATTAATCTGCTCAAAGAAGAACTAGCCGGTACTGAAGTTTTCTCCGAGTATTCCCTCAATACATCTTACGGCAAAGAAATTAGCGGCTATCAATATCGGCTGGACATCACCGGCCGCTGTGACGTCTGGTACCGGGATAATGATGGTCTTTGTCTGATCGAGATTAAAAGCTATCGCGGTCAGGAGAAGGAAGACAATACCTACGAGAACCCTTTGCACTGGGCCCAGGCAGAAACCTACGCCAAAATTCTGCTGGATGAGCTGTCAGCTCAGACTGACAGTATCCGTGTCTGCCTTGCCTATGTCGCAGTTGACAGCAAAGATTACAGGATTGCCGAACGCGTCATGGATAAGACCGCTTTGCAAAAATCGTTTTCTGAACTGTGTGACAATTGGCTTCGACATGCGGTAAGTCTAATCAACTATCGTCGTGCGAGAAATGAAATTAACTCTCTGGCAGAATTTCCTTACCCTAATCTGCGGGAAGGTCAGCGATTTTTCATGCGCCAGGTTATCGCCGCTATTCGTGACCGCGGCATACTCTTCGCACAGGCAGCCACCGGCAGCGGTAAGACAATGGCCACCATCTATCCCGCTCTGAAAGCACAGGCTGCAAAGCTGGGCAGTGTAATTTTTTATTTAACTAATATGTCATCGACCAAACTGATCGCTGAGCAGGCTGTGGCAGACCTGCAGGAAACAGGATTTCTGGTCCGCAGCCTTACGCTGACAGCCAAAGAGAAGCTCTGTCTGGAGCCGGACATCTACTGTGAGCAAAAAATATGTCCCTTTGCTCAAGATTATTATGAGCGTCTGCCGGCAGCACTTTTGGAACTGGCACTGCAAAAGCAGGCTGATCATAAAACAATCCTGCGGCTGGCAAGAAAACACCGGCTCTGCCCCTTTGAACTGCAGCTGGATTATTCTGAATGGTGCGATATTGTCATTGGTGACTATAATTATCTCTTTGATCCGCGTGTTTCCCTGGTTAGATTCTTCCATGAAGATAATAAGGATAAACATATTCTGCTGATAGATGAGGCCCACAATTTGCCAGCCAGATCGCGCCAGATGTACAGCGCTTTTCTCGAGCTTTCTGATCTGCGCAAAGCGGAGCGTCTATTGTCGGCTCCGGAGATAGTTGATCTGGCACCCACTATACATGCGCTCAATCGTCTGCGCACAATCGGCAATAGTCTAAGCAGTCTTTTTCCGCTTCTCGGGACGAGCGAAACAGAATTTCCCGGCTGCGATCTGCTTGGTACCCCCGTAAATGAGCGGGATTTGCTGCGTGCGCCGCACTTCATCGGCACACGCAAAACGCTGGATAAATTTTTGGCAAATATCGGCTCGCTGATCTTCTCTCTGGGACAGTTTCTAGATGTTTTTCAGGAATGGGAACACCGAAGTGAAATACAAAAACTGTGGTTCGAACTCAATTTTTATCTGCGTGTAGCCGAGTGTTTTTACGACAAGAATTATATTACTATGGCTCGCCAGGTCTCCGAAGACAATCTCATAATCGGGCAGCTTTGTCTCGATGCAGCCGTAAACATCACTGAGAAATATTATCAGCGCTATCCGGTAATTTTTTTCTCCGCGACCTTCAGCCCAATTGATTATTATCAGCGGCTATTATATTCCAAAAATCAGGAGGAGCCCGCAGATCGTCTGCTGCTCCCCACACCTTTCGCCCCGGAAAACAGATTGGTGTTGGCAGTAGATACCTACTCCGTGCGCTATAAAGATCGGGCTGAATCTATTGGACCGCTCCTCAATTTGATCTTACAGGCTGTGTCCTTACGTCCGGGGAATTATTTGATTTTTTGCCCTTCCTTCACCTATCTGAAACAAGTTGTCGCCACACTGAAGCATCTTGAGGTTCCCCAAGACTGGCAGATCATGGTACAAAAGCCTAATCTGAGCGAAGCCCAAAAGCAAAAATGGCTGACGCGTTTTCGCGCGCCGTCAGCCAGCCCATTGCTGGCTTTCGCCTGCATGGGCAGCATTTTCAGCGAAGGAATCGATCTGATCGGCGAGCAGCTGATAGGAGTTTTTGTCATCGGAACCGGACTGCCGCGCCCCTCACCGGAGCGCGAATTGATGCGCCAGTATTATGAGCAAGAATTTGGCGACGGCTTCCACTTCGCCTACACTTTCCCGGGCTTTAACCGGGTGATGCAGGCGGCAGGCCGCCTGATTAGAGATGAATCGGACCGTGGAATCGTAGTTTTACTGGATGATCGTTATTCGCGGGAGGACTATCTGGCCCTGCTGCCGGAAGATTGGCTTGCAGTACATGCGCATGATGATGAGGAAACAATCAACTATATTAAAGAGTTCTGGGACAAGTTCTAGTTCTCTTCTTCGCAGGATGTCTTCTCCAGAATATTGTCAAAACCATCAAGCAGCTTGAGACGGCTGTAACTCTTTTCCATCTTTTCTTCCAAATATTTCTCGATAAAGCAAAATAGCTCTGACCTGACCCTGTCACTAACCGTGAAATTAAACAGCAAAGTGTAGTCTGTCTGGACGATATAGAGAAGGGCGGAGATGGCAGCATAGGAGAGATAGATACTGTTTTCTGACTTGTGCCCGGGGCAGATAAGTCCCGACTCGCGGAATCCAAAATAAGCGCCTTCATCAATATCTGCATGACAAAGTACGCAGTCATTAAGCCAGGGGGCATAGCCCAGATCGGACAATAAACGCAAAGCGGCGATTTGTACCGCCAACATAGGATCCTCGCTGCTGCATAATTCGTACAAAGTGTAAGCCCACAGTTTGTACACTCCGCTTTCACTGACTCCTTGTACCAGAGCATCAAGCGTCACTTCACTTAAATGAGCGGCGGAGGCAAGTCTCGTAATATCCTGAGAAATCGGCAGAAACGGCTCAATCAGTTCACCTCGGTCAACCGTGCAGCGTTCTCTGTAGACGAAAATCTCATATTCACACAATACAAAGGGCATTGTTACTGCCTGAAGCCGGCTTTTCCCGCTGGCAGCTCCATAGGCCATAGCCACAATAAGTCCCTGCTCCTCAGTCAACAGGTGCAGCAATCTGTCCTTCTGGCCGAAGGCTTTAGATTGCAGGACAAAAGCTTTGATCCGCTGATGGCTCATGTTAAGTTCCGGCTCTCAAAATCCAGTTCCCTCAGATGATGAGTCTTATTGCGCCAGTCAGCGCGTACTTTGACAAAGAGGGTGAGATCGACAGGACAGCCAAGCATCTTTTCAATATTCTCTCTGGAATTAATGCCGATATTTTTGATCATATTTCCGCCCTTGCCCAGCAATATCCTTTTGTGGCTATCTCTCTCTGTCAAAATAATGGCATTGATTTTAACCCGGGTGCGCTTCCCTTCAGCATCATACTCTTCGTCGAAGGACTCGATCATTACTGCTGTCCCGTAGGGCAGCTCCTCTTGCAGGCGGTAGAGAATAGATTCGCGGATCAATTCTGCGGCCAGCATTCTCTCCGTCTGATCTGAGTAATTCTCCTCCGAGTACAATGGCTCTGACAGGGGCAAAGCTTTCTTAATTTCGCTGATCAAAATATCTACACCTTCGCCGCTCTTAGCTGAAACAGGCACAAAAGATTTTATCTCATAATTGCGGTTAAAGACGTCGATCAGGGGCAGCATCCCTTCTTTCGCAGCAATATCCGTTTTGTTCAAAATGATTATAATCGGTTTTTTTAATTCTTCAGCCTGCTTCAACAGCTTGTGCTCTATGGTGTCTACAAAGGGTTTGAAACCGGCTTCAATCATCAGACAGACAACATCCGCCTCCAGCAATGCCTGTTCAGCAGCCTTGAGCATGAGCTGTCCCAACCGGTTAGAAGGCTTGTGTATTCCGGGAGTATCGAGCAGGACAATTTGCGCATCCTCGTCAGAATAGACGCCGCGGATCATTTTTTGTGTCGTCTGTGGTTTGGGCGAGATAATGGCGATCTTTGTGCCGATTAAATAGTTAAGGAGTGTAGATTTACCCACATTGGGGCGGCCAATGATTGCCACATAGCCGGCTTTGAAATTCCCGGAAAAATCTTCAGCTGAGTCCAAAAAATCAGAGGCGGCTTCCCTCTGTGAATCGGAGTTGGATTTCATTCGCAAATCTAAGAAAGAATCCTCAGGCGATTCGTGTGGAGCCCTCTCAATCGAATCTATATCAGCAGCATCCGGCGAATCGAGAAGAGATCCATCCCGCAGGCTGTGTGGAGCCCTCTCAGTCGAATCTATATCAGCAGCATCCGGCTCAATCAAATTCGGATCATCAGCCACATCAAAATCCAGCTCCCGGATAATGCTGTTTTGCAGGGAAAACATCCCGGTTTCCTCAGCTTCATTGCTGTGGTCAAAGCCCAGCAAATGCAAGCAGCCATGCACTGTAAGCAGAACCATTTCTTCTCGCAGGGAGCGTCCCGGTCTTGCTGCCTGCTCGGCTGCTCTTTCCGGGCAAATGGCTATGTCTCCCAGATGAACCAGTTCCTTTTTGCCAACTATTTCCACATCCCAAACGTTGAGTTTTCCGCTCAGGACTCCTTCTTTGACAGGCAAAGAAGGAAAAGAAAGCACATCAGTAAGCACGTTGCTGTACATATATTCGCTGTTAAGCGCCTTCATCGTTTCGCTGTCTGCTAACAAGATTGATATTTGGAGGGTCAATCCTTCGGCGATGAGTTCTGCAGTCAAGGGGAAGCAGGCCAAGGTTTTGTCAGCCGCAGCTTTTAGCAGAGTCTTTATTGTCCCGTCGACCGGGTATTTAGTATCGCTTTCAATTTGAATAATTATTGATGAATTCAAGTTGTCACTGCCCTCCTGAACTGTCATAAACCGCTCCTCCGGTCACGATTAACAGCAAATCACAAACGACGCCCGCAATATCGCTCTCTGATATATCGCAAACAGCACCGCACCGGCGAAGTCTTCAATATCGAGTATGAATCTAAATAGTCGCAGGTTCAGGCTGTCTCTCCGGATAGGCAATCCTCTGGTGGAAATGACCGGCATACACGTGCAGGAAGGAGAGGATTATAGTCTCTACTTGAGCAAAAGACAAACCTGACTTGATCAATTGGTTCTGATCCGTCTTGGTCTTTACTATGCGCCTGATTAATTTCTCCGCGCCCTCGATATCTTCAGGATTGACTGAACGCATGGCGGCTTCCACAGAATCCGCCAGCATTACGATAGCTGATTCCTCGCTGTCCGGCACCGGCGTCTGGTAGCTGTATGATGCCGTCGAAGGAACCGGTTTGCCATCTGCTTCCGCCATGTCGCAGGCCTTATGATAGAAGTATTCCAGGACGGTCGAGCCATGATGCTGCGCAATAATATTTAGGATCGGCTGAGGCAGTCTGTATTTCTTGCCCAGCTTGACACCGTCGGAGGGATGTCTTGTTATTGTTTTACTGCTTTCCAGAGGAAGCATTCTGTCATGAGGGTTGTCGCCATCCTGATTTTCGGTAAAGGCCATGGGATTCTCCAGCTTGCCGATATCATGAAAATATGACCCTACCCTGACAATCATAGTATTTGCGCCGATGGCTTCCGCTGCGGCTTCAGCAAGATTGGCAACCATCATTGAATGCTGTGAAGTCCCCGGCGCTTCAATAAACAGACGCCTTAAGAGTGGATGGCTGGTTTGCGACAGCTCAATCAGGCGCAAGGGAGATACAGTATTAAAGATCATCTCAAATACCGGCATAAAGCCAATAGCGACAATCACGGAGAACATACTGCTCAGGACTGCCTGCAGAATATGTGACAGCATGGTATCCCAAGTCTCGTGCGATAGAAGGCCATAAACAGCACTCATGCCCAAAGTGACAAAAGTGGTGGCGAGGATTATTTTTGCATAATTGTCATGCCTGCTGATACCTTTGGTGTACAGCGCTGCAATCAAGCAGCCTGCCAAAGCGGTCATCGGGAAGGCTACTTCGAATCCGGTCATGGGAATTATCATGACAATAAGCAGTGCGGAAACTACCGAAGCGGTACGGAAACCAAAATATGCAGCAAGTACTACTGCGGCAAAATAGACCGGAGGCGCCAAGGAATTGCTCTGTGCTAAATAAATGGAAGCTAACATCGGAAGCAGGACAGCCAGCATCAGAGCAAGAAGATTGCGCGGCGAATCGGCCATTTGCGGGTGATAGCGTCTGAAATAGGCTGTACCGATAGAGGAAAGCAAAACAACCAGAAATAAGTTTCCTAATAGACGGAGACCGTCGATTCCCTGATTTCCTGTCAGATCCAGATCCAGCAGCATTTGCCAGGTATCTTCAGTAATCATGTCCCCTTTTGAAACGATTCTGGCGCCCCTGTTTACCATCACAGGATTGTTAATCACCCTGTCATAAGCCGCCTGACGCGCATTGACAGTTGCTTCTTCATTGGGGATGACATTAGGCTGAAGGAGCAATTGCAGGGTCTCTCCTACCAAAGCCGTATCGTCGGCGTAATACTCACTATTCTCTCTTAGTGTCTTAATCGCCTGATTGATAGCCAGACTGAGCTGCGTCTGGTCGAGGGAATCGGACATAATTGCTTCCGCCTGAGTCTGCAGCAAATCAATAAAATTGTTGAGGCGGGTTTCCGACATCTTCATCAGTTCTTGCGCGTCTGCGGCAGGGAGAGTAATTCCTAAGGTTTGGTCCAGCTCCGAAATCAGAGTGGAAGCCGAAATTTGGAATTCAGTTTCTGTCGGCTGCCTCAGATCAATCGCTCCTGTGCTATCGGTGCTGTCCTCCCCCGGTTTGCCCTGAGCGTCTTCTCCCTCGGAGTCGGGAGTATCTGCTTCCGGCAGCTGCACTTTGTAGATCGCGTCTCTTCTCGCGCCAACCATCTCGACAAAACGATTTACATTGGAAATTGCAGCCGTACTTGCCTGCTCGGATCGCATCATAACCGTTTGAATCTCTGCCTGCGCTTGAGCCGCTCTTTTTTGCGTTTCAATTTTATCTGCGATCGCCCGCGGCGCATTAATATCGTAGTCACTGATATCGCCGACATTGAGATCATAATTCTCCGGCATCGAGCCGAAGTAAATCGACATGGTGAAGACGATAATCATCAAGAGCAAGATTGCCATAGTGAGTATCTTATTTGTCTTCATCTTTACCCACGCTTTCTGTATTGTTTTTTATTATGTGCCGCCTCATACGCCCGAATTATACGTTGAACCAGAGGGTTGCGCACCACATCACGCTGGGTCAACCTGATCGTGCCCACACCTTCAACCTTGTTAAGCAGATTCGCTGCCTCTTCCAGCCCGCTTCTGCGGTCAGGCGGCAGATCAATCTGAGTTATATCTCCGGTCACCACTGCTTTGGCATGAAAACCGATCCTGGTCAGGAACATCTTCATTTGCTCTCTGGTTGTATTCTGCGCCTCATCGAGAATAATGAAGGCGTCATCCAGTGTTCTTCCCCGCATATATGCCAAAGGTGAGACTTCGATTAAACCTTTCTCCATGTTCTTCAGATAAGAGTCCGTTCCCATCAAATCATTGAGAGCGTCATAGAGAGGGCGCATGTAAGGATCGACCTTGTCCTGAAGCGCGCCGGGCAAAAAACCCAGCTTTTCGCCTGCCTCCACAGCCGGGCGTGTGAGAATAATTCTGGATACATTATGTTCACGAAAAGCCTTTACTGCCATCGCGACAGCCAGATAGGTCTTACCCGTGCCTGCGGGTCCGATGGCAAAAGTTAATTCGTTTTTTTCAATCGCTTCGACATATTTTTTCTGACCGAAGGTTTTGCTCAAAATTGGCCTGCCCTTGGCATTGACACAGATTATATTCGGTGAGAATTCTTCAAAAACAACTTCCTGCTCACCGCTCCTGACAGCGTCTATAAGATAGCGCACTAATTGCTCAGTCAGGGGATGTCCTGCCTTATGCAGTTCCTCCATCTTGGCATATAGTCGTATAGCTCCATCAATATCCGACTCATTTTCGCCGCGGATAACCAAACCGTCAACGGTCGTATCTGTTTCGACCATAAACAGTTCATCAACCAGTTTGGCATGGCCGTTAAAAGCTCCCATCACCGCCATACCGGCGCCTATATAATCAAATGAAATCTTTTTTTCCATATAAAAGCAGTATATCTTTACTCAACAGGCAACAGCAAATCTTTTTGGTAAGATATTCGATCCTCACTGAGAGCCGGAATCACAACCTTATTTTCATGCTTGATTGTAATCGTCCAATTTTCGCCGGTCAGTTCTTCAAGAAGAACCGACTTAACATTCTCCAGATAAGGGATGACGTAATTATCAATAGTATCCGGCTCAACAATAGACTTAATTTCAAATGTGCTGTTGCGGTCGAAACGCACGCCGTTGATCACTATCTGATCATCGACTGCCCTGATCTCAGTAGTAGATACTTTACGCTCTCCATTAATCGATACAGCCTGAGCCCCAAGTGAAGCCAGCTCATTTATAAACTGGCGCAAGACTGAGTCGCGCATTCTGGCCGGTGCTTTACAAGACAATGTGATAACAACCCCCTCATTTTCCACTTTGCGCAATCCCGCGAATATAGCGTAACTCTCTTTTTCCTCAATAATTTGAGCGATGGCCCCTGCCTCAGAACCGCTCAGTTCATTTTCCAGCGTACGTATATAGTTATAAAGCTGATCATTGCGCTGATCCAATTCTTGATTCTTTTTCTGGTATTCAATCACGGAATTCTGCAATTCCTGCAAGCTGTCTCTCGATCTGGAGCGCCTGTTAAGGCCTCTCATTTGCAACGCCAGCAAAATCCCCAGAACTACACAGATAATAATGACAAAAATACTGCGGCCATATTTAGTCCTCACTGCGCGTTACCTCCAATTGCGTAATAAAACTCCTGTAATCATCATAGTCCGAAAATGACGGCACTATGATCTGCTCTTTTTCTATAGTCATTCTAACCCCAACATCAAGGCTTGTTATTCTTTGTAAGTATCTGTCGGCTTGCAGGGTTTCCTCCATATCCTCCGGCGGTCCAATGGCCAAGATAACATACGGCGGAGTCATTCGCCTCGAATAACAGCGTATGGTTGGCCCTATGCAATAAATCTGCGGCAATGCTGTTATTCTGATATCGTTAAACGACATTGCCCTGGCGCCTGATTCGGACAAAAGATTTAGCACATGAGTTATAGTTCCGTCATGAATCAGCGAATCAGAACTGTCTGCCAGCGCGTCATAATCCTCTTTGTCTTGTAAAGTAATCTTAAGGCCTTTACCGGTGACTGCTTCCTGGCCGGCCAGGAGTCTGGCTTCCTCAAGTTCTGCCAGTAATTCGGGGCTTGTAGTATCCAGGTCAAGAGAATTAAGCAGATCGCGCCTTTCGTTCTCAAGAGCCTTTTGCTGTCGAAGTAAGGCATTATTATTGACAATGAGAGAGTTCAGTTCGTTTTCTGAATTTTCATAGAGTCTGTAGAACTCGTCATCCTCGCTTTTCTTGCCGATATTATTAATTAGGGAGGCAATAGAAATACCGACGATTATGAGCAAAACAAACAGGAGCCAGTAGGATTGATTACTCAGATCAGTTCTGACCTTATCCGCTGCACTGTTCTTTGTATTCCTTTTTATTGTCTTAGTATTTCTCTTTGTATATATATCCTTCACAGTGTTTGTGCTTTCTTAACCTTCGCCGCGCATATATTCCATCGCGAATGCAAAATCTGCCGGCAGTTTTGAAGTTAAATTTATTGTTTCTCCTGTTCTTGGATGCACGAATTCAAGACAGTAGGCATGCAACAACTGTCCCTTGGAAAAAATACCCGGCCACTTCATTCCGTATAGAGTATCACCGACAATCGGATGACCGATATAGGACAGATGAACTCTAATTTGGTGAGTCCTGCCACTGATGAGCTCACAGCGCAGATGTGCTCCCCGCAGAGCCTGCTCAATCACATCAATCTTTGTTATCGCCGGCTTTCCTGAGCTGATCACCGCCATGCGCTGGCGGTGATTGGGATCACGGCCGATAGGCGCATCAATGACGGATGACGCTGCTTCAAGTTTGCCCCAGACAACCGCTTGATAGTATCTCTTCAACGTGCGTTTTTCCAGCTGAGAAGCTATACTGCGGTGCGCCTCGTTATTTTTAGCCACTATCATAAGCCCTGTCGTGTCTTTATCCAGACGGTGCACGATTCCCCGGCGATCCTCACCCTGGACATCAGACAAATCATCATCGCAATAGGACAGTAAAGCATTAACCAAGGTGTGGTCCCGGACGCCGGCTGCCGGATGAACGACCATCCCCTTAGGCTTATTCAGTACTAAGATATCAGCGTCTTCATATACAATATCTAATGTAATATCTTCAGCTTGAGGCATCGTCTTAACAATCTCTTCTCTGATCACAAATACATCACCGACAAAAACCGCCTGAGATGCTTTCACCGGCTTGTCATTGAGCGTGACTCTGCCGTCCTCAATCAGCTTTTGGACAGCGGTGCGAGACATATCACTTTGCTCAGCCAGCCATCTATCCAGCCGGGGCGCATCCTCCGATGCCGGAATAGTGTGGATTATCATTCATTATCACCTTTTCCCGGAGGGCAGCATCCTGCCAGCTCAAAAGAAAAGTCGCGGTCAATCAACAAAAATATTATCGCCAAAATTACTCCAACTGTGACAAAGGAATCAGCCAGATTAAATGTTGGAAAGCGATAGGAGCCGAAGATGAAAGAGAGGAAGTCTGTAACTCTCCCCAATCTGACCCTGTCAACAAGATTGCCAATACCCCCGGCAGCGATTAAAAGCAAAACCAGTTTGGCCTTAAAACCCCGGCAGCGCTGCAGATAATACAGCACTACAACGCTGACAGCAAGCGAAACGACAGCAAGCGCAGCCGTGCCCCAGCTATGCTCAGCCAGCAGATTCCATGCCGCTCCGGTATTAGAATCCCATTGCAAATTGAAAAAGCCGGGTATTATTTCAACAATCAGCCCGTCAACCAGATACCTGTCCGCCATGGTTTTAGAAAACAGGTCTAAGGCTACAAGTATTAAGACTGTTCCTACGGCCATATAATAAGATCCTCCAATCCTGCGTAAGGGTTGTCACAATTGATTCCGACAATACCCTCGATGCGATCGCTGAAACAAATCACATTGCCGGGCAATGCCAGACCGATCACGTCGGCAGCGTCGGCTAATTCCGCCAGCGCCATCGTCGTGGCCAGCAAGGAGACATATTCTGTCTCTGGATTGCTCTTCATTGTAGCAGAAGACTCAAGGCGCAGCCGTTTCCAATATGCCTCTTTTAAAATTGTCAATGATTCATCCGCAGCGGCCGTACCCAACAAATACCGATAAAACAAAAACGGTTCCGGATAATCTTCCGAGGAAATGACAAGCTCCACAGCCGTGGTTGTAGGAATCTCTGTCGGGTCGTAAGGTTTTGTTGAAGTCGCTTCCGTCGCGGTACTTATGGTTTCTTCGGGGAGAACGATCACATTAGGATCAGGTGTAGGCGACGGAGTCTTTGTGGCGGCCGAGGTCTCCTCTATATCCTCTGTCTCCTTTGTCTCCTCTTCCGGCATCAGGCTCTCCCCTTCTCTAACGACAGGGATATCATGCATCCTCAACTCGCGCCTTATTTGCTCTCCAATGATCGTTGTGTAGTTTTGCTCCGGCCAGGTAAAGAGGAGTGCTCTCACCGGCTCAGCTTTGAGTAGGGATAAAGAAGCGTCCGCAGTCAGCTCTTCCAGCGTCTCCTTAACAGCTGAGATCTGCGGCAAAAAGGGATGAATGCCCTTTTCAGGCTGCGGCGAATAAACCCATCCGCCTGCCGGCATGTCAGTAGTCAGATTGGAACGTAGAAAGGCCTTCATCACAGCATTATAGTAATCCTGGCTGCTCAACGGCCCACTCTCAGTATGCAGCTGCAAATAAGCGAACTGACCGTTAGGCAGCTTTCTGCTGCGGATATCTTTTACTCCGCCATAGCGCGGCCAGGATGAAGAAGATAAAAGCAAGAGATCTATATCCCCGCTGACAAAGCCCTGCATCGCCGACGCGGCGGAATCATAGACATTCACTAAGACTGTCATCTCCCGTTCCCCACTAGTCTGAGCGAGTTTTAATTCACCGGTTATTTGAAAATCTTCACAATACCATTTGCCTGTGCCGGGCGGCAGCTCCCACTGTGTTCCCCGGGTGTTCTTGGCCGGTATTATGGGGGTATTGAGAAAATCCGGCAAATTATCACATCTCTCGGACAGGTGAATTTCAACGCTGTCTTCACCTGCCACTACATTGCTGATGGATTGGATTGCGTCCTCGCGGGGCAAGAATATCAACTCGCTTACATCGTCTATCTCTTCACTGCTGCTCCATAGAGATTCAGTTCCTTCTTCTGCCCCGGAATCAGGCACTCCTCTGTCATCGCTTTCATCGCCCTCTCCGGTTTTCTCCTCTTCTTTTGTCTGATCAATGTCGCCTTCTTCTTCAAAGTCAATTTCAGGCTCAGGAACGACACTTTCCGGCTCTCCCGAATTTTGGTCTTCAGCTCCTGAAGTTGTTTCTCCATTTGAGTCATCAGAATCATTATTCGCTGTCGGCACATCGTAGTCGCCCACAGTTTCATTATCTTCCGGGTCTGTATTGAGCCAGCCCCGATTGTTTTTCCAACTGAGTATGGATGAGCGCACATCCTCTGCGTCCAGAGCGGTGCCATCGCTAAAATAAATACCCTGCCTGAGATTAATTTTGAGGATCAGTCGGTCTTGGGACCAGAGATAATCTTCGGCAATTACCCCCTCAAGATACCCTGTGTCGCTGAGTGTGAACAGCGGCTGATAAAGCAGGCTGTAAATTCCCTTTTGGGGCACTGTTGCCGGCAGCAGCGGGCTGTAAGATGCCGGTTTCTGCCACCAAAGCCTGAGCGTTCCGGTTCCGGGCTCAGTGCTGACTGACGCTTCGGGCAGCTCCTTATAGCTTTGTGTGGAAACATTCGCCGTGGAATTTGTCTCTTCGCTTGACGCCACGGGAGTACAGGCGGCCAGCAGATTGAGAAGCAGTACAAAAAGCAACACAGCGGCTAAAGAAAAACTGCCGGCACAAAAGCTTAAACTATTGCCGGAATGGAAACTTAAGCGTCTTCGTCTATATCTAAAATGAATATTTTCAGTTTTTTTAATCATAAGTCATCGACTTTAATATTGAGTCTTTCGATCGACCTTGCCTGGCCGCAGCTTGCGTCTACCTTGATGAGCACACCCTGGATATAAATATTTCCGCGCTGCAGCTGATAAGGTGTCGGCAGATGCGTGTAGAAACGCCGGACAGCCTTCTCCTTGTCCATGCCGATCACGCCGTCCATGCTGCCGGTCATGCCCATATCAGTGATAAAAGCTGTCCCGGAGTTCAAAATCCTTTCATCTGCTGTCTGCACATGAGTATGCGTGCCGCAGACGGCGGTCACCTTCCCCGCCATGAAATAGGCAAAGGCGCCTTTCTCTGCGGTAGCTTCAGCATGGAAATCGATCAGCGTTATCTTAGGCTTTGCCTGTTCAATCAAGGGCTGGAAACAGCGATCCATAAAATAAAAAGGATTGTCGACCCCCTGCATGAACACCTGGCCTAAAAGATTAATGACCAAAATATTGCCAAATTCGCTGTTTTGGCAGCAATAACCGCTGCCGGGCCAGGCAGGTGAGCTGTTCCAAGGTCTTATAACTTCAGGGAATTCGTCCGCCTCCTCTAGCCAGGATTTTTGCTCCCAGGCATGGTTCCCCAGAGTGATTACGTCAACCCCCGCCTCGAGCAAGCTGCGCGCAATCTTGGCATTTATGCCTTTGCCTCCCGCAGAATTCTCAGCATTGGCAACGCAAAAATCAATCTCATTATTTTCCCTGTAGGCCGGAAGCCAACTAATTACCGCATCCCTGCCTGAGCGGCCGACTATGTCGCCAATCATCAGTATATTCACGTTGCCCTCCCTAATTGAGATAATTGTATCATAAGCTTTTGTCCTGCTAACAAAAAACCGGGAGGAAAGTTTTCACTTTCATCCCGGTTAGACCAATAACTTGTTTGCTTTTCAAGTTCTTGTTGTTATTACTTATTGAGAGTATCCGGCTCTTGTATAGTATGCGTTTGCAATATGCCGGACTTTTCAATCTTGTCTATTTGGCGTAATCGGCGACTCTGCTTTCCCTGATCATATTAACTTTGATCTGACCCGGGAAATTCAGCTCCGCTTCGATCTGTTTCGCGATGCGGTGAGCGATCAAGGGCATCTCATCATCTCGCACCTGGTCGGGCAGGACAATGACGCGGATTTCTCTTCCCGCCTGGACGGCGTAAGATTTCTCCACCCCATCCATCGAGTTCGCGATCTCTTCCAGCCTCTCAATCCTCTTAATATAGGTTTCTACATTTTCTCTTCTCGCTCCGGGTCTGGCTGCTGAAATCGCATCTGCAGCTGCTACCAGAGAAGAAATCAAAGTAGTGGGCTCCTCATCGCCATGATGCGAGGCAATCGCGTTGGTCGTAATCTCATCCAGCTTGAGTCGTTTGGCGATATCGACACCGAGAGAAATATGGGATCCTTCCATCTCAAAGTCCACCGCCTTGCCTATGTCGTGGAGCAAACCGGCTTTCTTGGCTGCCATCACGTCGAGATCCAGCTCTGAAGCCATGATGCCGGCAATTCCGCTTACTTCAACGGAATGTTGTAAGACATTTTGTCCGTAGCTGGTACGATACTTTAAACGTCCAAGTATCTTAATCGCCTCCGGATGAATACCGACAACGCCGGCTTTGAATACCGCCTCTTCACCCGCCTCTTTGATCGACTGTTCCAACTCTTTTTTGGCTTTTTCGACCATTTCTTCAATTCTGGCCGGATGGATACGCCCATCCTGGACAAGTTTTTCGATGGCGATGCGGGCGATTTCACGTCTGATAGGGTCAAAACTGGAAAGTATTACCGCCTCAGGGGTATCATCAATGATCAGATCTACTCCCGTCATAGTTTCAATTGTTCTGATGTTACGGCCTTCTCTGCCAATAATCCTGCCCTTCATTTCTTCATTGGGCAATGACACGACAGTCACAGTAGCTTCAGATACAAAGTCTGAGGCATATCTTTGGATCGCACCCACGACAATCTCTTTTGCGAGCACATCGGCGTTCTCTTTCGTTTCTTCCTCAATCTGGCGAAACAAGATTGCCATGTCGTGTTCGTACTCATGTCTTGCTTCATCTAAAATCTGTTGCTGGGCCGCCTGCACTGTCAGACCGGAGATGCGTTCGAGCTCTTCCAATTTACGGTTCTCAATTTCCAGTAAATGCTCTTCATTGGCGCGTAAATCGCAATTTCTTTGCTCTATATCTTTCTCTCTTTCCTCCAGTGCGGTCACCTTGCGATCCAGAGTTTCTTCCTTTTGGTCAATCCGGTTTCTCTCCCTGGACAGCTCATTTCTCTTCGCGCGGACATCTTTTTCCAGCTCTGCCTTAACTTTGTGTACTTCTTCCTTCGCTTCAAGCAAGTACTCTCTTTTCGTGTCCTCGCCTTCCTTACGCGCATCCAGAATCAATTTCTTTATGTCTTCAGCAGTTTTTTCCTTCTGCTCTTGTAGTGCCACGCTTTCTTTGCTCAAGCCGCGCTTAAACCAGTTAACTGTAAATACAACAGCCGGCAAAGCGCCTATAATTAAGCCAATAATTAAATATAGCCACTCTATGACAAATCACCTCCATGATTAAATTTTCAAGATACATCTAAAATTTCAATTTCAAAAACAGGCGCCCCGGAGGGCGTCTTGCATACTTAGGATACATTCTATTAAATATTAGCTTGCAATGTCAATCAAAAGGTGTTAAAGAAAGAGAGAGCAAATGATATACAAATATACATGCAAAGATGAAGACGCTGAAAAATCAGTCCGGCAAGTCCTGGCCCGGGCCGGTTTCTCCTCCCGTCTGCTAAAACGCGTTCGCCATCAAGGCAGCGTCACAGTAAATGGCATACCCCTGCGCCTGATAGACCCGATAGAAGCCAAAGATACAATCATTGTCACTCTTCCAGAGCCTCAAGACACAGAAGCGATCAGGCAAGACCTTGATTTGGATATCGTCTATCTGGACGACTGGTATGTCGGAATCAACAAGAAAGCCGGTCAGGTTGTCCACCCCACTATCACTCACAGTGTTGGAACTATCACAGACAAGCTAGCAATCACACCGCTGCATCCCGTCATCAGATTAGACCGCGAAACCAGCGGAATTCTCTTAATCGCACGGCTTTCTTTTGCCCACTATTACGCTGTATCCCACCCTATGCAAAAAATCTATCTGGGCGTCGTGCACGGTCGTTTTCAGCCTTCAGGCGGCGTGCTGACGGGAGCGATAATGCGCAGCGAGGATACCTTTATGCGCCGTCGCATAGACCCGGAAGGCAAAGAAGCAAAAACAATCTTCGAAGAAATCGCAGTTTCCCCCGACGGAGCGTACTCACTGGTGGCTTTCAAGCTTGTTACGGGGCGAACGCATCAGATCAGACTGCATTGTCTATGGCATGGCCATCCCCTATTGGGCGACAGCATGTATGGTCTGCCTCAGTT
>LSQX01096074.1_pt2 | contig 19885 bp, 18 predicted proteins | sample 654561 | NCBI WGS metagenome assembly LSQX01 (sample SAMN04489861, study PRJNA283612) | anaerobic digester metagenome | isolation source: 4 biogas reactors fed with cattle manure at either 37C or 55C with and... | place: Denmark: Kongens Lyngby | collected 2014
ACCCCCTGAAGGGGGGATTTTGGTGTGTACGATTGATTTTGGTCTGTGTGTTTTTTCATGAAATGATTGAATTTGTTTAAGTTGTAATCATCACTCTTTTTTTATTTAAACATTAAGAATGAGTTAAGTAATTAAGGGGCATTTAGTTGTGTCTTAATGAAACCTTAACTTACTCTAAACTCCTTAATGTTTTATAATAACAACTAAGTGATACATTAAGAATTTAGGGAACATAGAGTTATAATTTAATGAATGATTTAATGGTTCATTAACTTTTGTCACGCGTTAAAAAGTTTCAATTAAATCCTCGTAGAACTATTATAAACTTGAAAATAGAGAATACAAAATGTCATTTTGCATCGTAAAATTCCCCCTATAGGGGGTTAGGGGGCCGCTTTTGTCGTCCCTCTCACCATCAACTTCGTTTTGATAATCCGATTCGTAAACTGTCCGAGTGTAACACCGTTTATCTTGTCAATCAGCAGTTTGGCGGCGGTTTTGCCCACTTCGTAGCCGTGCTGTTCCACCGTGGTGAGCATCGGGTCGCAGGCGAGCGCTAGGTCACCGCCCGAAAATCCGCAAATGGAAATATCTTCAGGGACACGCAGTCCGGTTTGTTTCACGGCGTATAGAATTCCGGTGGCGGTGTGGTCGTTGATGGCAAAAAATGCGTCAGGCGGATTGTCCATCGCAAGCACTTTCGGTGTAAGCTCCATTGCCGCTTCGCGCGTGTCGCATACGAACATAAGCTCTTGGTCAACAGGCAGCTTGTGTTTGCGAAGCGCGTCCAAATAGCCATTCCGCCTGTTTTTGGAAATCTCAAGGTGGGTTGGCGAACTGTAAAACGCGATCCGCTTACAACCCGTACTGATCAGATATTCCACTGCAGTGAGAGCGCCTGCATAATCATCTACAACAACGCGGTCTGTAATAATTCCGATACAAATCCGGTCGTAAAAAACGAGTTGAATATCATTGTCGAGAATTCGTTGGTAATGATCGTAGATGTCAGTTTCTTTCGATAAACTTGCTAAAACACCGGCAACACGAGCACTGATAAGTGAATCGGTGATTTTTAATTCTTTTTCGTAACTCTCTTCTGAGCGGAAAAGCATAACGTTGAACCCCTCCTCGGAAGCAACTTCTTCTATTCCCTGAACAATAGACGAAAAAAAGTAGTGTACAATTTCAGGTACAATTACTCCAATTACATTTGTCCTCTTCATTCGAAGGTTCAGCGCCATCTCATTCGGGATATAATTCATCTTTGCAGCACACTCTTTTACACGCTCAATAGTTTCTTTACTAATATCCGGATGATTTTTCAACGCTCTCGATACAGTCGATGCAGAAATATTGAGTTTTTTAGCAATGTCAACAATTGTAACTTGTCTTTTAGCCATGATTTGTATTTTTTTTTGTTAACTGATTAGTTTATTTGATCCAGTCCAAAGCTTCGTTTTATCCGGTTGCCTCCATTCTGAAAAATATCGTCACTTATCTTCGCTGTTCGTCGGTATTGATATGTTATTTGAAACAGCCATTAAAAGAAAATTTTCATCCAAACGGTATGAAAATGAATGCCGTGTTCCATACGTTCTTAATTTAAAAATAAATTTTAATCGTATAAAATTAAAACTCTCCGGCCTAAAATTGCACGGAGTCCTCTGTCAGTAGAGCGTTTGATAACGAATCATATATTATCCAAGGTGTATTTAATCTCCACTGTTTTAAGTTATTGCAAATTTATATTATAATTTTTAATTAGACATATATTAGCTAGTCATTTGAATTTTCGAGGGATTGCAAACGTTTGCGGAGCAAATATAAGGTATTTTGTTAAAATAATGAAATATGAGTGTAATATATATGCTAATTTTGCTTCACAAATCAACAAACAGGCATGAAATACTGCTTATTTTCACGTTGAAGTATATACTATTTTTCTAATATTAAACTTAATAAAAAAACTGAATGCATGAAAGACGCACATTTTAACTTAAAAGGACGTACTTTTTTGATCGCTATGCTGTTATTTGTGTTTGGCGTGACAGCTTATGCACAAAAATCCGCCGTATCGGGAGTTGTAGTTGACTCAAACGGTGAACCGGTAATTGGAGCAAGTGTAATTGAAAAAGGAACAACTAATGGCATGATGACCAATATTGATGGTCAATTCAGTCTGAATGTATCTCCTAATGGAATAATTGTAGTGAGCAGTGTTGGTTACCAATCACAAGAAATCGAAGTAGCAAACAGAACTCAGTTGAACATTACACTTACCGAAGACACAAAAATGTTGGAAGATGTTGTTGTCATTGGTTATGGTGTTGTAAGAAAAAGTGATGCAACAGGCTCTGTCACAGCAATTAAACCTGATGAACTTAACAAAGGTTTAGCGTTGAATCCACAAGATGCTTTACAAGGCAAAGTAGCCGGTGTAAGCATAATTAGTAATGATGGAACTCCCGGTGGAGGTTCGCAAATTCGTATTAGAGGAGGTTCATCGCTGAATGCAAGCAACGATCCATTAATCGTTATTGATGGGATGGTGATGAGCAACGATCCTGTAAAAGGTGTAGGGAATCCATTGTCCATTGTCAATCCCAATGATATTGAAACATTTACTATATTAAAAGATGCTTCTGCCACAGCTATTTATGGGTCAAGAGCTTCTAATGGTGTAATCATAATTACCACTAAAAAAGGGCAAACTGGTCAAAAACCAAAATTTAACTATAATGGAAACGTCTCCATGTCAAATTTGGTGAAAAGAATCGAAGTAATGACCGGAGATGAATTGAGAGATTATGCAAAGTATTTGAAAATTTCTGATGCTAATATGGCATACTTAGGAAATGAAAATACTGATTGGCAATCTCAAATATATCGTCCTGCAATTGGTACGGAGCATAATATAACCGTTAGTGGGGGATTGAAAAATATGCCTTATCGTTTTGGACTAGGATTTACAAACCAAGATGGAATTGTGCGTACCTCAAATATGCACAGAGGTACATTATCTGGAAATGTGAACCCTACTTTCTTAGATAAACACTTATCAGTAAATATGAATGTGAAAGCAATGTATATTGGAAATCGTTGGGCTAACGGTGGTGCTGTTGGTGCAGCGCTTGCAATGGATCCGACCCAACCGGTTTACGATGACACATACCATGAATTTGGCGGCTATTTCCAACGTGCAAATAAAGCTGGTTTTAACGATCCTACTTGGCTTAATATTCCTAACAATCAAGCTGTCGCAAATCCTCTGTCCTTGTTGAATCTGCTTGATGATCGATCAAAATCATATCAATTAATAGGAAATCTTTCTTTAGATTACAAAATCCACGGTTTTGAAGATTTAATGCTTCATTTGAATATAGGCGGAGATTATGGAAACGGAAGTCAACGTACTATTGTTTCACCTTATTCTTATTCTAACAATTATTTTGGGTGGGATGGAACTGACAAAAATGTAAAATACACAAAGACTCTGACTACTTATGCTCAATATTTGAAGGATATTGCTGATAACCAACGCTTTGATGTGATGGCAGGTTATGAATATCAACATTTCTTAAAAAGAAGAGGTACTTTCCATGGCTGGGGGACATACCCTGAAACTTATCCTGTCGAAGATGAGAGAGGTGAAAAGTATAATGAGATTTTGAACAAATATGCTAATCAATTGTTTTTAGCGTCTTTCTTTGGAAGATTAAATTATTCAGCATTTGAAAAATATCTTTTGACTTTGACGCTTCGTACCGATGGTTCTTCTTATTTTGCTCCTGAAAACAGATGGGGAATTTTCCCTTCCGTTGCATTTGCCTGGAAAATGAAAGAAGAGTCTTTCCTGAGAGATATAAATACTATATCTGATATGAAATTAAGACTTGGCTGGGGAGTGACAGGACAACAGGAACTTGGAATTGGTGATGCACCATATCTGGCTATTTATGACAAAAACAAACAATATGCTTACTACCCGGTAGGAGATGAAGTTGGTGGAGGTTATACCTATTGGGGAACTTATAAGCCACGTGCAATAAATAAAGACATTCGTTGGGAAAAAACAACAACATATAATGTCGGATTAGACTTTGGATTTTTGCGAGGAAGAATTACAGGTGCATTGGATGCATACTATCGCTTGACGACCGATTTGATTAATGAAGTTGATTTGCCCGGCGGAACAAATTTCAGTAACAGAACAATGGCAAATATCGGCTCACTATCAAATAGAGGAATAGAATTTGCTGTAAATGGTAGAGCAATTGAAAGTAATGATTTTAACTGGGATATCAGCTTTAACGCCACTTATAATATTAATAAAATTGAGAAATTGACAATGAGCGATGACCCGAATTATTATGTGCCTACCGGAGGAATCTCCAGCGGAACAGGTAATTATATTCAGGCTCATAAAGCAGGTTATCCGGCTTGGACATTCTTTGTGCTCGAAACGAAAAAAAACGAGAACGGTGAATACTATTATGTTGACAGACATGTAGACGACCAAATAACCGATTTAGATAAATATGCTTACCATTCTGCTTTAGCGCCACTCATGATGGGATTAAGCTCTACAATGAAATATAAGCAATGGGATTTTAGCTTGTCAATGCGGGCAAATATCGGTAACTATATGTACAATGACTACTTGGCCAATTCACTTAGAAATGCTGAGAGAGCAAATGTTTTTTCAACGAAAATAGGTGGATTCAATAATGTTTCAAAAACAGCATATAATGTTTACTATGGAGACGGATTCCGGTCAGATAAACTAAATAATTGGTATATGTCTGATTTTTTAGTGGAAAATGCTTCTTTCTTAAGACTAGACCGTGTAACTGTAGGTTACAATCTGATAAAACCTTCAATGCGAGTTTATTTAACTGTTCAAAACCCATTGGTAATATCAAAATATCGTGGTCTTGACCCTGAAAAAACGGGTGGAATCGACAACAATTTCTATCCACGTTCTATGATTACAATGATAGGGCTTAATTATAATTTTTAACTTGAATCTAAAAACATATTAATGAAATGAAAACGTTATATAAGAAAATAATATTCTCAGTCACTTTAGTTGCTCTTTTTTCAAGTTGTTTGAGCGACTTGGATAAAACTCCGATAGATCCGAATGTTGTTCAAATTGTAGATCAGGATGCGTTGTTTACTAAAATTTACGGTACACTCGGACTTACCGGAAGTCAGGGACCCGATGGAATGGGCGATGTGGCTGGGATCGATGAAGGAACATCTTCTTTCTATAGAATGATGTGGACATTGAATGAGTTTGGCTCTGACGAAGGCTGGTGGGTATGGGCTGATGCCGGAGTAGAAAACATCAGAAATCACTCTTGGGATTCATCAAATGACTTGGTAAGAGGTCTTTATGCTCGTCTTTATTTTGATATAAATCTTTGTAATTTTTATCTGAATGAGTTTGAAAAGAAAACAGATGACAAATCTGAAAAACAGAAAGCTGAAGTTCGCTTCCTTCGTGCATTGAACTACTATTATCTGTTAGATATGTACGGAGAAGGAGTCCCTTTTGCAAAAGGTATTATTGATAAGGTTCCTGTTGAGGAGTCACAGCTACCGGATCCAATCTCACGTAAAGACTTATTCAGCTGGATTGAAAGTGAATTAAAAGACATTGAAACCAAAGTATACGTAATTGGAGAAAAACCTTCGTATTATAGAATTGATCAAGCGGCAGTTTGGATGTTATTATCAAGACTATATCTAAATGCAGAGGTTTATACCGGCACAACAAAATGGGACGAAGCTGCCGATTATGCAGGAAAAGTAATGAGTTCATCTTATACGTTAGCCCCTAATTATAAGCATATTTTTATGGGTGATAATGATAAGTATAGTGGAGTAAATCAGGCATATAAAGAGATAATCTTGCCCATTGCTCAGGATGGAGCGCATACACGCTCATGGGGTGGTTCGATGTTTTTAATAGCTGCTACCCGGGTAAATGGAATGAGTCCTTCAGGTTCTACCGACCAGTGGGAATGTTATCGCTCTAAATCAAATTTGGTGAAAAAATTCTTCCCGAATCTTGCTGTCGCAAGTACGATCAAAGCTGATGTTAATACAATGCCCGGTTTTGCAGGTGACGATCGTTGCTTGCTCGAAAGCTACGTTAACACTGAGGGTAAGGAATATGCTCCTACGCTCGGCGGCGGAGCAAAAAATGGCTCGGAAGGATTCCTGCTTGGTTGGGGAATTGCAAAATTCTCAAATATCTTTGCAAATGGTGAAGCTTCATCAGACACACAGTTTCCTGATACTGATATCCCTTTCCTGAGAGCATCTGAAGCATATCTTACTTATGCTGAAGCAGTTCTGAGAGGTGCAACTCCAACAAATGGCACAGCTCTTGATGCAGTTAATGCATTGAGAAACAGAGCAAATGCGACTCCCTGGTCAGCGGTAGATCTTACACTTGAAAACTTGCTTGACGAATGGGGAAGAGAGTTTTATAACGAAGGAAGAAGAAGAACCGATCTCATACGTTTTAATAAATTTGCCGGTAACGTGAATTACAATTGGGAAGGAAAAGGCGGTTCCGCTGAAGGAAAAAATATTGATGTAAAATACAATATTTACCCAATCCCAATGAACGACCTTGTCGCAAATAAAAAATTAAAACCTTCTGAAGGATATTAAAAAATAAATTCTATTTATCTACGTTTTGTATGTCTACAAACAAATTAGCAATTAAAATTATAAACACAATTAAATTATTTTGAATTATGAAAAACAAAAAATTAATTTTTGCCTCGTTGCTTATTTTAGCAACAATATTTATGGGATGTAAAAAAGAAACTGTTACACCCCCTGTAATAGAAACAGATTATCCTGAACTAGCTGCTGTAAGCGGTAAAGTATTAATTGTTGCCTATTTTGAAGAAGCACCTTGTGGTGATGTAGTATTTATTGGTTCAAATAATGGTTGGGATACAAGTGATCCTTCAAAATTAGTTAAATTCACACCGGTAGGTAAAGTTGGTGAAAAAGTATGGGATGGCTGGTACAAAGTAGCCATTGACACCGTTGGAGCTGCAGCTGATAAAGATGGTGTTATGTATAAGTTAGCAGGTAAACCAGTACAACTAAAAGATGGAGCTTTTGACTGGGGACATCAAGTGGGTTATGATGCTGAAAGTGATGTGGTTAAGAAAAATGGTGAAGTGGATATTTTCCCCGGATACTCCGGAGAATGTGACATTTTCTACGGTTCAACAGAAGAACCTGTAGTTCTTGTGTTCAAAAAATGGAAGAAAAATCCTTGTGTAGCTACTCCTAAACGCAATTACACATTTACTGTAACAGTACCTTCAGCAACTCCTAACGATGCAATGGTGCGGATTGTAGGTGACTTCAAAGATCCATATCCGAGCTGGTCTGCTGATGCTGAAAATATGAAACTAACAAAACAAGCAAATGGCACCTACACTATCACGTTGAATAATGTAGAGGAAGGAACTGCTTACAAATACGTACTTAATGGTACATGGGATAATGAGGAATTGGCTGTAGTTGAAGATGGTGCTGAATGTGCCAATGCAATTGAAAACCGTAAGTTGGGGTCAGATACTAATGTGAAAGATAAGGTTGAAAACTGGAAAGATATTACATCTCCACGTTGCCCATAAACATTTTGTTATATCATGCTTGGAAATGAGGATATTCTTTGAGGATATCCTCATTTTTTTTTAACTTTGTATACGTAATTCAACAAATATAATAATGAAGCAGATTAAACTTATTTTCGCTTATTTGTTTCTTGTAGGACTCCTCTCAGCTCAGAAAAATAATCTGCTGGTAACCGTAGATAAAAATGGAATCATGCGCTACGAGGATTCTAAAAAAGAAGCCTCATTTTTTGGCGTAAATTACACCTTGCCTTTTGCACACGCATACCGGGCAATGTATTATTTAGGTGTAAATCACAAAGAAGCAATTGATAGGGATGTGTATCATTTTGCCAGATTAGGTTTTAATGCCTATCGAATTCATGTTTGGGAAGTAGAAATCTCAGACAACCAAGGTAATTTGATTAACAATAATCATTTGAATTTACTTGATTATTTGATTGCAAAATTAAAAGAGCGAAATATAAAAATAGTTATTACTGCGATGACTCAGTTCGGCAATGGCTATCCCGAACGTAATGAGCAAACCGGCTCTTTCACCTATCTTTATGAAAAGTGTAAAATAAATGATGATTTAGCCGCGCAGAATGCTCAAGAGCGTTATCTCATCCAACTTGCTAACCATGTCAATCCATATACCAACTTATCTTACAAGAATGATTCGGATATTATCGCCTTTGAAATCAACAATGAGCCTTGTCACCAAGGCTCACCAAAACAGACTAAGAATTATATCAATCGAATGGCGAAAGCACTGAGAAAAACCGGACTTAAAAAACCGATCTTTTACAATGTAAGTCATAATATGGATCATGTTGAAGCGTATTATGCCGCAGATATCCAGGGAACTACCTATCAATGGTATCCAGTTGGATTGGTAGCGGGAAAAACACGTGAAGGAAATTTCCTCCCTTTCGTCGATCAGTACAGCATTCCATTCTCTAATGTTAATGGATTTCAAAATAAAGCAAAACTCGTGTATGAATATGATCCAGCAGATAATCTTTACGGTTATATACACCCGGCAATTGTTCGATCGTTTCGCACAGCAGGTTTTCAGTGGATTACACAGTTCGCCTATGATCCAATTGAAATGGCGCAGTTTAATACCGAGTATCAAACACATTACCTGAACTTGGCTTACACGCCGCAAAAAGCGATAAGCATGAAAATAGCAGCTGAAGCTGCTTACACCATTCCGCTATATAAGTCGTATGGAAAATATCCCGTTGATACTGTTTTTGAGGATTTCAGGGTTAGTTATTTGCAAAATTTGAGCGAATTGAATAACGGCGAAAAATTTTATTATTCAAATCATACTTCTACATCTCCAAAATCACTTCATATGCTTAAGTCGGTTGCGGGTTATGGAAATTCGAAGATCGTGGAATACAATGGAAAAGGTGCTTATTTTTTGGATAAACTCGAAGATGGAGTATGGCGACTGGAAGTGATGCCTGACGTCTATTTAGTTACTGACCCATTCCAGAAAACTTCTTTGAAAAATGAAGTTGCAAAAATTGTTTGGAATCAACACGATTTTACTCTCAATCTACCCAATCTTTCTGAAGTTTTTTCAATAAAAGGTGTCAATTCAGGTAATTCATTCATTTCAAAGTCAAATTCAGGAAAAATATCAAATCTTACACCGGGAGTATATATTCTAAAACGGGATGAGATTCAACCAGAAAAAAACTGGGATGCAAATACCAAGTGGGAAAATATTCTTCTTGGAGAATATGTGGCTCCGAAATCAAATATAGGAGATTGTGATGTTATTCACAAACCCCGTCAGCAGATTGAAAAAGGAGATAAATTGATAATCGAAGCCTATGTTTTAAGCTCTCAGAAACCTGATTCAGTACTTGTTTACTCCGATAGAATATCTTTTTGGCGACAGAATAATCCTTACCTGAAAATGAAGAATACAGAAGGCTCACTCTATAGTGTCAAAGTTCCTGAGAATGAATTAGGCCCAGTTTATCGTTATAATATCGTTGTTTTTCTGAAAGGAAAACCATACACTTTCCCGCAAGGTGTTCAAGGAATGCCTTTAGACTGGGATTATACGAAATATGATTATTATACTACTAAAAATATGGGAGTAAATGACCCGGTTGTTTTGTTTGAAGCAGATGATGATGCAAGAGATTTAGAATCCTATATTTTACCAAAATGGCATTTGATTGAACGGGAAATTATTGAAAATAATCCGCATGAGAAATCTTTTTTAAGTGTAAAGTTTTTGTCTGACGAAGAGAGTCCCACTTTTTATCTTCAAAAATATATAAAGGATAAAATCTCAGGCAGAACAAAGAGTCTGAAGAGTAGTAGTCATATCTGCCTGAATATCAAGCACCAATCTCAGGGTCTGAGGGTTGGATTTGTGACCAATACCGGATTTACTTATTTGCGAAAACTTAATCCGACAGATGGGGTTGTCAAAATTCCTATTAATTCACTTCAACAAACTAAAACAGTTTTATTGCCGCAGTCATATCCTGTTTTTATGAATCAATACTTTCAGCCTGAATCAACTATCCCATTCAGGATTCAAGATGTTGAAAAATTAATCTTTACAATTGATGGAGTGAAAAATCAATCAGAAACAATCCGGATTGGGACAATCTGGATTGGAGAATAAATATAATACTATGAGAAAAAAAACCATTTTTTCTGTCCTGTTAGGATTTATTATTTTTGTATTAATGCTCAGTTGCAAGACCCAAAATCCGGTCGAAGAAAATTTAACCGGCTTTGCCAAAGGTGCCGATGTAAGTTGGCTTACAGAGATGGAAAGTGCGGGTAAAAAATTTTACAACTCAAAAGGAGAACAAAAAGAGTGCATGGATTTGCTTAAATCACTCGGAATGAACTCAATTCGTTTGCGAGTTTGGGTAAACCCTGCTGATGGATGGTGCGATAAAGAAGATATGATGATTAAAGCTCGCAGAGCCAAGGCGCTAAAAATGAGACTGATGATAGATTTTCATTACAGTGATGTGTGGGCTGACCCCGGAAAACAATTCAAACCTGCCGCGTGGACAAGTTATTCCTTTGAACAGCTTAAAGAAGCTGTAGCTGATCATACCGTTGATGTCTTACAGGCTTTGAAGAATGAAAATATTACCCCAGAATGGGTGCAAGTAGGAAATGAAACCGGAAATGGAATGCTTTGGGAAATCGGGAAAGCTTCTGTAAACATGAAAAATTACGCCGAGTTGAATAACGCAGGATATGATGCCGTGAAAAGTATTTTTCCCGATGCAAAAGTGATTGTTCATATCCAAGAAGGACAGAAAAACTCGCTTTTTAGATGGATATTCGACGGATTGAAAAACAACGGCGGTAAGTGGGATGTGATAGGCATGTCGCTCTATCCGACGAAAGCGAATTGGCAACAGCAAAATGCAGATCTATTGAACAACGTCAAGGATATGATTTCCCGATACGGAAAAGAGGTGATGATTTGTGAAGTAGGCATGCCGTGGGATCAAGATATAACTTCAAAAGCATTCCTCTCAGATTTGATTAAGAAGGCAAAGTCGGTAGAAAATGAAAAATGCCTGGGAGTATTTTATTGGGAACCACAGTCATACAGCCAGTGGAAAGGTTACACACTTGGAGCGTTTGATAATTCCGGTAAGCCAACCGTGGCGTTGGATTCTTTTATGGAATAAAACCAAACACTGCCGAAGCTTTCAAAAACTCCGGCAGTGTTCTTTCTTACTTTCTTTTCAACTCGTAAAGTCGTTTACTCCGTTATCCACATCAAAAACCACCTAATTCAGCCACTTTATCCCAGTTTACTACATTCCAAAACGCTTTAGCATATTCGCCTCGTTTGTTTTGGTATTTCAGGTAGTACGCGTGTTCCCAGACGTCAAGTCCCAAAAGCGGAACATCGTTTACACAGTCTGAGCACATGTAGTGATTATCTTGATTCGGTGTAGAAACAACTTTCAGCGAACCATCCGCTTTTTTCACAAGCCAAGCCCAACCCGACCCAAAACGAGTAAGCGCAGCTTTCTCAAATTCTTCTTTAAATGCATCAACACTGCCAAAGTTTTTTACCAAAGCAGCTTCAAGATCTGCTGACATAGAAGTGGAACCGGCAGGAGCAAGCACTTTCCAGAAGAAATCGTGGTTGTAATGTCCACCGCCATTATTTCTTACGGCGCCTTTGATATCTTCGGGGAGTTTATCTAAATTCGAAAGAAGATCACTTAACTCTTTTCCTTCATTTTCCGGATGTTTTGCCAAAGCGGCATTCAGGTTGTTCACATAGGCTTGGTGGTGTGCCGTATGGTGTATTTTCATTGTTTGTGCATCAATAAATGGCTCCAACGCTTCATACGCGTATGGTAAATCAGGCAATTTAAAGCTCATAATTTTTCCTTTCTTTTTTGTTATTATTTGTAAATTGTAATTATTATTTTTGTTTTCAGAATGAACTGATGTTGACTCGCTTCGATCTAAAATGTTGGTCACCTGTCTAAAGTCATTCAGCTACTATTTAACATTTATACGCTCTCAATTGTTTAGTTTTAAATTGTAAAATATCCTAAAAACAATCTGAAATATTGTTTTAACGCGATTTTCTTTCGATATTTGCACACATAATATAAAACAATTTAATCAGTAATAAAAATGAAGAAAATTTTCGGATTTATACTAATGGCATCAATCATTGCCTTTTCTGCAACTTCATGTAAGTCAAAGCAAAAAGTAGTTGAAATTTCCGGTTCTGATATCTCCGCTACTGAAACCAAAACGACTACCGAACCGGTTGTAGTTTCGGATGAACCTGTCGGGAGTGAAAGAACGATAGACGAAAGTTTCAAGCTGGTTGATGGTGAGACTAATAGTGCAGCCTTTGCAAGAAAATTCCACGTTGTTGTTGGTAGTTTTAGTGTTCAGTCTAACGCGAAGAATCTGCAACGCACATTGAATAGTGAAGGTAATAGTGCCATTATTGTTGTGAACGAACAGGGTATGTACCGGGTTTTGATTGCATCGTATGATGAGTATGCTCAGGCGCGTAACCGGATCAATCAAATCAGCACCAGATTCCCTGATGCCTGGGTATTGAGACAAAAATAATTTGAATTAAATATCTCAAAACGGCTTTGTGAAAAACAAAGTCGTTTTAATTTTAAAGAAATCAAAGCGAAAATTTCGCAAATTTTCTTGATTCCGGTTTTATGACCGGTTGAATCTTTCGGACTGGTTGGAGATTTTCAAAATAGATTAAAATGGCGCTTGTTTTTCTCGGTTTAGGAACAAATTTGGGCAATAAGAAATTGAACCTGATACGTGCTGTTCAGATGATTGGCTTGGAGGTTGGTGACATTTTCAACATCTCGTCATTTTATCGTTCAGAGCCTTGGGGGTATGAGTCTGAAAATGAATTCCTGAATGCGGTAGTGTTAATTTACACACAATTAGCGCCATTGGATTTGCTCGAAAAAACGAAGGAGATTGAAAGGAATTTCGGTAGAGACGAAAAAACAAATACCAGCTATTCGGATCGGTTAATAGACATTGATATTCTATTCTACGAAAATCAAATAATTGACCTTCCACAGTTGAAAATACCTCATAAATATCTGCATAAAAGGGATTTTGTGATGATGCCGCTTTGTGAAATCGCACCAAAATTAATTCACCCCGAATTGAATAAGTCCATAGAGGAACTGTCGGAACTTATTGAAAATAAGACCGAAAAACTGATTGATGAAACATAGGTTTCGGTTAGAAGCAGATAAGCAAGTGCTGAAAAAACACACGTTATTTTCACTTTGAGAGGGTCAGCAGACCTTAGTTAAACTTCTTTATGATATTCCTCCACCAATTTTTTAGCTTTTTCTAAGTCTTTTTCAAAGACCATCACTTCGATTCCCCGCTCTCTATCGTCAAAAATCGGGAAAACTCCGACCATCGTCGCATCATTGAGCATGCAGTCGATTCCATTGTTTTTGAGAACGTCAATTTCTACTTCAGCATCAATCATTGAGCTGTAAAACTTGAATGATACAACTTTTTCTTCTTTCATGTTCTTAGACTTATTAAAGAGTTAGATTCTGTATGAAACAGCCATTTAAGATAAATCTTAAACCCAAGAGAATGGTTAATGGCGTGTTCCATACGTCCTTAAGGTAAAGAATAAATTTTAATCGTATGAATACTACCATTATAACGCAAAAGTAAGATTTTTTGTTTAACGATTTCTCTTGCAATTTATGTGATTTTTTATGAAACAGCCATTTAAGAATAGTCTTAAACCCAAGAAAATGGTTAATGGCGTGTTCCATACGTCCTTAATTTAAAAATAGAATTTAACCGTATGAAAAAAAAAATAAATATAAAAACGATTCGACGAAAAACTGTATTGTTACTTTTGTTCCCGCCGTTGATTCTTTTAATCTGGATATTTCGGATTTTACCAATCAAATTTGTGAGAAAATTTGCAGATTTTGTTGGGAAATATTTCTATAAATTAGCCAAAAAATCTAAGGGATGGGCATTAGAAAACTTAGAAAGAGTCTATGGGGATAAATTATCCGAAGAAGAAAGAACCAATATCGCTAAAGCATGTTTTACGGAAATGATCAAAAGTTTTTTCGATTATATGGCCTACTCACATGTAAAGAACAAAGAAAAATTTTTCAAAATAGTAGAAGTGGCAGGCGATGAACATTTGAAAAAAGCATACGACAAAGGGAAAGGAGTGATTTGCCTGATGCCGCATATGAGTTCGTGGGAGTTCGCGGCCATTACTCCGCCCATGCTTGGATTCGAAACTTCGGCAGCAAGCAAATCGATGAAAATGGGACTTCTGGAAAAACTGATGGTGAAATTCAGAGGTAGCCGCGGAATGAAAAACATCACCCGTGTAGGATCTTATCAGACCCTTGTAGATGTGCTTAATGAAGGTGAATGCCTGATTCTTATGACCGATCAGGATACCCGTGTGAAAGGGATATTTGTCGATTTTCTGGGTCATCCGGCTTATACTCCGCTTGGTACTTCACGCTTGTTGGCAGATTCTGAAGCTTCGCTCGTTCCCATGTATATTACACGGAAAGAAGATGGAAATTACCGATTTACCATTCTGCCTGAAATCCCAACGGTCAGAACTGAAAACAAGGAAGAGGATTTGAGAATAAATACAGAAAATCAGAATAATTTTTACACTAAAATCATTCATGAAAATGCTCCTCAATGGGTTTGGATGCACCGAAGATGGAAGACTACGCCCGAATCCTACGAAGCGTTTTTGAAAGCAAGAGAAAAAGCAAATCAAAACAAATGATTTTTAGTAACTTTGCAAAGTAATTCAAATTTATGGAACAAAAGAATCAAATCTATTCTCAAAAAGTCATAGAGTTTGCAACTGTAGTAGCTGAAGCTTGTCTTTTTCTCGAGCGTGCCTCAGAGTATTCTAAAGTTGATTTTATTTCAAAATCCACCAAAATATTTTCTCTTTTATACTTGAAGACCATACTGTTGGATGACTTGGATGAAGAGTCGGATGGTTTTTTGGAGCGATTTGTAACTGAAGAAGATTATATGTATGTTAAAGACCAAATCGCGGCTCTGTTAGGTATGGATGACAGTTTTTTGGAGGTTTTTCACCCCGATATGCCATACAGCGACACCCCGATTGCTGCTTTTATTTCTGAAAATTTGGCCGATGTGTATCAGGAGTTAAAAGATTTTGCAGCTAACTTCCGGATTGGCGAAGCAGAAGTGATGCATTCCGCGTTAATCTTGTGTGTAGAAACTTTTGCCGAACACTGGGGACAGAAATTGCTGAACGCATTGAAGGCGCTTCATGCACTCCGGTTTGATGGGATAAACGAGGAGGAAGATTCCGGTTTTGACGCAAAAGAATACAGAAAACTTAACAAAAGCAGCTTTTTTGATTTCCAAAGTGATGATGATTAGAACTATGTTTATACCCAAAATTTCGAAAGAAGAAGTTAACCGAATGCCGATTGAAGAATTTGAAGGTGAGATTATCGTAATAGATAATTCCGAAAAAGCGGACGAAGCATTTGAATATTTAAACCAACAAAAAATATTAGGAATTGATACTGAAACCAAACCTTCATTTAAACGCGGAGTAACCCATAAAGTGTCTCTTATCCAAGTCGCTACAGTTGATGTTTGCTTTCTGTTTCGTTTGAATAAAATTGGATTTCCCAACGGGTTGTCTGAATTGCTTTCCAATAAGAAAATCAAAAAAATTGGTCTGGCGCTGCGTGATGATTTGAACGGACTTTTTAAGCAGCAAAATTTCAAACCGCAAGGATTTATTGATTTACAGCATGAGGTTGGGAATTACGGGATTTTAGAACTGAGCTTGCAAAAAATGTACGCTATTATTTTTGGGAAAAAAATATCAAAATCGCAACGGCTTTCCAATTGGGAAAGAAACGAATTGACTGTTCAACAGAAAGTTTATGCGGCAACTGATGCCTGGGCTACTCTTCAAATTTATCTGAAACTCTTGAAAGAGAAGAAATTATCCAAAAAAGAGATTGAAAATCTGGCAGCAGAATTCGCAGTAGAAAATCATGTGAAGTAATTCGGTTTCGTCTCTCAACCTTTAAACTCTGCCTGTTGTAAGCAGACAAATATCAAATTAAACAGTAATATCCAATGGCTTTAATAAAAACTCTACGAGGATTCACTCCAAAATTCGGGAAAGATTGTTTCTTTGCTGAAAACGCTACGATAATCGGTGATGTGGAAATGGGAGATGGATACAGCATTTGGTATAATGCCGTGCTTCGCGGCGATGTGAATTCTATTCGAATCGGGAACCACGTAAATATACAGGATGGCGCTATTTTGCATACATTGTATCAAAAGTCAGTAGTAGAAATCGGCGATTATGTTACTGTAGGCCATAATGTTGTAATTCACGGAGCAAAAATCGATAATTATGCGCTAATTGGAATAGGCGCTACCGTTCTTGACTATGCCGAAATCGGCGAGGGAGCGATCATTGCCGCCGGAGCATTAGTACTTGCCAATACGATTGTTCCTCCTAACACGCTTTGGGCAGGCGTCCCGGCAAAGTATGTAAAAGACGTCGAACCGCAGCAATCCAACGAGATGAACAAGCGAATCGCTCATAATTATTCGACGTATGCGGGTTGGTATAAGGAAAAGTAAATAGAATCGGAATGACGGTGAGTTCATACGTTTTTTTCCATGAAGTAAATTTCCAACCTGTTATTACGATTAAATATTCACTGCTTTGAAATGAAGTTTGATCGTTTTTTTTATAATTTTGTCTTTCTGTTTGTTAATTGTCGATAGTGAGGTGATCTTGACTTTTTCTCGCAAATGTAAATTGAAAATTCCGATTTGTGGGAGCTGACGCATGTAGCGGCATTTTGCATTTTGAAATCACAACGGTCAATGCCGCTGAAAGCGTCTTTGCCTTATTAGCTAACATAATTTTATAAGTCAAGACGACTTCAATCTTTATCAAATTCGATAATCCTGAACTTAACCGATCCTCCATTTAGAGTTTTACTTATGTTAATTACTGATTTACTCAAGCAAGAATTTCTAAAAAACTTCCGTTCTCAAGCATTTTATCGTGGGTTAGCCGTAAAAATTCTGGTTGGATTTATGGCGGTTTATTTCGCCGTTATTTTCCTGTTTCTTGGATTGTTTTTAGGTGAAATCCTTGATGATTTACACGATAAGCTCACCCCATTGGAGGTTTTTAATGGAGTCACACTTTACCTGCTGATCGGAGCTATGCTGCTTCGGTTTGCAATACAGTCGCTCATTACAATCAACCTCCAATCCTATCAGTCTCTACCCATACAGCGAAAAACCCTTGTAAATTTTATCTTGCTGAAACCGCTTTTTAGTCTCGGGAATTATATTACACTTTTGGTTATTGTTCCTTTTGCTGTACGAAGTATTCCGCAATGGTTTTCAGGATGGGTTGCAGTGCAGTTTGTGGTAAATTGTATTTTGCTGATTTGGTTTAATATCTGGATTTCTTCATTTTTGAAAAGAAAGTTTGATTCCGGTTTAAAAGCCTTGCTTATTATTTTCGTTTTAATAATGGGAATTGCGGCTTTAGAATATTTTAAAATCTTCTCGCTGTTTGATATTTCACTTTACGTATTCAACTTTCTGGTAATTAATCCGTTTGGATGGATCTTAACGCTGGTTTTGTCATTATCCGCTTACTACCTTAATATCCGGTTTTTCTCTGCTAATTTTTATCCGGAAAAATTCAATGAAAAACTGAATAAAGGTGAAAATAAAATTACGGGTGGTTTGTCATTTCTTGAAAAACACGGAACGATAGGGGAGTTAATACAACTTCAATTCCGGCTTATTTTCAGGCATAAGCGAACTAAGTCATTGGTGTACTTAAGCGCTTTCTTTATGCTTTACGGTTTGATTTTTTACACTTCAGAAATGTATTCGAACAATATTCTGTGGTTAATATTCTGCGGGTTGATTATCACCGGAATGGCGTCAATCACTTACGGACAATGGATTATAAGTTGGGAAAGCGCCTATTTTGATACGATATTATCCAAGAATATCCCCGCGCGAACTTATATTAAAGCGAATTTTATTATTCTTATCGCATTTAATCTTATATCCTTTGTTCTGGCATTGCCTTATTTTTTCCTTGGGGTGAAATTTGGATTTTTGCATATCGCCATGTTTTTGTTTAATACCGGAATTAATGTTTTCTTGTTGATTTTAACAGCCTCTTTCAATACAAAACGGATAGATTTAATGGCTAAAAGCATGTTGAACTATCAGGGAACAACGTACAAGAGTTTTTTGATAATTATTCCGGTTATGTTTCTCCCGGGTGTGTTAGCTGTAATTTTGAATCTGTTCTTGACTTTCAATCAAATTCTTCTTGTTTTCGGCATAATTGGTTTAATCGGGATATTTTTACTTCCACTCCAAATAAATCTAAGCACCGGTCACTTTAATAAAAGAAAATACGCGATGGCCGAAGGATTCAGGAAAAAAGAATAATGAAAGGATGTGCAAAACATTACGTTTCTATAAATTAAAATTCAATTAATTTCAGGCTTCGTGCTTCAAACCTCAGACAGTTAACTATGATTCAACTTACCAATCTTACTAAACAATACAACGACATTACAGTGTTGGATATTCCTGAATTAACTATTTCACAGGGTGAAAGTTTCGGATTAGTAGGTAATAACGGCGCGGGAAAAACAACCATGTTCCGTCTTATTCTCGACTTGATAGAAGCAACATCCGGTGAAGTGACCATAGACAATACGCCTATCGCAAGACGTGATGAATGGAAGTCATTTGTAGGTTCATTTCTTGATGAAGGGTTCCTGATTGACTACCTGACTCCGGATGAATATTTTGCTTTCATAGGCAAACTGTATGGAAAAACGGAAGGAGATATCGCGTTGTTTGTTGAGAAGATGTCCGACTTTTTTAATGGTGAAGTGGCAGGGAATAAGAAACTTATCCGGGAGCTTTCCAAAGGGAATCAAAAGAAAACCGGAATTGCCGCAGCGCTTTTAAGCGATCCGAAAATTCTTATTCTTGACGAGCCATTTACAGCTCTTGACCCATCTTCTCAAATTAGACTGAAGAGGCTGCTGAATGAACTTCAAGATAGTAACGGAGTGACTATGCTTATCTCGAGCCACGACCTGAATCACGTTACAGAGGTTTGTAAACGTACAGTTGTGCTTGAAAAAGGGAAAATTGTACGTGATATTTCTACAAGTTCGGATACGTTGAAGGAGCTTGAAAGTTATTTTGCGGTATAAAGTTCTGTTAACCCCGAAAAGGGAGTGTTCTTAAATAGAGATGTTTTTTAGTAAAAATTATCCTTAAAAAAGAGGCTGTCTCAAAAAGGGGTGAAAGTTCAATTCATAGGGCAAAACTTTGTAGGAGTTTCCCCAAAAGTAAGTGCCGGGAAATACTTACAGTGTTAGATAACTAACCTTAAAGCATCTCCCCAATTAAGCAGGCTGTGTAAAAATAAGAGACAAAGCGTATTCTTGCTTACAAAATGTAAGTTGTATTTAAAAACCTTATTTTAAAACAGTAATCTTAGTAGAAAGGATACGTATTCAAACCTACTCTTATTATTCGCACTGACTTAGGCAATGGCTCCGACTAAAATAAAAAGGGACATTCGTGAAATA
>LSQX01065311.1_pt1 | contig 19881 bp, 18 predicted proteins | sample 654561 | NCBI WGS metagenome assembly LSQX01 (sample SAMN04489861, study PRJNA283612) | anaerobic digester metagenome | isolation source: 4 biogas reactors fed with cattle manure at either 37C or 55C with and... | place: Denmark: Kongens Lyngby | collected 2014
AAGTTTTTCAGCAAACCCTAAGTATAAAGAGTCATCAGAAGATAACGACATACAGAGAATATTTTTCCCAACCATTTTATAACTGTTTATGAGATTCCCATTCCAATCAAACATGAAAAGCCAAACATAATAGCTATTGTCTGTTGTAAAATTCATTGGATTAAATTTGCGCCCCTCGTATGCGAGCACTATCATAGAATCATTGAAACATGAAGCCTGATATGATCTGGTTACTTGGCCAGAAAATGCAATTGAATTATTAGAGATTGAATATTCTGGAGCAATCTCATCCGGTCCTGTTATTACTGTCTCCAGATTAAGCAATGTATCATATATTTCAACTACAGCCTCGTTCTTGGAATAATAACAAATCTTGCCAACATTTTTGTTTATTAAGATATTGCCTCTTGTTACATTAATGGCTGAGATATTCCTATCCGACTCAATAGTAGCTTCAGCCTCCATCATGAGCAATCTTGGAACATCTTGATATATGCCTATCTGTTTGTCTATAAAATGATATGGATTTTCTACAATAAAAGTATTCTCTTTAAATATATCCATGCTTTGACATTCTATATTATACGAGACAAATTGTATGCTATTATCCTTCCGATTAATGTATTCGGGGACATTAATTTTTGAATATTTCTTATTGACATATCCATTAATGAGAAGATTATCTCCTGAATTTTTAGAAATCATATCCAGCAATTCATTTCTTGCATTTCCGCGGGTTATGGCTGTCTTCAGCAGTTTCATAGTAACCAAATTATAAAATTCAAGGAATGGCTTATTGCTGTTTTTGAGATTTTGAATAACTAATATAGTGTCGGAAAACACATAACACCGTTCTGCTGTGGTTAATCTGTCTCCGAGGTCTATTGGTACAAGTGATATTTCTTTAGCCTTAGTCTTTGTTTCCTCTTCCAGTATAATGGTTTTATTGTTCTTTTGATTGTTTGTGCATGACAAAACGAGAGATATGAGAACTATTAAATAAGCGTTTCTCGCTACATTCATATTAATCTGATTTATTATACGAAAATACTACTGCGTAAAGATTATTTGTTTAATAACAGTTGGTATGCAAATATCACTTTAATCAAAAGTTCGTACTATACCAATTGCCAAGGAATAGATTTTAAGTCTTCATCAGACCAAAAACAATCCTGCCATGAAACGCCTTTGGCATCCAATGGATGTTCTCCATTTGCAGGATCATAAGCTTTACAAATCATTTCATCATCAAACTCCTCTAAACAATAAACCATTGCACCTACAGTACCCATGTTCCTGTAATACGGCGACCTGAAATAAACCATATGTTCTGTAAATGTCAATGCTTCAATTTTTCCAACAAAACATTCAGAACCCTGATTGTTGATACCCATAGTTAAGATAAACATCAGCAATGAGACAATGCTAGAGATTAATACTATTCTTCTCATGTAATTCAATTTTTAAATTGTTTACTATTATGTATTTCCTGTGCTATCTGCACACCAACTGATTCTTTAGTGTTTAATTACTGTTTCTGATGAATCATTTAAGATTTTCTCAGACAAATTATCATAAGCAACAACTACGTCTCCGTTTTTCTCCTTGGCTGTTATACGATCAATTTGTTGATATTGAACTCTATTTTCCAGTTCTGATATATCTGAAAAATCCCTAGTCAAGAAGAATTTTACAATTAAGGTGTCATCTGTAATAACCGTTAAATTTCTTCCTTCCTGCATTTGTAAAAAATCTCCTAAAAACAATTCAAGTTGTTCTAAACATTTTGAACAATTTGAGTAGGAAAAATATGCAATATCAACATTATCGTCTTCTATTGTTAAATCTTTGTTGTAAAGAACGCTATGTTCTAAAGAATCAGAGTTAAGCACACTATTTTTTGTAGAAGTCACGCTTTTATTCAAATGGTGATAGCCGTGAACTTTCCTGCCGCCTACTATACCTATGATGAAATCCTCGGGGATGAAGCCCCAGTAGCGGGAGTCATTGGAGTCAAGGCTGTTGTCGCCGAAGGCAAAGTAGTAGTTGTTCATGAAGGTGTGGCTGGTCATGTCATCGGCCGGCCATAAACCGGTCTCGTATTCGATGACAGGTCCGTAGATGGCACGGCCTATTGAGTCAAGCTCTATGGTTGTTCCTTTTTCAGGAATATACAGCGGACCGAAATTTTTTATGGTCCACATTGGACGGGTGAAGGGCATGGTTGCCATGAACTTGGTTTGCCAGAGTACGTCATCAGGGGTGTTCCGTATGGCAAGCTGGTTTTCAAGTACGCCTATTGTTCCGGAATAGTTGCTGTTCCAGGTTATGCCGTCCTTAACGCCAATGGTATCACCGGGTGTACCGACTACACGCTTGCAATAGACATAGTTTATCTTGAACTCTATCTCTGTCCACTGGTCATAACCGAGGGGATAATTGAAGCAGATTACATCACCGGGATGGATTTTCCTTAGTCCGGGCATTCGGAAACACTTGAGCGGCGCATGGTCTTCAAAGTTGAAGGATGTGTATATCCGGCCGCCTAACAGTAGTTTGTTAACCCATACTCTGTCACCTGGTGCTAAGGTAGGCTGCATGGATTCGGTCGGGATATTGAAGCGTTCGGCTATGAAGATACGACGACCATAGTGAAGAATTCCTGCTACCATGACTATCCACAACACCCAAGAAAGGATATTCACAATCCGGGGCTGTCGCGGATGCTCTTCTATTATGTTCTCATTATTGTTCTTCATCTTTCTTTATTGCTTCAATGTTGTAACCTTCTCTTATTTCTCTAATCTCGGCACGCAGACGCTCGGTGTTGGCATTCTCAATCTTGGGTACAAATGTTTCGACCTTTTCTGCCATATCAAGGAAACGGACTGTATCACCTTCTGTATGATAAAGCTTTGCTAACAGTGTCAGCGGATACAGTCTATTAGGCACCATGTAGAATGCATGCTTGTAGCGTTCCTCCGCCTCACGATAGCGGCCTAGGGCTAGGCTGTTGTTACCCATGACATTCCAAAACATAGGGTCGCTGCTTATCTCAGTTCCAAGATTAAGTATTGAATCACTCTTCTCATAGTTTCCTATTTTGTTCAATGACTGACCGTATGCAAATAGGAACTGCTGATTTGTTTTCATATAAGGCAGAAGTGAGTCACAGTCTTCTACAACATAATCATAGTATTCCATCTGATACCACCGTTCTGCTTTCTTCCATGCAGCCTCCGCCCATTTATGCTGTCTTATTTCCGGCAACTTGACAATTTGGATGGCTGACAGTGTAACCAATAATATAGACAATACTGAAAGACCGATAATATCAAGTAACTTCCTATTCTTATTACATTCTCTCCTTGTATCAGAAATACATGCCAGAAGAAGTATTGGGAACAGTATCTGGAACTGTGTTACATGGAGCGGATATGAGAACAAGGCAAAAACAGCAAATGCCGTCATGCCATAACACCATACTGTTCTTCGTTTGAAGGAGATTAATATTGCCAGTATTATGACTGCAATAAACAATAGCATCACAATCAGGCCATATTCCACGCCTATGAACAGATACTCATTGAATGCATTGTCCGGGCATTCCGCAGTCATTCTTTCATGTTCGTTTATTGCTGTCCAGTCCAAATCATTGTTTCCATTTTCCCTAATCTGATTTTGGAAATACCGAGCTTGTGTTTCACCATAAGCTCCACCGAAATGTCCACGCCCAACACCCTTAAGGCCGTTGTTCCAAATGGTCATGATGCTGATCCGGTCCATAAACAGACGGCCATCGGCCGATGGCTTTTTGAAAAGATAAGCGGACGTTCCTAATGCTATTGAAACAAGTATAATCCTTATACCATACTTCCTGATAATTGGCTTAATTTTCATTCTTATACTTTTTGTTCCAAATGCAAGCAACGATATACTTATTACTAATGCAAGGATTGCAGTACGGCTTTGGGTTGACGGAAGTATCATAAGTCCGAATAGTGCGACTACGGACATTATCCAGAATACGGCTTTATAAAATAGAGATGTATCGGCTTGAGGCTTATTGTTTATGACATAAGCACCAATAACACTTACACATATAGCGAGGAAGCCCCCGTAGGGTCCGGGATTGTCAAAAGAACCTGTTATGGCATACAGATAATGATTTGATGGACGGCAACCTATCAATTGGAACACTCCCAATATTGATTCATATGCACAAATAACAACAATTGAAGCCATGACAACATAAAGCAGCCATTGGCGTATCTGGCTATTATTCAAAACTTTATCTATATCCAATTGATGATTTACGTTAAACTTATTATTTGTCTTAAGATGAATCTCAAGAATAACGGGAAACAATGATAGTTCAATCAATTATTGTGTCGGCAATAATAAAAAATAGAAAGAAACTCCAATTTTCGCAATTATCGATTTACATTGTAGCTTTGATATTTGAAAAGAATATTATTGAGTGATTAAATTTTAGTCTGCTGAACGGTAATAATCCAGCACGGTCTCCAACTCCGTACGGTTGGAGCCGGCTGAATCAAGGGCATAGTCAAGGCGTGACTGTCTGATGCAGCCGGACAGAATGGTTGCCATTGCGGCACAGATGATTGTCACACCTTGTCTTGCCATCACTATTTCAACTAACTCTCAATGAAAAAACTGTCAGTCTATCTCAAAGTAACCTATCCACCAGTATCCATAGGCATAAATCTCGATTATATACTCACCGGTATCAAGTGTCGTAAGATCGGCCTGTACTCTGGAATCAGGTTCGAATGTTCTGCTATAGAGTAGATTTTCAGACTCGGTGGTGTCATATACCACGATGCTTGACGATACTACATCGCTGAACGATACAGTTATCACCTGCTCGTCTATGGATGCATAAACGCTACCACTGGTTCGAGAGCCGCTTTCGTGGCCTGTCGTTATTCTGAGAATGATCTCATTTTCTGCCGCAAATAATGGAACAGAAACAATTGCTAACAGCAATGATAAAATACACTTTTTAAACATAATGTTGTGTCGTTTAGTTTGATGGTCTAAAGATATGACCGCTGATTACTTGAATAAAAACAATTTACGTCCATAAAATGTCCAAATTGATTCTAGAATGTCCTTAAAATGTCCATATTGAAGTTAATATGCTATATATCAATCTATTGCAGTACAGTGCAGCTTATAAGCAATATACTATAATCAACATTGGCATTCTGGCTCTTTCAAATAAGAGCTGACGTATTCTTTATGTCTGGTCAATCTATGAGAAAACGACCATTGCTCATGCTGTTACAGCAAGCAAGATTGGCAAGGGGCTGGTAATTGTAATCGGGCCATATGGTCATGTCTGGCCCACCAGTTTCCAACTACTGACCGTTGCATCTCTCAAGTGTAAAGATAGGCGTTAGACAATCCTGCAGAAAGCGAATTTCGTCCGTAAAATGTCCAAAGAATGTCCTAAAAATGTCCACAAATGGGCTTAGAGATATCTGTGACGGCGATTATGGGTTGAATCAGCTATTAATATCTAATAATTATCGTGTTTTCAAGATAGCGTTCAAAATGAAATAGGAGCAACAGTATCAATTGGAATCTGAGTCTGTGTCTGAGTCTGTGTCTGTACCGAAGATGTCACAGAACACATATTCCGGCATTTTATATTTGACTCTTGATTTGATATTACGACTTCCAGAATACGAAATGTTGAAAAACAAATGGAAATCGCGCTGTTTGAAACCCAATAATGTCACAATACAGTAGTCCAGTTCCATACTGGTCAAATGGTTGGACAATGATATTATTAACTTACGCAATTCAACAAGGGAATTATGAAAACCTGTTTCAAATGATTTTCTTTCCCTTGTTGCAATTTCTTTGTACTCGTGTGACGCTTTCATCATAATCTGATACAATTCACTTGACTTGAAATCATCAATTTCACGAGAATAGTTCATAATGCCCGACTCTTTTCTTTCTATGGGGGCTTGCTCTGTGGCTTCTATTTGCGAAACAGTATTATCAGCAACCTCACTTACAGAATCTTTATTTGTTCTAATAAGCCATCCTATTGAGACCATTATCACTGTCAAGATTCCAACTATAATCAAAATAATGAAAATAATGTGATTCTGATTATAGGGAGTAGAGCATGTTTGTGAATTTCTCAGCATCGCCTTCAGAATCAGTTCAGAGTTCGATGTTGATACAATCTCATCAGTCCAGTCGCTCACTTTTTTGGTATAATACGTAACAGAATCCTGGTTTCCCAAAATCGACTGAATCTCTGCAAGATGTCGATATGAATCGCAAATAGCATATGGATCATCAGAATCCAAAATTGACATCTGGTAATAATGCCTAGCTGAATCCATTTGATTAAGACAGTAGAATGCATCGGCCTTTATCGTATACGCAGCTCCATTAGGAACTCTATTACAATTGTTAATCAAGAAAGAATCTGTATAACAAATTGACTTAGTGTAATTATGAGTATATAACAACTCTATTTTTGACAAGTGTATAAGGTTAAGTTCCTTTGCAGGTGATGTCAACCATTTGCTATCCTTAAGATTCAAGAACAATTCAAGAGCTTTATCATATATATTATTATACATATATGATTTAGCTATACTGTAATCACAGAATGCTATTGCAGCCGAATCTTTCAGACGAACCGCATTTGCACGACATGACCTTATTAGCGGCATGGCCTCATTTCCCATCTTATGTTCAAGAAAGATATGACTCAGGTTTTGTTCTGTTAGCGCATAATACCTGACCAATGTATCAGGAAAAAGGGATAAGGCTGTAAGGTAGGCGTCGGCCGCAGTACTGTCCTTACCGGACTCTGAAGATATGCATCCAAGACTGTACCATGCCATGGCGGCATGATAACCCTTGTATTTCCGACCATAATAATCTGTAGCCACACGGATTGTACTGTCACCATCCGCATTACGGTACATTTTATAATCTATCTGAGTCTTGAGCAGTGCATAAAGTGCCTGGTTGCGTTTGCCTGCCGGCTCATTCATTGATTGGATCATAGAGTCCGCCTTCTGTACGTCACTTTCCATAATCCGCTCAATCTGTATCAGTTCGTTATGTCCGCAGCCCGTCAAAGTAACCCATGCCAAAGCAAACAGCAAAATCCGGCCTACAAGCTTTTTCATACTATGAAGCCTGTGACCTACAGCTAAACCAATGGCATTTTGAGCACTCACCATCATACAGCCAACCATCTTTTCTACTGCCATATCTTTAAAAAGCAAAAATATATCTTTTTTGCTTTGCCGCCTATGCCCAATCAACAAAAAACCGCATGTCACCATGACGTGCGGTCCATCGGGTATTGAGGGTTTCGACTCCCTTTCTCCCACGATCGACAAGCAGTCAGATGCCATGCGGGAGAGATATGTCGAACCCCAAAAGGGCGGCACATACACCAAACATGAACATCAGGCTCTTGTCTTACTTCGGGAGAATAAGTTAATGTCGAAATTTCAATACCCCAGTAAAACGAAAGCTTCGTTCTTCAAAAAAATGCTCCGGAGCATCAGCCCCTTAGCGCCGCAAATATAAACATTAATTTTCTATTTCCACAACCCTCCTCCCATATCCACTTTGATAATTAGTTTCTCAATGCTTTGTTTTGCCACAAATTTATCATATTTTTGTGGCAGAAGCAGTATAAATATATGGCAAGCCAGAGTACATATAATGACATTAAACACCAGGTGGAACTATCTCAAAGGGGAACTTTGTTCTTTCCTGATTCATTTTCCTCGTTGGGCTCATCTGATGCTGTCCGTTCCGCATTGGTCCGGCTATGTCAGAACAATATACTTATTCGCGTAGCTCAAGGCATCTACTACTATCCCAAGGTTGACACAAAATGGGGTAGCGGTCTCATTACTCCGTCTGTTGAGGAGATAGCATTAGGAATAGCAGCACGTGATAAGGTACGCATTGCTCCCACCGGCTCATACGCCCTTTACCAACTTGGACTTAGCACTCAGATTCCTGCCAATGTGGTCTTTATCACTGACGGCTCCCAACGTCGTGTGTCCATAGGCAAGGGCCGTGGCATCTTTTTCAAACATTCTTCTAACATGCGTATGTTTGCTTTCCAGTCCCAATTGATGGCATTGATTGTTGCCGCCATGCGTGAGATTGGTCAGGACAATGTTTCCATTGACCAAATGACCATAATAAAGAACCATCTGACTCAAGTAAGCCATGATGATTACAACCATGATATTCAACTTGCCCCTATATGGGTGCGTAATACATTAACTAAAAAATGAAATTCATAGACCTTTCCATTGATGAACGTCAGGATATTCTGGCCCACGCTTTCAAAGCCCGGATTTACCTGGCGCAAATGACAGACGGTCGTAAACAAACCTGCCAAAAATGAAACACAGATCAAGAACCTACGCAAAAACACCAATCACAAATGAGGTGCAAAAGAATGATGGTCTGCCAAGGTGGCAGTTCATACAGATTTCAATTATATAGTAAGGTTATATTTACTTTGGCATGGCATTTGTTATAATTTATTAAAGCGAAATGCACATAATGAATGTAAGTTCCGTCTCTCCTAATGAAAACGAATTAATGAAACATTAAAAAAATTAAGAAAATGAGTAAGATTAAATTTTACCCTGTAGACAATGGTGATACCGTATTGATCAAGGTTCCAAATGCCACAGTTCAAATTGATGCTAACATCAGAGATAACAATGATTGTTATGATGTTATGAGTGATATATTAAATGAGTTAGTTACTGATAACAAGGGAAGATATCACCTTGATTTGTTTATGCTGACACATCCAGACGAAGACCATTGTCGTGGAATAGACAACAACTATTATTTAGGTGATCCAGATAAATATTCAGATTCTGATAAGGAGAATGATCTGGTTATCATTGATGAGTTGATGGTAACCCCAATGTTGTTTACTGATGCAACAAGTTCCTCTGCAAAGGCCTTGAAAAAAGAAGCCAACAGACGTCGTAATTTATATGATGACAACTCTCCTGCTAAAGATAAGGCTGGTAACAGACTTGTTATTATCGGATACGATGGCAATAAAAGATATGACAAGGTACCCTCTTATATTCCTGGTGACTCAATAAAAGAAATCAATGGTAAAATAATGTCTTTACTGGAGTTCTTTGTCCATTCTCCATTTAAAGATAGCTTGGTGGAGGGTAGAGCTGAGGCCGATAAAAACGGGACATCCATAGTGATGCAGGCAAGATTTAAGTATCTTAGTTCTGATACTCAACCATCTGCGTTATATCTGTTTGGTGGAGATGCAGACCATTATATATGGAAGGAAATTCAGAATCAGAGCAAAAACCACAACAATGATAAAAAATTGGATTTTGACATTTTCATGGCACCTCATCATTGTTCATGGACATACTTCAATGATGTCCCATACAAGAAGGGTGTAACTGATACGCCTGTAGACTCATCTAAGAACTTAATCACTAAACATAAAACAAGTGGAGCCGTAATAATAGCTTCATCAAAGCAAATCAAGGACGATGATGATAATCCTCCTCATTATCCGGCAAAGGAAGAGTACATAAAACTAATAGGATCAGACAAATTTATTTCCTTAGCCGAGGAACCGGATTCTAAGAACCCTAAACCTGTTATATATGAAGTTACTTCCAGTGGTTTCCAAAGGAAGGACAAGAATCAGCAGACAGGTTCGACAGGTGCCGCAATAGGTAGTTCTGGTACATCAGGAAGAAAGTCATCCTATGGCAGTAAATAACGTTTTTCCTCAGTTTACTGAGTGCTCACCAGCAGAAGTTCCGCAGTGTGTACAAGATGATGTTAAAAGAGTCGCCAGAATGAATGGCGTCTCTTTTGATAATAAATACTATAAGTATAAAAGCTCTATCGTTATAAGGTTGGCCTTATCTATTGAATTACCAACAAGATATGACGCATCAACCACGTTGGTCAACCCAAATGAGTCTGTGTTTGTGGAGTTCTCTCCAGAATATCCTGATAGGGCACCCCATGCTTACATAGGGAGAAATGATTTCGATTTTGCTCGTACTCCTCATATCTATTGTGAAAGGGACGGCCTTAGACCAATATGCCTTTTTCGTGGTGATGGCGATGAGTGGTTTGCCAATATGGAGATTGAGGACTTTGTTAAGCATATTCGATCATGGTACGAAGATTTAGCTTCAGGTGTGAACATAGAAGACGGAGGTCAGTTTGAACCATTAAGGCTTGAAGGATATACAGGAACATTATCATATGATTATGAGCAACTATCTAGTGAAATTGAAAAGGCTGCTGATAATCAGAAAAACTTCTTGCTACAGTTTTTTGTTCGATGGTCCGAGAAAAAAATCATAAGATTGACCAGTAGAAATACTTGGCTATTAAAAACATCAGGTTTTGATAATGAAAAAAATATTCAATTTGGTTTAGTTTGTTGGGGGCAATCCAAAGAATCATGTGATTTATATGATACCAGATTCCCCCGAACTTATTCAGAACTCATTGAGTATTCTTCCAGGCATGGTGTCGAACTAGAAGATGTTAATGATAATGATTTAGAATTATTAAAAGGCCATGCAAGTTTTGTGGTAATCTTGGCTATAAAGAGAAGTAAGAAACTCATAGGAGTAAATTCTTTTTATCAATTTGTCAATTTTGAGATAATGTTTGACACTAATGTTGATGGCAAAAGAATCTTGACACCTTCCTCTAAGGTCGTATTCCATAAACATGAGTCTCCTTTTACCACAAACAAAGCTCATGAAATATCAAACCTGGATCAGGGTATCAATCCTTCATTGATAGTTGCTGGCTGCGGTTCACTTGGCTCAAAGGTTGCTTTACATTTAGTTCGCTCAGGGATAACTAATATTTTATTCTCTGATCCTGATATTATGAGTGAACACAACTTGAGTAGACATGCACTCCTTTTTAACTCTGTGTCACATTTCAAATCTGATGAAATGAAAAAAATTACTAACCTAATTTACTATCATGAGAACATGGAGGCAGTTTCATCGGTTAAAGAAATAAAGAAGGTACTTGAAGACTCAGAATTAATGAAAAAAAGGTATCCGGAATACTTACTTGACTTTACAGCTTCAAAAGTAGTATTTAATCAATTGGTTAATATTAAGAACAAGCCTACAGTTGTTTCTGCAGCAATTTATGATAATGGTAAGTTCGGTTTGCTGCTGTGCGAAGGTGGTAATGGAGGATTAAGGTTGGATGACATATTGATATCTTTTTATGCCCAATATAAAACTGATCCTTATATATCCAACTTTCTAGTGTCGGAGAAAGCGCATGCTAATGAACCGTCATCTTTATTGAATGTCGGTCTGGGTTGTAATTCTGAGACATTTATACTTGCGGATGATGTCATCTCTTTGTTTGCTTCATCCATGAGTATGACCGTCAAAAAGATTTTATCAGGCAATCATCCTGATGGTGGCGGATGGTTGTACAAATTAAAAGAAGATGGTAGTCTTCAGATTCAAAAAATAGATGTACCTCAGTTCTACTGTTATGAGGTTGACAACTGGAAGGTCCGTATAACTGATAAAGTTATCAATGACATCATAGACCAAACAGAAGCATCAGGAGATAGTGAAACCGGTGGTTATCTAATTGGACAATGTAACCTTAAAACAAAAACAATACATGTTTTTGACAAAATAGAAGCACCGGAAGATACAATACATAGAGATGATTACCTAATTTTGGGCAAATCTGGCTTAAGGAAAAAGCTATCACAAATAGAGCGTAGGTCAGGTTCAACATTTGGATATGTAGGAGAATGGCACTCGCATCCTAACGGTCCTGAAAGTTTTAGTGTTGTTGATTATCGCGAGTTTGAAAAAAAAGCACAGGAAATGGCCGCCTTTGGTATAACAAAACCTATTCTTGAAGTACTTGTTACTCCTGTCGATATAAAATATGCCATTTTGGCTTTATCCTAATGTTTATCATATGTGTCAGTCGTATATGCATTAAAGAGAGCTCTTGCGTAATCATATCCTTTAGTTCTTAATGTCATAAAAGCCAACACCCCAAGTAGTATTTGTATTATTAATGCCGTAACTAGCAATGAAGTAAAACCTAGACTAAAACAAAGATTTATAATCAAGGCAAGGATTATAATAATGACAGAGCAAACACAAGCACCAAGATAATTACGGCAAAACCCAAATATCCTATTGTATTGTTGCAGGTTCTTGTTTTCTCTAGTTACTTCTCTAATCTTACCAACGGCATCAACAATAGTTTTTTTTGCTTCAGAGGGGTTTTCTCTCTCTTGTTCCTCAGTTAATAACGTAATATTGAAATCTTTCTTTATTTTCTTGGCAATTGCTTTAATATCTTGGCTACTCTTTCTTTTAGGGCTACTCCATAACAGGAGTTGGGTCGTTGGCATTTCTGTCTCATCCTGCTTGAATAGCGTATATTGGAACAAGTGTTTTGAAATATCAATGAATTGTTGACGCATCCAATAAGCAAGAGCCGCATAAATAAGAGCTATTGGAATAAATGTTCCGATACGTGCCAGTATCATTATCCAGAATGATAATTCTTTTGATAAGAATGTAAAAACAAATGCAGAGGTGATTATTATTGGGATAATAGTTCCAACAATGGCTGGATAAACGCGGGCTTGTTTTTCATATAAATCCATAAAAGTTTTCTCCTTATATTTAAAAAACAACAGTATTTATAAGTTTCTCACTCTTGTATGCAACTCTTCTATCCTTTGTGTCAATGCGTCAAATTCCAATGATTCGCCATAAATGAAAAATCGTCTCATGTCAGCATAATCAGCCTTCCATGCTTCCATTTGTGATCGTGGAATCATAAAATTGATATTTTGAGGGTTGAGTAGGTCATAGTTTACATACTTTAAGGCATAATACGCTTTACGATGCTCAACAATGGCATCATAAAGAATGCGGTCGGATAGGGCGTTACGTCCATACTCAGTATCCATTAGTTTTTCCAGATCATACAAATGACGAGTCATACGCACACTTCTTGGGCTTTCTTTCTGAAACTCTTCTGCAAGCAGGAACATCTTTTCCAGGAATGTTCGGGTTGGTATCACAGTCCTTATCTTACTTTCGGAGTCTGTATCCTCATCCTTGAAACTGGCACCTATGAGTGATTGTATTTCACGTATCTCTGTTGGCTCATCCATAGATAAGCAGCTGATTTCTATCTTCACGCGAGGAGGGATATAACTAATGGTATTCTCAATAATAGATGGATAATGAAGATAAATTACCGTCGGATCCTTGTCTGAATCAATTGGATGCCATACTCCACTCTTATCTTGTATTTGTGTCTCATTCTCGATGTTATATCCTGTGACACCCATGTCCCTCAATTGTTCATCCAGTTGATAGGATAGAGTTTCATGTATATATTTCCGTGCTGTCTTGCGTAATTTATCACGCTGGCTCTTGCTCGTCTTGTCTATACCAAAGAAAGAGTGACTTATAGCCAAGTCTATATCTTCAGAAAAACGTTTTATGATATTGAAACCTTTGGATAGAGATGTACCTCCTTTAAATATCAAAGATTTATGACAGTCTGTCTTAAACAGAGCTTTTAATGTGACAGTCACCCACCAATCCTTTTCTATTGCTATCTGATTAATACCAGTATTGTCAGTTTCCGTCTGCTGTAACATCGCCAGACGGTCAACTAAATCATTGTTAAGCCATAACTTTCCCATATATGATGTAATTAGATTAGCATAGGTTTTACAATTCTTTTCATCCATGCAGGCATCATGTCCACATCCTTTGCCAAATCGTTCTTTTCAGGTTCTTTAGTTATTAGAGTGCGAATGGTTTGTATTTCTTCAGTCCCTACATTCTCTTGCTTCAGTGCTTTAAGCGCTTGAACCATAAGAGCTGCAAGTCTTGTCTTATAACAAAAGTTTTTGGGCACTCCTCTTTTCAGAATAATTAGCCGGTTTGCTAATTTGATCGTTCTCTCACTGCCAGTCGTTAAATATGTGTAATTCATCGGAACTTGGGTGGACAGTCCCAGCACATTTAATGCAGTCATGCCAGAAGGGAGTACTTCTGCATTATCGCGTGCTGCAATAGCTTGCACCACTTTCTCAACAGATGGAAGTACTATACCAAATTTGCTAATCCTTGGTTTAACATATATCCCCTGTGCCAGTTTAACCAGTTTACCTTCATTTGTCAGTTCCGCCAATGTCCCTCCCACAAATTCCGTGTGGTACTCTGGAAAGTCCGAACGAAACAGCACACTATCCTCTGGTAACGTATCTATACGTTCTTTGAGGGTACTATGGTCTATTTGAATATTATTCATGTTTATATCACCTTTGAAATTTTGACAATATTTCAAGTGTAAAGATAGGCATTAATCTTAATCTTGAGATAAAAAAGAGCTTATAATGTTGTTCCAACATAAAATACCTGCTGTTATTTCTAACTTTGCGAAAAACACTAATACCATACCACTATGCCCAAGTTCCATCCCACCGCAATTATTGAAGATTGCTGGTCCAGTATTGGCAATATCACCTTCTTCCACCGTGACGGCAAGTGCTACTACAAGCGCAAACCCTACACCGTATTCCGTGGTACCGCAGCCCAGCTTGACCAGGCTCAAGTCCATCACCGCGCAATACTTGCCTGGCAGCATCTGCCACACAGCGTCCAACTGCAGTGGAACCACTACGCCCGTACCGTTCCATCCCATTGTCCGCCGTATGACAACAATCACCACATCAGCGGCTACAATCTCTTCGTCAGCGCCTATCACGGTTTCGCCCAGCTCGGCCGTGAACACGTGCCTGAACCTCAACCATTCCCGGAATTCCCTTCTGCAGCATTGGAACTCCTGCAGATAATGCCTGGTACTGGATTAGCAACCATCCGCTGCCGCCTCACGCTGGCTGATACCACCCATCCTGAACGCTGGCACCTCTCTGCCCGAATTCAGCTTACCGCCCCGGGTGTGGGCTTCAACCCCGGCCTGATGCGCGCCTATAGGCCTACATCTGTCAACTTTGTATCAATCGGCCCAACCACAAGTACAAGAGTCGTGACCTTCTCAGTCACAGCCCATAGTAATATAAACGAGTATCAAGTCCAAATCCGCTACCGCCTGATTGATTTGGTTACTGGTTACAGTAATAATTGGCTGAAGACATCAATATATTGATTAATTCATCCCTGAACTTTGGAGCAAGTATTATACAGGAATCAACCTTTTTCTGACAATTTAAGGCATTTACAAATTTTGCTTCTCCAAAAGGTGTCATAATACCATTCTTGCTATAAATAAACCAACTACCATGACATCCTGAGATAACTATCATTCCAAATTCATTCTCTCGCTTTTTTCTTTTGGTTTTTGATGTGCCAGAAATAATTTGCAGCTTTGCATCTACATAATAATCAACATATTCTGCCACGTTGTCATATGATAAAGATTGGCATCAACTTTGCATTATAAAATGTGTTCCTATACCAAAAACGCAGGCATTCCCTCCGCCGAGTGAAGAGCCCTACGCGGGACGGGCAGGTAACCGCAAAGTTATTAACCATAATAAGATAATACATATGACAGTATTAGATTTAAAAGGTATAGCAGGAGCCGGTGGTTCTATTATCCTGAATGCCCAAAACTACACGCCATTAGATCTTAAAGGAATCGCCTCTGTTGGTAAACAAAGTGGAGCTACTTTAATAATTAAAGGCGCCAACAAACTAACATCTCTTGACTGCAAGGGCATTGCAAGCTGCAATCCTGGACATGTAATTTTTGATTTTGCTTAATCAAAAACAGATCTAAGAATGGCACATTTATTAATGTAAGCGGGAATCTGTAAATATGATTCTCGCTTATTGTTTACACTTTATTAATAATAATAATGACTTATCTGCTAATGGTAAGGCATATTTACAACATACAATTGTTTATCTTTATCCAACCACTTCTTGGTATTCAGCAAACTACGTCCTAAATCTAACCCGCATTCATACCATAAAGTACTCATCCACTAGTGCTCCTTTCACAAAATAGCATGTCAGCACTTTGTACAAAACATTATTGTTTGCCTCATTCATGTAAGGAATGTGTGCATTGTCTATTTTGAATGTTTTATATCTGGTACGAGCCTCTCCCTTAGTTTGCAACTTACTACGCTTAACATTTATGCCGGGCTCGTTATAAAATGCATATTCGTGATCTATATGTGTGATGAACTCTTGGCCTGCGCTCTCTTCAAATTGCATATGTACAATCTGAGTCACATAATGATCCTGGTCATGAGGTCCATCCTCCAAAATTTCTTCAAAGGTAATATCTTGCCCTTCATGAGAAACTAACAGCCAATCATTAAGCCAATCCCTGTCATAGTATTTACTCAAGCTATCAATTGTTGTTAATTTTCCACCATAACTACGACCAAAATCCTTTTCTTCACAAATAGCACCAATCTCACTTAATCCATCACCGCATACATTATAGTCTGGTCTGATGGACAAATCAAATTTGAAATGCTTTCTCCATTCAGCTATCATCTCGACCAAATCCATTGAGATATGTCGTAAAATGATATGTGTATCAAGTTCCGGAACAAACACCCTTGGCGGAATTACAGACTTTAATATCCAATCATTCTTGATCTTTAGAAGTCCATAATGGTTATCTATGAGACCATGATAACTATGTAAATGAAGGTATCTATCCAGCGGGCATCCTTCTGTATAAGTGAGAAATTGCCCATATTCCAACTTCTTATAGTATCCATATAAAGAAGATAGTAAAACCCATTTCCAATCTTCAATTAAGGGTATAATACCTGAAAGCGACTTGCAATTATTCTCGACATACCAATCCCAGTTTAACACGTCCAATAATCTCTTGATATTTTTTATTTGGATGTCAAAACAAGCATATTCTGTTTCCGAATCCGTTGTCAGTTGTTTTCTGGTCAATTCACGAATATTCTCAATTCTTTCTCGTCGTACTTGTTCTAAAACAAAATTCTGAAACTCTTTGCTATCCATCAATTCAGAGATGGTTGATAATATCTCTTCGCGATTATCAGTTTGTTTTAGCCAATCAACAAATTTTTCACGGTATGCACCACGTCGACCTTGATACAAAGAAATCTCGTTTTCGAATTCTTTTTTACGGCAAGTCTCAAAGAAAGACGTTATTGTTTCGCCAATCAATTGTTTCATAATCTCCCTCATAGCACTATTTATTCAATTATCTCTTTAACGCCAGCTGCTCATAAAACAAATTCAGCCTTTCTTCATTCAGTAACACCAACAACTTTTCAATATTACCATACACGGCAAGGAAAGGACGTGAAAAACCTGAACCATACAAGAAATTGACTTTGGCTGACTGAATGTTGTATTTGATAAACCCTCCAAGTTTTTGTGGCTTGGAGGGGGGGATATATAATAAAACGGGTATTTGGTGGGAAGCCTACCCTACCTTCGTCACTAGCAGCGAGGTTTTAAGGCCCCCAGGTTTCCCACTGCCAAAAGTGTTTCCACTCCTTTGTTCAACATTCTACTGATTGTATTACTTTTTTTCATAAGCATTCCTCCTATATTTTTTAAAAGTTTAAAACCGTTACCGATAACTCTCAAAACAGCACTCACTATCGCGAGTATCTTTAATACAGGGTCACCATAGTCCGCACACAAAGTAACGAAAGCCATGAGTCAATTTTATAATCGTCTCTATATTTATCGTGTTTTTTAGATATTTTTTGTGGATTATTGTATCTCCTTAACCAGGAGCCTATCGTTCACCTAAGCCAAAATACTGGCCACAATGTGTAAACCATAAGTTGCAACGGCAAATAATCTGTCCCGCCTACAATCGCAAATATACTCGAAATCCCGACATCTCCAACAAAAATCACCCGCAAATTACTGAAAACAAATACCAATAGAATTCTCAAGATACCCCGGAATCAAATTAGAGCTATACTCAATTATGGAGTTTTCAACGAAAAGAACGCCTCTTAAACATGCAAATAATCATTATCAATATCTAAATCTTGGATATCTATAAAGTTAAAAATATACATTTGGGTTGTTTATTGAGCATGATTTAACTATTTATCATAAAAACGGGCTCACCAGCGAAACGCTGTGTCTAGCTTCGACCCCAAAAGTGTGAAGATAAGGAAGACCCCTCCTGACCTCCCCTTGAAAGTGGAGACTTCATAGACACAGGAATTCCTTGCGAGTTGATTTTGTGTCGTATTCTCAATCAATTACAGAAAATAGATACATGAATGGTACTATTTCAAAAAAATCATACATACCCTAATATTGAGCTATTATGCGCCATAAATATACTTCTATTCTCCAGTGTATAATTGATAAATAATATCCGGATAACAATGGATAGTGGTACGATAACACCAAAATAATATTAATTACCGCCCATCTATCCCGTATTCCTGATTTATTCATGTGTATTTCCTATTACCAAAATACAGTTGCCAAGGTTGGTCTGCTAACGGGCTTCATAGACTTTATATCCTTCAATTTCATTCTGCAAGGCATATAATAAAGCGGGCGAAAACTATTAAAAATAGCAACTTTTCGCCCGCTTTCGCAGATTATAAACTATACGACAAGCAAATACTCGGTAATGTTCACCCTCTTTTCAAGGTTAGTCATTCCACCTCACCAAACATGTCCGTCCACAGTCTGATCATGCGTTTTCCGCGCAGATTCCTCGGATCATGTGACGCTACGAATTCAGCATGTCTGAACTCGATCAGGGTGGACATTCTCTGCGCGCGGTCATACTTGAATTCCATTCCGCTGAATACGCATATTGCATGATGAAAGAAGGGATAGGTAATGGCAGTGAGATGGTTCGAGCATCGCAGGGCCTCCCGGATGAATGCAAGGTCATAGTCGTGCTGCATTTCACCAAGGACGGCCAGAATCTGCTTCTTCAACGCTTCCTTGTCTTTTGCTATCAGACAGTCATCAATGCTGTACTCTTTCTGCTCCAGATGCGGGCGCCCTTTCCTGCCTGGCGTTTCCGCTATGGTCCGCATGACCTCACGGCGCACGTCAGGGTCCTCAACGTCATCGAAGTCATTCTCCCAGTCGGCCTTTCTGTCGTAGCCCTGTCTGATACTGTCCGATGCCAGTTTGCCTATGGAACTCGTGACGAACATCTTCATGAAGCCCATCAGTCTGAATTGGGCATTCATACTCCCAATTTGTTTGGACACGTCTCTCAGACCGTGGTCCATCATGATATAGTAGAGTCCGCTCATGAGTAGCGGATTCTTCTCTTTATAGGCCAGCGCCACCAGTCTGTCAGCACACTCCACCATATGCATGTATGACACTATCAGAATACGTCTGGCCCCTGTCACCACTTCCTCTTCCCTCTTTTTCATGGCCCAGGTAATCATGGTCCTGCGAAGCATGGGAAGCGACCGCCACCAGTCTTCTGCTCTTCTGATTCTGAAATACCATGTGTATGGCGGCAGCGGGTCCTCCTTTTCAGCCACAAGGTCGGCATTGAATTCATCACCCTCGAGCCGCAATTTGAAATAGCCTTCAAAAGAGAGCAGTTCCTGCATTTCATCATCATCCATGCAATACTCATCATCCTGCATGGTATCATCAGTGGCTGACTGCACGCCGAAGAAGGCCATGCATTCATTGATGACAGCACGCGGTATGCAGGTCATTATGACTTCGAACAGCCTTTCAAAGGTCGATGTGTCACCGGCAGATATCGCACTGACACCCTTGCGGAATTCCTCGTATTCATCAG
>LSQX01341992.1_pt1 | contig 19881 bp, 22 predicted proteins | sample 654561 | NCBI WGS metagenome assembly LSQX01 (sample SAMN04489861, study PRJNA283612) | anaerobic digester metagenome | isolation source: 4 biogas reactors fed with cattle manure at either 37C or 55C with and... | place: Denmark: Kongens Lyngby | collected 2014
GAAATTCAAAACCTTTTTATACATATATACAAATCCTTTTTTGCCTTGGCATTCTCTTTTATTGACTGCTGTTTTATGGAATATTACCGGGCTTTGTAGTATAATAGATGAAACATTATATGTTTGGCTTCGGTTCTATGTCGTTCGGGACATAAAACCCGGAAAGGATATGGTGAGCTAAATGCTGAATATTAACAATATAAAAGAGCAGACGGCCGCCGCGGCAAGTGAGCTGCTGGCCGCGGCAAGGCTGTCAAGGGGACAAATCCTGGTAGTGGGATGTTCGACCAGCGAGATAGCCGGTCAAAGAATCGGCACGGAATCAAACAGCGATGTGGCACAGGCGGTCTATTCGGGTATGGCGGCCCTGCTTAAGGAAAGGGGAATATTCCTTGCCGCCCAGTGCTGCGAGCATCTTAATCGCGCACTGATTATCGAACGCCGAGCGGCCGAACAGTACCGGCTGGAACCGGTTAACGTCGTGCCCCAGCCCTGCGCCGGAGGGGCGTTTGCGACGGCGGCATATAACGGCTTTGAAAGTCCCGTTGCTGTCGAGCATATCCGGGCGGATGCGGGCATGGATATAGGCAGCACCCTTATAGGAATGCATCTGAGGCATGTCGCCGTGCCTGTTCGGATTTCGGTATCAAAAATAGGTAATGCATCTCTTGTTTGTGCTCGTACCCGTCCAAAATTCATAGGCGGCGCAAGGGCAATCTATAATGAGAATATTATGTAATGTAGTGTGTGAGGCCGCGCGTTACAACTTCATAACAAAACAACTTAGGGGCTGTTGCAAGACGAAGGTTAAGCAACAGCCCCTAAGTCATAAAATAAGCACCGATAATACAAGTTGTTTTGTATATCGTGCGTTTCTATTCTAAATGGCCTATCTCGATATTAATTCGGCAATGGATATTAATTTGAAATGCTGCTTTTTTCAAGGGAGAAAGCAAAGCTTATTTCTGATGAGGCTGACACGCAACTTTTTTTATTGTGCGTCAGTCTCTTTATATTTTCTGTATCTCTATATGATATACAATGCAAAAAATAAATAAAAAACATGAAAACCAAAATTCTGTTAAATTTTATAGAATGATGTAAAATATTTCCTACAAAATGGTATAATTATGCCGATATATATCAATGAAAGGCCTAAAGTTTTAAGTCGGTTTGTATTTTTATAATTTTCCCTCGCATTTGTCTGAAATTATTTATAGGAAACCAGGTCGAAAAAATTGCAAAGGGGTGAAAGTTTGAAAAATAAATTTTTCAAACGGCAAATTTGTGCTTTTCGGTCAAACACCGACCAAAATTTCGACACAAGTGTCGAAACCGCACAAAGTTTGCGGACTACCCGAAAGGAGTGGTCATAAATATGACAGAATTGTTGAACGATATTATCGACAGAGACGAGGATGATATGGAGGGCAGATATTTAGCATTTCAGCTTGATAATGAAACCTTTGGAATTGAAATTCGGAATGTAACCGAGATTGTTGGCATCCAGCCGATAACCGAAATGCCCGAAATGCCGGATTATGTCAAGGGCATTATTAATCTGAGAGGCAGCATTATTCCGGTAATTGATGTCAGGCTTAGGTTCAAAAAGCCGCCAAAGGACTACAACGACAGGACCTGTGTTATCGTGACTCATTGTGGCGGCGTATTGACAGGGCTTATAGTCGACGGTGTTTCTGAGGTTTTGAGCATTCCTTTTGAACATATTACCGAAAAGCCCGAAATCAGCACCAAGGGCTGTCGGGGATACATTAAAAATATCGGAAGAATGTGCAATGAGCAGATAGTTCTTCTTATCGACTGCGAAAAACTGCTGAATGAAGAAGAAATTGAAATTATTTCCGCATAAGACATCAGAATTATTCAGGGGATTGAGGAAATTAAAAAATGTTCCGGTTGGGTATCCTAGCCGGATTTTAGGGAGGTAAACAACTTGAAATTAAAGTTCAATAAACTTAACATCAGAAGCATAAGGGCAAAGCTGATGCTGAACATCCTGTTGATAGTCCTTGTCATATCGGTCGGAATATCCTTTATATCCTATCGAATCGCGTCTTCGGCGCTGGCGAACAGCGTAAACGAGTCGTTCCTAAAAATCACTCAGGAGGGGGCAAAGGTCGTTTACGAGCGCGTCACGGGGACTTACAAACAGCTCAGCGCCTTCGGAAACGGTCTGGCTCGGCTTGACATGGATAGGGGCGATCCTGAACTGGCCAAGCTTTTGGATGAAAAGGCCAAGGAATGGGGCTATTTGAGCCTGCTTTACGCCGATATGAACGGAAAGACCACAACCGGGCTGATTATAGCCACTCAGGAATTTTTCCGCAAAGCGGCTGCCGGCCAAAACACGGTGTCCGACCCAGTGATAAACAAAGCAGCCGGCACGGCGCATTCCTATGTTGCGGTTCCGGTTAAAGATGGAGACCAAATTGAAGGGGTTTTGGTCGCCGCATTGGACGGCTTTGGCCTTAGCGATATGATTGCCGATGTTACATATGCAAAGACCGGCAGAGCCTTTATAAAAAACAAGGATGGTATCACGATCGCCCACACCAACAAAGACAATGTAATGAACAAGGAAAACATCTTTGAGCAGGTCAAGACCGATCCGAGCCTCAAAGAGCTTGCCGCTCTTGAAGAGAGGATGTGCAACGGCGAAAAGGGCACCGGAAAATACCGGTATAAAGGCGAGACCAAATACATGGGATTTACCCCGATCGGGATTGAGGGGTGGTCGATTGCCCTTGCCGCTCCGGATACCGAGGTGCTTGCCGAGGTCAACGCCCTCGCAGTCATCACCTTTAGTATAAGCGCCGCGGTGGTTATCATCAGCGTGCTGCTGGTGGCCTTTATCGCCAGCAGCATGGCCAGACCGATAAAACAGTCTATTGAGTGCGCCGACAAGCTCGCCCATGGCGACCTCTCCTTTGAGGTGCCCGGATCCGCCCTGAAAAGAAGGGATGAGACCGGGGATCTTGCGAGGGCGATTAAGAGGATTGCCGATAGTTTGAATAGGATGCTCTCAAGCATAAGTTCGGCGGCGGTGCAGGTGGCGTCGGGGGCAAAGCAGGTGTCGGATTCGAGCACGGCCCTTTCCCATGGGGCTGCCGAGCAGGCTAGTTCAATAGAGGAGCTGTCCGCGTCGGTTGACGAGATTTCTGTCCAGACAAACCGTAATGCTGAACACGCCGAAGAGGCAAACAGGATTGCCGAAACCGCCCGCCAAGACGCCGAAAAAAGCAGCGTCCAGATGCAGGCCATGCTCAGTGCCATGGACGAAATAAACCGCTCGTCAAACAACATCTCAAAAATCATCAAGGTAATTGACGATATCGCCTTCCAGACAAATATTCTTGCCCTCAATGCCGCAGTTGAAGCCGCCAGAGCCGGTCAGTACGGCAAAGGATTTGCGGTTGTGGCGGAGGAGGTGCGCAATCTTGCCGCCCGTTCGGCCAATGCCGCCAAAGAGACGACCGATATGATTGAGGGGTCGATTAAAAGCGTTCAGCACGGGGCGGCGATTGCAAAGGAAACTTCTGATACACTGGGGTCGATTGTCGGCGAGATACAGCATGTTGCCAATCTGGTAAGTGATATTACAAAGGCATCAAACGAACAGGCCGCCGGCATTGTGCAGATTTCGCAAGGGGTTTCGCAGGTGTCTACCGTTATCCAGTCGAATTCTGCAATATCTGAGGAAAGCGCTGCGTCAAGCGAAGAAATGTCGTCTCAGGCACATATGCTCGAGGAGCAGGTTCGAATGTTCAAACTGAGAAAAGACGCGCCAGATAACAGCATAGAACCCGAGCCTGATAAAACCGATACTAAAAAGAAGGGGAAAAAAGAAAAATCGAAACGTTTTGAATGGGAAAAGGTCAAGTTCAAGGACAAGAAGGGCGAAGCCATAGACATTATTGGAGAAGAGTTCTGATATATAGTAGTCGCAAGGTCCCTCTGACTCAAGATTAGTCCGGGTCAGGGGGGCTTGTTTTAGTAGTTTGGAGGGTTTTATAATGTTATAATTACGACGAACCTGGGGTATTGACTAAAATATAGAGCTGTTGTATAATTAGCATTACACAATGACACAGTTATGGTGATTACCCCTGCTGGTATGGCGGAGGGAGGGAATATAGATGTCAGAGGTTCGTGTAAAAGAAAACGAAAGCTTGGACAGCGCACTGCGGCGCTGGAAAAAGTCTTGCGCGCGTTCCGGTGTTCTTGCAGAGGTGCGCAAGAGAGAGCATTATGAAAAGCCCTCTGTAAGACGTAAGAAAAAGTCGGAGGCCGCTCGTAAACGCAAGTTTAAATAAGGCTATTAAGAAGCGGGCAGAAATGCCCGCTTTTTGGTTAATATTATAACAACACTTTCATACCGGTTCATATAATTTAATGGGTGGAGTTTGTCTTACGCTTATAGAGATTATAACTGGAGGAGCTTATGTCGCTTTTTCATCCGGATTTGCTTAAAAACAGTATTACCGAAATAACCTATGACGATCTGCAAAGGCTGGGAGTTCGGGGGTTGCTTCTCGATGTCGATAATACCCTGACGACACACGGGAGTCAGGTGCTTACCTCCGCCATATCGGAATGGCTCGAGAATATGAAGCGGATGGATATCGCGCTTACCATTGTGTCAAACGCGACGTCAAAGCGGGTCGAGCCTTTCGCCCGTCGGGTTGGCCTTAAGTTTATTTCATTTGCCTGCAAGCCGCTACCGATAGGATTTATTAGGGCGGCAAAAAGGCTTGGTATACCCCGCCGGGAATGTGCGGCGGTGGGAGACCAGACATTCACCGATATTATAGGGGCAAGGCTTGCCGGCGTGCGCTCGATTCAGCTTTTGCCGATATTGCCCGAGCGTCAGCCCTTGCTTCGATTTAAGCGGAGGTTTGAACGGTATATTATTGCCGGTTATCGTAGAAAACAAGAGAGGAATGCAAAACCTCGATAGGGGAAGTGGATATGGAAAAAATAGCGAGATTCGGACCGGCGGGAAACAGTACGGCATTTTTTGAAAGCGGCCGCAAATCGGTGGCGCAGGCGCCCGAATGGGTTGCCGGGATGGAGCTGAACGCCTATGAGTATCAGGGCGGTCACGGCATTAATATAGGTAAAAGCGGGGCTGAATTGCTGGGCGGCAGCGCCGCAAGCTTCGGCGTCTCGCTTTCGGTCCACGCTCCTTATTATATATCCCTCGCTTCGGCCGATCCTCAAAAGCGTGACAACAGTTTGAGATATATTCTTAAAAGCGCAGAGGCAGTTACATGGATGGGTGGCAACCGTATTATTGTTCATCCCGGCGGGCTGGGCGGACTGCCGCGCCCCGATGCGCTTAGGCTGGCAGGCGACACCCTTCTTCGGGCGCAGGAGCTGCTCGACGACCAGGGACTTTCAGAGGTGCGGATATGCCCGGAAACCATGGGTAAGATAAACCAACTCGGGGATTTGGACGAGGTTATCAGCTTATGTTTGCTGGACGAGAGATTTTTACCCTGTATCGACTTCGGGCATCTGAATTCACGAACCTTGGGCGGAATCAACTCCCGTGACCAGTTTGCTTATGTATTTGATAAGGTCGAATCAAGTCTCGGAAAAGAACGCGTATCCAACATGCATATTCATTTTTCAAAAATCGAGTACACAAAGGCGGGGGAAAAGCGGCATCTCACATTTGAGGATAAGCAGTACGGGCCTGAGCCCGAGATGCTGATTGAGCTTATTGTCGAGAGGGGATATACCCCTACCGTCATCTGTGAATCGAGCGGTACCCAGGACAGCGATGCGCGGATATTAAAGCTTCTTTATGACGGATATATTCTTGCACGGGAATATAATTAACGGTTTGATAACTTAATTTAAAAGGAAAGAGGTTTTATATGAAGAAGATACTTATTCTCAACGGACCCAATATTAATCTGATTGGTATGCGCGAACCCGGGATATACGGGAATGACAGCTATGAAGACGTCTGCAAGCAAATCGCGCGGCATGCCGGAGAGCGTGGATTGGATGTCGAGTTTTTTCAGTCCAACGGCGAGGGCGAGCTTATCGACCGGCTTCACGCCTGTATCGGCAAGGCGGATGGGGTTGTGTTCAACGCCGGAGCTTACACACACACCAGCTATGCCCTGCGCGATGCCATCTCGGCAATCGGGCTGCCGGTTATCGAGGTGCATATGTCAAACATACATGCGCGCGAGGAATTCCGGCATACATCGGTCATTGCTCCGGTTTGCCGCGGACAGATAGCGGGTTTTGGAGTTATGAGCTATCTACTGGCACTCGACGTACTGGCGGATTTGCCGCAGATTTAGGTGGGGGAATAAAACCGAAAAGGACACGGATTAACTATGTCAAAAGCAGAAATGATTGTGTCGGCACTCCCGCAGGGGGTTGACGGCGCGATAATAACAAGTTCGCACAACAGGCGCTATCTCACTGGGTTTCCGTCCAGCGCGGGCACTGTGCTGGTTACGAGTCAGGCATCCTATTTTCTGACGGATTTCAGGTATATTGAGGCTGCGCGGCGGGTTGTCCGCGATATGGAGTGCATCGAATATAAAAGGCAGACAGAAGTCTTAAGGGAACTCATGCAAAGGCATGGACTGCATACCCTTGCGGTCGAGGACGAGGGTCTTACCCGATATGAATTCATGCAGCTGCAGTCGGCGCTTGACGGGGTTTGTCTGCAAGGGAATATTCTTGATAATATTCTGAAAAGTTTAAGGCTTGTGAAAACTCGTGACGAGCTTGATAAAATCAGACAGGCGCAGGAATTGACCGATTACGGATTTGAATATATCCTGACACGTATCAAAGAGGGGCGTACCGAGCGGGATATTGCGCTTGAGCTGGAATTTGCGATACGCAGGCAGGGCGCCGAGGCGGCAGCCTTTGAGTTTATCGTGGTGTCGGGCGAAAACTCGGCTCTGCCGCACGGTGTGCCTTCGGACAGGGAGTTGCGGCGGGGGGATTTTGTCACCATGGATTTCGGGGCAGTGGTTGACGGATGGCATTCGGATATGACCCGTACGGTTGCGATTGGCAGTTGCTCCGATGAGCAGAGCACGGTATATGATACCGTGCTTGCGGCACAACGGGCGGCTCTTTCAAGTCTGCGAAGCGGGCTTGGCTGTGTCGAGGGAGATGCCGCCGCAAGGAATGTTATCGAATCTGCCGGATATCGGGATTGTTTCGGGCACGGCAGCGGCCACGGCGTCGGCGTTGAGATACACGAAGGGCCGCGCATGTCCCCCTTGGCGGGAGATGAAAGGCTTCGGGAGGGTAGCGTCGTGACTGTGGAGCCGGGAATCTATCTTCCGGGGCGTTTCGGGGTGAGGATTGAGGATATGGTGTATATCACCGCCGACGGCTGTGTGAATCTGACCAAATCCCCAAAAGAGCTTATTGTTATATAATAAATGAAAGGGCATACATTCTCTGCGAATGTGTGCCCTTTCAATATTAGAAGGTCTTGAGTATTTTTTATTTAATGGCAGGCAGGCCTGCGGCGGCTACACTCTGGCCGACACGGCGGCTTTTTTCATCAGGAAGAACGATGTTGATTGAGAGCTCCGGATATTCCTCCTCAAGAACCGAACGGCAGCGCGCAAGCATGCGTTCTCCTCCCTTGCCCGAGGTTACACGCCCCAACAGTAGAAGATGTTTTATTTTGTAGAACCGCGCATAATACGGGATGGTATGCCCGAGATAACAGCCGATGGAGTCATAGATTGACAGGGCGGGTTCCATATCCTGTTCGGCAAGCTTTTGCACCTCTTTGAGCTTTTCTGCCTGGGTCAGCTTTTCGCTCAGTGAAATACCTGCCTTGGGAGCAAGCTTGACCACTCCGTCCTGCGAAAAATATTTTACGCCGCACCCTATGTCGCCTGACCACTCGTCCTCCATAGCTTCGGGATGGGCGTCCACAGGGGCGAACGCCAGCTCGTTGAGCCATCCGGTCACATTACCCTTTAAGTCAACATAGCCCACAGCTTCGCTTGTGCCCATGGCAATTCCGAGAACCCCGGTGTCATTCAGTTCCATCGCACCGGCAAGTGCGGTTACGTCACCGTCATTGGCAACCGTGAACGGGACATCTCCTATCTCGCGGCATGCTCGTTCATATATATTTTTAACCTTTTTGTCAAATAAATCCTTAGGCACCTTTAGGAACAAGGATGCCAGCATGGTTCTGTTGTTCACATAGATACCCGCTGAGCTGATACCTATGGCGTCAACCCTCGGCAGTTTGGATGCCGCCGTCTTCATTGCGGTAACGATTTCGTTAAAATGGTAGTCAGGGTCGGAAGTTGTTTTCGGCGACCAGACAACCTCTTCGCTGTATAAAACCTCGCCGTCCATTACGGCCGATACCTTGCGGTCGCTTCCACCGGCGTCAAATCCGATACGGCATCCGTCCATGTGACCACCCAAGGGCTTTGAGCTCTCTTTTTCCGCCGGCTTCTGTTCATAGGGTAGATGCCGGACACTGAAGGGGCTTTCATAGACATCCGACATGGTTTTGGCATCAAAGGCGCGCGGCCCGTCGAGGGAATATACAGATTTGATATGATTGTATACCTCTTGATTTCCGCAGATGGTTACGCAAAAGCCGCCTCTTGCCCAAAGCAGAAACTTGACCAGACGCTCGACATAGAAAAAGTCGGCCTGCTGCATGTCGGGCGTGCCGTGAATAAAGGTGTCGTAAACGCTGACGCACTCGTCCTCACGTTCAATGGCAATTGCCAGAGGCTGTTTTGCGGTTTTCAGAAAACCGCGGGTAAACTGCTCCATAGGGATAAAGTTCGGGTCAAGCTTGGGTTTACTCTTAATGCTCCACTCTACTCCGTAAAGCTTCATCAGACAAACCTCCCTATCCTGTCTTTTACTTCATTACGGAATTTTGAAATATAACGGTCAATAAAATCGAAAAAGCCCATATCGCTGTTTACCAGTTCTGTGATATCAAGTCCGTAGGACATGCTTTCGCAGTCGTCGGTTTCATGACTGGCAAAAAAGGTTGCGTTTGCAAGGCGGCGGCCGAGCGCGGCGCTGTCATACCGTTTTCCGCCCGCAATCTGGCTGTCGTATACGCCAAGCAGGGCGGCGGCAAGGTTGGGATGTTTTGATGTGTCAAAGCAGACCTTGTCCTCATCGCAAAGCCAGTCAAGTCCGCGCCACACCTCGAGGGAATAGACCTTTTTCGGGCGAAGCTCGGACGGCAGGCTGCGGATGGCGGCGATGGTGCGCAGGGCTACCGCAACATGGGTATCGTGCTTGTCGGCAAGATTATGGGTGTAGACGATTTCGGGGCTGCATGCCTTAATGATAGAGGCTATCTCCTCTACCGTCATAATGTTTTTGGCGTCTTTTACCTCCGAACTGCTGTATCCCAGCAGAAACTGTGCCGCATACCCGCCGACACTTGCCGCGTTTTTCTGTTCGGTTATACGGACTTGCTTCATTTCTTCGTCGGTATATCTCTCATAAATACCGCTTCTAGGCGAACCCGCTCCGTCGGTCACAACCACGCCGGTAAACCATTTATCGGCAAGACCGTAGCATTTTACCGCAGGACCAAACGCCATGATTTCAATATCGTCCTGGTGGGCGGCAATACATAAATCTGTGGTCCGGCTGAGTGCCTCCTCATCCTTTGCACCGTCCGGAATAAACAATTCTGCCGCAGACTTGTTAAACTTCATAAAATATCAGTCCTTTCAGTTAATAAATCTTTATTTTTCGCTGACAACTACGATGAGATCGTTATGAAACTGCAATACAGAGGCAGGGACCTGTGGGGTTATTGGACCGAACAGTGCGCGCTCAATAATATCCTTTTTGTCGGCACCCGCTACAAGAAGAACTTTTTTTGCAGACATAATTGACTTTATACCCATGGTGATAGCCCGTTTGGGCACGTCCTCGATTTTCTCAAAAAAGCGGGAATTTGCATCTATTGTCGACTGCTTGAGATCAACCACATGGGTCGTTTTATCAAAGAATTCGTTTGGCTCGTTAAATCCGATATGACCGTTATGCCCGATTCCGAGAAGCTGTAAATCCACGCCGCCCAGTTCCTCTAGCAGCCTGTCATAGCGTTTGCATTCCTGCTCTAAATCAGTTGCGATACCGTTTGGCACATTTGTATTGGCCATATCAATATTGACGCGGTTGAACAGATTGGTATTCATAAAATAGCGGTAGCTCTGGTCGTGACTGCCGTCGAGACCGCAATATTCGTCAAGATTAACCGATTTCACCTTTGAAAAATCAAGATTGCCCTGTTGATAGCCTTTAACAAGAAGCTTGTACGTCCCTATCGGGGTCGAGCCTGTCGCCAGTCCAAGCACGGAATCGGGCTTCAACGTAATCTGTGCCGCTATAATATTGGCTGCACATCGGCTCATCTCGTTATAATTCGATGCTTTAATAATTCTCATTGCTGCATTCCCCTTTGAAGTTGTTTTTAAAGATACTTCCTAACGATAGACTTCATTTTATCCATTTTTTGTTCCATATCCTCAACCAACTTGAATTGTGTTCGGCATCTGTCCAGATTGTGATGCTCTCGATGGATTTTGAAATAGGTATCCCCGTTGAGATAGTCGGTCAGAAAACGTATGCCGCATTCAAAGGTCATTATTTTTGAACCGATTGCCAGGCTCTCGGCTTCGGTTCTGGTCAGAAACTCCTTGGCTACGCTGAGATAACCTTTTGCAAATACTTCAAAAAGCTCAAGGCTCATTGAAACCTTGTCAAGATTGGTTTCATCCTCGGCGGCCGTGCTGGCGCCAAACCTTATGCTGTCGCCGAAATCAAAACTGGCGGCGCCCGGCATAACAGTATCGAGATCAATAATGCATATGCCCTTTCCGGTGGTCCTGTCTATAAGAATATTGTTAAGCTTGGTGTCGTTGTGGGTAACCCTGTAGGGCATTTCCTCCGATCCGAGAAGATTTATTATAGCCCCGGCGTCCTTTTCGCGTGCAAAAGCAAACTGTATTTCCTTCTCGACACCCGCAACCCTTCCGACTTTGTCGTTTTTTACGGCATCCTTCAAAGCCTCGAAGCGTTTTACCGTATGATGAAAGTCGGGTATGGTTTCTATGAGCTTGTCGGTATCATAATCCGCAAGAAGACGCTGAAATTCACCGAAGGAATAACCGCAGTTATAAAAATCCTCGGCATTCCGGCAAGTCTGGTATGTAACGGTGTTCTCAACAAAAACATACATCCGCCAGTAGTTTCCGTTTTGGTCAAGATAAAAAAGCTGTCCGCTCTTTGTGGGAATTACCGTTAGGGTTTCCCGCATGACGTCCCCGCCAGCCGCGGCAATCTTTTTCTTCAAAAACTCGGTAACGCCATATATATTATTCATCAGACCGACCGGGTCTTTGAACACATTATGGTTGATGCGCTGTAAAATCATGCGGTAGATATTGAGGTCGGGCTTTTGAAAGCAAACGGAAAATGTATCGTTTATATGCCCCTCCCCATAGGGAATCGAGTGCAAATATAAATCATCGTCAATGAACTGTGTGACTATTGGCATAATTTCCGGCATTTCTATACCAACCTTTCAAAAATTATAGTTTATTTATCACTTCCAAAGGTTGGCGGGGTATTCGCCAAGAGCCACCTTTTGTGCAATCGCCCTTACAACCGCGTCCTTATCCTCGCGGTAGGTAACGCCAAACCAGCGGTCGCCGGTTTCGAGAACCCTTACCCTGCATTCGCCTTGTGCAATCATGTCCTTTACAACAAAGGGCAGGAAGAATTCGGCTTTTAGGATGTTTTCACGGTTAGCCTCAAGAAAGCCCCTGAACCTTACTGAAATCTCGTGCAGGAAGGATGGAGGGAAGCACCAGCAGTTCATGGATACAATGCTTTTTCCGTCTAGGTCAATCCAGTTGATGTCATCCTCGGTGTATTGAATCCTACCGTTCCTCTTCATAATTTTGGTCCGCTCGTTTACGTCGATAAGGATTCCGTCCTCACCGACGCTACATATTCCTCTTGCTACATGACCGTTTTCGGTCAGGGTATTTTCCAATATGTATCCCGCCATGCAGTATTCGACAGGTCGGCTGTTAAAGTCGGCAGTATCCATCCATTCGGAGAGTCTTTGAAAGGCCTGCTGTCCGTAAAAATCATCGGCGTTTATGACAATAAACGGGTCGGTCACCGTACCGATACAGCTCATAACGGCGTGTGCGGTTCCCCACGGCTTAATCCTGCCCTCGGGGACGGTGAAGCCGTCCGGAAGATTGTCAATTCTCTGATATACATAAGAAACATCCATAAATTCGGCTATCCGGTTACCGATAACCTCGCGAAACAAGGCGTCGTTTTCCTCCTTGATGATAAAAACCACCTTATTAAATCCGGCTCTTCGCGCGTCATATATTGAATAGTCCATGATTATCTCGCCGCTCGGCCCGACCTTGTCAACCTGCTTTAGACCGCCGTATCTGCTACCCATTCCCGCAGCCATAATTACTAATGTCTTGTTCATATAAAAACCTCCGAATCGAGATGTCATTGCAGATGTTTTTCTATTATAGATAAATTATATCTTGCAATCCTTTTAATATCTATGTAAAATAGTGCTGTGCTTAGTAATATTGTTCAAACAACACTATAATTCTATATAACGACAAGGTGATGTAGAAACATGGTTCAGGACGACAGGCTTGAAATGCTATCGGTTCTTCGCGAATTGCATAACATCTCCGGTTTCCGGATTTCCATCCATGATACGAAATTCCGTGAAATCGAGGCCTACCCGAAAGAAATTTCCCCATTTTGCAGTCTTATCCAAAGCTGTGAAGAAGGACGGTGCAGCTGCCATGAAAACGATCGGCGGGCATTCGAGCATGTCAGCGCAAACCCTGAGGTTTATCTTTACAAATGCTGTTTAGGACTTTATGAGGCGGTGGCGCCTTTATACATACTCGGCAAGGTCGTCGGATACCTGATGATGGGGCAGTCGATAGACAAAAGCAAGGGCAGCAAGGAAACCTTAATTAAAAACGCAACCCGGCTTATCTCTGATAAAGAGGCGATTGTCCGTGCCGTAGACGCCGTCCATGTGTGCGACAGGGATAAGATCCTGTCCTGTATGAAAATCCTCGATATCTGTGCCCAGTATATTACGCTCAGCAACCGATTTCACCTCAACAAATCGGACATCACCGATAGGATTAAGGACTACCTTGACAGTCACTATTTCGAAAACATCACGATTGAAACCATATGCCTTAACTTCTTTTGCAGCCGCACCAGCATTATGACGGCATTTAAGGCAAATTACGGCGTCGGTATTATCGAATATCTGACCCATGTTCGCATGCAAACAGCAAAAAGGTTACTTAGTAATACCGAAAAAACGGTCAAAGAGATTTCCGAAAGCTGCGGCTATTCCGACCAGAACTATTTCAGCAAGGTTTTTTTAAAGCATTGCGGAATGACCCCAACGGAATACAGGAAGAAACGGTGAAGTTGAGAGAATAGAGCGTTCTATCAATTATACCAAATCCCGTCTTTGATTCAATCAAAGACGGGATTCTTTGTAGTATTATTCCTTTACAACGCCTTTTTTTAATATGATATTAGCATATAAGGCGGTTTCGCCTGTGGCTATGATTGCATAGGATTTCCTTGCCCTGTCATAGAAGGCAAAACGCTCGATCTCCTGGATTTTCGCAGGCTGGTGCTTGGCGATTATACGCCTGTATTCATCCCATATAACAGGAACGGTAGGATCGCTGTCGGCCACCTGCATCACAGCGACCGGGGCGTCCACATATGTATCAAGCGGAAAAAGACTTAATATTGCATCTAGGATTTCAGGCACACCGTGCCCGTCAAGTCTTATCAAACGCTGGGCGCAACTGGCAGCCGGAAAATTCCCATCCCCGAGCACCAACTCGTCGCCGTGCCCCATCTCCATCATTATTTTTAGCAGCTCGGGTGAGAGGAGCGAGGGTATACCTTTCAGCATTACGATCAACCTTTCTATTTATTATCACTTTGCTATTAAGTATCAGATAAAGCTTTGAAGCATTCGGCGGGGTCATCCATCAAGAGAACCTTTTTTTCCATCGGGCATATTCCGGTGCCCGCCCTATTGATAATATGGGGGACCAGCCTGTCATAATGTAAGGTAAGACCTGCCCTCTCGAACACAGACATGGCGTGCCGACTGACAATCCCCGCGTAAACCTCGGCTACACAGCCATATACCATCAGCATGGCAGCCGCTTTGCCGACCACCTTATCGGCAACCGAGGCGCCGCGCAGCATGTCGGGCTTATCCTTTAGAAGCAAAAGCAAGGCGGAGATTCCCGACTCCGACGAGACATATTCATTGTTCTGATTCAGTACAACAATGGAAAACCCGCCGTTATGCAGTGTATCCTTTGCCTTCTCCAGTAATCTTGCCATAGTATCCGGTCCTCTCAAGAATATAAAGCATCGAGGGTATCAGCAAAAGCTGCAGGACAATTCCGATGATACCCTTGCCGACCGATTCGATAACATATGCTGTACCCAGTGCCGACAGGTTAAGCAAATCCGCCGTAACAAAGACAGTGGCCGCGAAAATCAGCCTGCCTGCCAACATTGCAGAAACCAGCGATATTAGCGTCCCAAACCTTTTTCTGCGAAATCGGAGCGACCGGTAGAACAGCCCGCTTACAAATCCGTACGCGGCAAGCTCTGCCATCATGAATGGCATTCTGTCAAGCATGGGCATTCCGGTGAGGATTGAGTTGATAAGCGGCGAAACCGCCCCGATAAGCAGGCCGTGTACAGGCCCGAGGATAAACCCTCCGAAAAGCACCGGCAGGTGCATCGGAAGAAACAGCCGCCCGGCCTGTGGGCCTCCCATCAGATGAAACACCTGCGGCAGTAATACCGATAGTGCAATAAAGAGCCCGCCGACAGAAATTTTTCTCGCACTTACTGTATTTATTGAAATATTGTCGTTGTTTTTTCTCATTATTAAAGCCTTTCAAACTCTTTTTGCAGACGCTTAAGGTCGTTTCTAATCTCAATTTTCTGTGGGCAGACCTTCTCGCACAAGCCGCATGAAACACAATTTGCCGCTTTTTGATTGTCGGGTATCTCATTTTCCCATTGCTGCAAAGCAGAATTCCTGTTTTGATAGATACCGTAATTGTTCCATATCCGAAAATTATAGGGGATATCTACCCCTTTAGGGCAGGGCATACAATAGTTGCAGCCTGTACATCCGTTGTTCACCCTGCTTTTCAGCGTTTTCGAAATATCTTCTATTATGTTTTGCTCATGCAAATCAAGAGGCTTAAACACATTAAATGTTTTTAAGTTGTCCTCTAACTGTTCACGGCTTGACATACCGCTCAGGACGACCTTGACATTAGGCAGATTGGCAACCCACCTCAAAGCCCATGAAGCAACCGAAGCGTCCGGCTTGTTCTCTTTCAGCTTATGGGATATATCGTCCGGAAGAGAGGCGAGAAGTCCGCCCTTTACAGGTTCCATTACAACAACCGGAATGCCCAGCCTTTGAGCAAGATGATAACCTTTTATTCCTGCCTGTTCCATTGTGTCCATGTAATTAAGCTGAATTTGGCAAAAATCCCATTGCCTATGGTTTAATATCTCCTCAAACACTTCATAATCATCATGGAAGGAGAAGCCAAAATATTTAATCTTCCCCTGCTTTTTGAGCTCGTCGTAAAACTCAGGAACCTTTAGGCGAACCATCTTATCCCACATTTTTTTATTCAGAGAATGCAGCAGATAGAAATCTATATAGTCCATGTCGAGTCTTTCAAGCTGTTTATTAAAGATGCGCGAGGCATCTTCGAGGCTGTTTACCTGCCATGGGGGAAGCTTTGTCGCCACATAATAGGTGCTGCGTTTATATTTTGATAAAGCACTGCCGACAAACGGCTCGCTTTCTCCTTCATGATAAAAATATGCCGTATCAAAATAGTTTATCCCGTTTTCATATGCCGTATCTATAAGCTTTTCAGCTTCCATCCTGTCAATCTTTCCGTCATCTTTTGTCGGGAACCTCATGCAACCGTAGCCCAGCAAAGAAACCGATATTCCCAACCTTTCCAAATCCCGGTATTCCATCGAAGCATCTCCCTTATTTTCTGTTATAAATAATTATTGACATAGAGCTAGCTCCATGTCAATGATTATTTTGATATATGGGCTTTTCAGACGTTAAACATAGTGGATTTCAACGCCGCCGAGGGAGACATTTCCTTTAATGGTCAGCTTGGGGGAATCGGGGTCTGCTTTATTGTAGCGGTTGTCGTTTTCAACCCCGGCAAGACTTGTATGGATGTCGGTAAATACATTCCAATGCCTTGGGATATAAAGCTCGATTGCTCCAAAGCTTACTTCAAGTAATATCTCTGCTCCTTCCGGGCTTAGCTGTGCCTGATCAAAGTATACCTCCATTGCCCCGAACGATACTTGAAAATGTCCGCTTTCCAGACTGTCGGAGTGGAGGTATTTGCAGGACGCACCGAAGGATTCTTTTGCAAAAACACGATTGCCGTTCATGCTATCGGAAAAGTAATTAAACTTGCCGTCAATATCATTACAGCAAACCGTCTTAGACTTTGGCTTCTTTGGAAACAGAATGCTAAAGCCTATGCTGACCAGTACCGCTGCCAGCAGAAGCATCCATATCGACAGTTTCATCCCGATATACGGAAGCAGCGGCTCCTGGTATATCATATACATAAATGCCAGCGGGATAAATATGCCAAAAAAGTTGCGGTGGAATATGCTTTCGATGATAAGCGCGGTCAAAAGCACAGTTGCGGCAATGCTGATTGCTCCGATTTCCTTAAACAAGGCTACCTGACTTGCAAAGACAAATATGGCTGAAAACAAAAAGAAAATTCCCCAAAACCAATTTCTTCTTTTCATAGTAATTCCCTTCTTCATTAAATTTTTAGCCCGTCCGTCGTTCATTCATACGCCTCTTAAGCTCCTGATAATAGCGCCTTGATACGTATACCTGCTTGTGACTGTTCATAAACTGTACCAGACTGGATGATGTGAGGTTGCGGGCAATGGAGTACACCTGGGTTATATTGATTATTGTTGATTTGGCCGCACGTACAAAGTATTTCGGCAGGATTTCCTCCAGCTCGTAAAGGCGGTATTTTATCCGATATGCTTGCTTTGCGGTATGTGCATAGATATGTTCGCCGTCGGTTTCAAAGAAGAGCACCGATTCAAGCGGGAAAAAGAATTCCTGATTATCCTTATAAAAGGTGATTTTTGACGACGGCTGGGATTGCTCCAAAATATACCGGTGTATTTTGTTGACGGTGTCATCCACCTGTTTGCAGCGGATAATCACTTCATCTTCGGTCAGATTTTCCGCCACTTCGATACGTATCCTCACCAGGTCACCTCCATATCTGTATTATAGCAGGGCCGTAATTATTTAAAAGGGGTTACCGACCGACAGGTAGTCAAAAGCCCGGTAAGCGGTGAAAAAAGGCGGGCAAGAGGCTGGATATTAGTAAAAAAATCAATAATTGCGTTTATCCCGGTCGGTATGATATAATGTATTAGCAATCTAACAATCTTTTGAAATATGTTGTATGAACCGCCATAATCATATATGAGGAGGTAATGTATTTGAAAAGAAAGGCTTTAGTCGTTTTTCTGTTATGCTTATTGATTCTCCTGTCGCTGTTTTCTGCTTCCTGTTCGAGTAAGATGAAGGCCGGAATGTCAAGCGAGAAACAGTATGATGAAATAGCCGAAGATATAAACGGCGGTTTGTCTAAGGTGAATCTCAGCTCAAACAATACAAACAAAGACCTTGAAATGCGCAAGCTCATTAAAGATGTAACCTTGCATATCGAAACAAAGAATTTTGATCAGTTTATTTCAAAGCTCAATGATGAAATCAACAAGCATTCCGGCTTTGTTCAGAAATCGGATATAAACGGTAGCAGCTATGATTCCTACTCCGACCGCACGGCTACTATTATCGTCCGTATTCCGGCAGATAAGCTTGACAGCTTCACGGGTAAGGCGTCCTCGCTTGGAAATGTCACGTCAAAAACCGAGGGCACCGAGGATGTTACAATGGAATATGTGGATATCGAGAGCCGCATCAAGGCGCTTAAAACCGAGCAAGAAAGTCTGCTTAAGCTTATGGAAAAAGCGAATAACCTGAACGATATACTTACCATTCAAAACCATCTGACCGATGTCAGCTCCGAACTGGAGTCATATGAGGCAAAACTGCGTACATATAAAGACCTTATCGCATACAGCACGGTGACAATGGAAATATATGAAGTCGAGCGCGAAACGCCAACCGAAAAACTATCCATGTGGGAGGAAATCGGAAATAATCTTTCAAATAATCTCGCTTCGATAGGAAAAGGCGCGCGCGATTTTTTCGTCTGGTTTATCAGCGCCCTGCCTTATTTGGTTATTATCGCGGTGCTCGCGCTTATAGTTTTGGTTGTCGTCCGGATATCGATTAAAAGAAGCAGAGTGAGCAATCGACTGCCTGATATGCCTAAAAGCAACGACCATAAAACAGATGATTAAAACTCAAGGTTAAATGACTATGGGGCTGACAGAAATCAGCCCCATTTTTTCAGTTTTATATGAGTGAATCCTGCACGGTAACGGCATCATATCCTTGCGCGGATTTTTTGTTTTCAAAATACTCTACAAGGCACAAGACCGAAAACATTGCGATAATAATAAATGCCGCGATAACCGCGATCATAAAAACCCGCCTGCTTTTATGTAGATTTCCCCCGAGTTCATCGCCTTCCATTGATGAAATATAGCTATCCGCGATATCCGCAGGGCTTCCAAAATGCTCCGCGATATTCTTTATGGTTGAATCGGAATGGTCCTCGAGATATTCCACGATACTACCTTTCAGTTCGGCAATAAGCTTTTTCTTTTTGGCCGATTTGCATACCAGTTGTTTTTTAATCTGGCGGTAGTAGCATGCAAGCTCATGTTCCAGACTGTTTTTATTCATCCTGCGTTGCTCCCTCAGAGTTTCTCAATATATTGACAATGCCTTTGTTGATAGAAAAATATTCAGAGCGGATTTTCTCTAGATATTCCAATCCCTTTGGTTCAATATGATAATACACGCGAACCCGTCTTTGACCAACCTTTACCTGCCTGTCAGAAATCATGCCTTTATCGACAAGGCGATAAAGGGTGGGGTACATTGAACCCTCACGAAGGACAAACAGACCTTCGCTTCTGGCTTCCAACTCTTGGGTTAGCTGATACCCGTACATATCAGCCTCTTTGAGAAGGGTGAGCAAAAGGAGTTCGGCAGTGCCTTTTTTGAGGTTTTCGGTAATACTCACCAAAACTTCTCCTTTCAAAATCGGATTTATTAAATTATACTATAAATTTTTTGTCAATACTATACATTGCAAGATATTGGTATTGACAGGTATTTTGATTTATTATATTATACCATTAGGTTGCTGTTTAGTTAAGTAGATTTTATAATATTCATATTTTACATAGCCAAACAGCAACCGCCCCATTTCCCTATACTTAACAATATGAGAATATCTGAAGATATTTTATCATCTTGCACGCTTATTGTAAACTTGTGGATTAGTATTATCTTTGGATATATATCAAGTTAGGGTAAACCCATAAAATAGAACTGGATGAGGCGGCGATTAAGCCGTCTCATTTTTATTGTATAGTAATCCACATGCATAGCATGTGGATTACTATACAATAAAAAATACCGCTAAAAATGGCTTGAAATCAAGGCTTTTAGCGGTATTATATTGGTGGACGTTAACGGACTTGAAC
>LSQX01384277.1_pt2 | contig 19880 bp, 17 predicted proteins | sample 654561 | NCBI WGS metagenome assembly LSQX01 (sample SAMN04489861, study PRJNA283612) | anaerobic digester metagenome | isolation source: 4 biogas reactors fed with cattle manure at either 37C or 55C with and... | place: Denmark: Kongens Lyngby | collected 2014
GTTCGAGCCCCGTAATCCGCTCCAAGCAACTATCGGACATCCGTCCGGTAGTTTTTTTGTCCGCAGCCGCGATTTTTCGTTATATTACTTGTATTTATAACAATTCTGCGGTATAATATATATAATATAATTGCACCGAAAAAAATCAATTTACCAACGGAGGCAGTTCACTTGAAAACGAAAAAACTGACTATAACCATACTCACGGCGGTCCTGCTGCTTGCGCTGACCGCCTTCGGCGCGTTCAATATTTCCGCATTCGACGATGTTTTCGAATATCGGGATGCTATTTCCCTGCTTTCGGACATCGGAGTCATCCGCGGCTATTCGGCGTCCGTTTTCGGTCCGGAAGATGGCGTTACCCGCTGGCAGATGGCGCTGCTGATATCCAAGCTGATGAACGGCAATGTCGACACCGCATACTGGCAGGCGGAAGACACCTCCGCCAAATTTGCCGACCTCAATCCGGCAAAACATTATCTCCGCGCAATCAGTTATGCGTCGGAAAAAGGCATAATAAAAGGCCGCTCCGCGACCGTGTTTGACCCTGACAGCGGTATTACCCTTCAGGACGGCGCCACGATGGCGGTACGTGCTCTGGGCTATCCCGCAGGCGATTACGATTCCGAATATCCACGCAGCTATATGGTAAAAGCCGAGGAGCTAGGGCTCTTTGACGGAGTCATCGTCGGCGGACGCGCTCCCAATTCCTATGACGGAATCGGCTGGGATACCCCGCTTACCCGCGGTCAGACCGCACAGCTGCTCTATAACACCGCCTTTGCCGAGACTTACGGCGGCGGATGCTACATAGTCGATGTCTTTGACTACCGCTCCGAGACGGCGGTTCTCGCGGCAACAGCAGATTTCCGGATTAATTCATCGGTCGGCTATGCGATAAACAACGAGCTTGTCTTTATGAATCTTCAGAGCGACGGCACGCTGAAAAACAGCTTCCGGATTCCCGAATCCGCCGTTATGAACGCTACCGGCACGAATAACTACAACGATTACGTCGGCGCGGCTTTTAAGATTGTAACTTCGGCAAACCGCTCCAAGATTTTTTCGATGTATCCGCTGTCCGCCTCAACATCGCTCACGACCGGCCTTGTAAGCTACGGAGATGACAGGATAGCCATCTACGACGAAAGCTATACCGTTGTAAGCGCCTATACCTTGCCGCGCGAAAACGGAATAAAGCCGCTTGTGAACGAGATAATCATTTACGCCGGCTGCGATGCTTCCGACAAAACGATGACGATAACTTCCGGCTCCGTGCTGAATGCTCAAAAAGTCGCTCAAAGCTGCGCTTATTACGAGCTGACTACATTTGACGATAACGCGGACGGGCTTCCCGACCGAGGCATCTATCGCCCTTACACCTTCGCCGAATACAAAGTCAACCCCGACGGATCCCTCACGCTTGCTCAGAACAACCAGCCGTCGCAGCTAAATATAATCAATAAGAGCGGTGTTGAGCCGAAGCACGGCGATTATATCCGCTATTGGTATGATTCGCAGACAAAGACCTTGTCGATCGGTGAAATTTATACCACCCGGCAGGGGCTCCGGCTGATAAGCTTCACGCAGCCGGCCGATTCGAGCGAAGCTTTCATTAAATACGACAACAATGAGACCTTATATATCGGACGGCAGAACTATCTCGGCGGCAGCGGTGCCGCGGCGATTTCAGCACTGAAAAATGCCGGCAATCTCTCGGGACGGCTTGCCGATGCGGTGCTTGATTCCGGCAGAATTATTCTCATCAAGGTATACGACAAGACCACGAGCCTTTCCGGCGTAACTCATTACACCGATACCGGCGTTGTCATAAAGACGGTCACCGGCAGCAATTTGTCGGCGATAGCCGTCTGCCTCAACACCGACGACGAAAATAAGAAGCTGGATATAATTTCGGACGACGGCGGGGCGGGCGCCGCAAATATCACTACCGGCGACTATGTTGAATACGAAAGATCCGGCAGCGGAGTCAAGCTGATCAAGCGCAACGACCAGATTACCTACTCCTCCGCCACAACAGACGCCCGGCTGAAGGCGGATGCAAATGTCTTCACCATAACCGAAAACGGCGTTGTTGCCTACTCGGTGCCGATCAATGCGAATACTAAGTTTATCACCTACGACGACAACCTGACTCCCCGTGTAATCGATTACACTCAATTCACCGACAGCCTCTCCGGATACAAAGCGATTTATGTCAGCATTTCCGGTAAAAACGGAAACTGCGCCGACCTCATCTATGTCCGCAAGCTTCAGCCGTCACTTTTCGGCGGCACCGGGAATGAATTCAGCGCAATCGTCCGGATAGCGCCGGATGCGCTCGCCGAACACCGTATAGGTGTATTCAAATCATCGTCCGGCGACGAATATTACGCCTACACCGGCATTGACATTCTGACCGGCAATCCGAGGGAGAAAGCTTATAAGCTGCTCACCTCCGGAACAAAGCTCACAAAATCCGGCTATTACCGCGTGATAAACGACTACCTCATCACAACCGAGCCGGTTGAAGCCGACCTTTCAAACCAGTATCTGACACTGTATCAGGATATGGAGATAACCGCGTCGATACCGAACGGAGCCGGCGGTTATGATATAACGATGGGACGCACCTATCCGACCAAACCCGGCAGCCTTACCGTTTACGAGCGCACATCAAGCGGGCTTTCGGATATCACTTCCACGATAAATGCGCAAAATGTCGCTTTCGAGCTTAACAAGAAAAGAGCCGACCTGTTTTACCAGAATCTCGGTTCTTCCGGCGGCATCTATTACTACCGGCTTATCCTGATTATCAGATAATTTATAAAGCGAAACGGCAAAAATCAAATCCGCCTCCTGCATAAAATTGCGGGACGCGGATTTTTGTTTATTCGGCGGGTTCCGTCTCGGGCTGCCAGCTTAAAAGACTTCCCATTGAGATTGTATTCGGGTCTGCCTTAAGTTCCCATTTGAGTTCGGCGGCGGTTTCGGTCAGAATCTCGTAGTAACGGCGGGATTTATACTTGTCCCGCAGCTCCTCGAAATAGTCGTTTATGTATTCTTCTTCCATCGGATATCTCTTGATTATATGATATCCGTTGGGGCTTTTTATAATTCCGCTCATCTCGCCTTCGGCGAGGGTAAATGCCGCTTCGTCAAAGGCTTCGAGGAACTCGTCGTGGGTTATGTAGTAGCCGTCGTCGGGGTTCATCGCGGTGTCTTCGTTGTATTCCTTGACAAGAGCGTCGAAATCACCGCCTGCCGTCGCTTCGTCATATATCTTATGAATGAGAGCGGAGGATTCCTCGTCGGTGCGAACCGGCTCGCCGGTATATTCGACCATCTCGGCGGCGAGGGCTCCGGTCTTGATAAGAATATGCTTAACCCTTATGAAATTCAGCGGGATGTCCCGTTCGAGCGCGGCGTCGGTCGAATCGATGATATTGCTCATCTCGGAGCACATCATGTCGCGAAGCTTCGGTTCAAGTACGCTTCGGGTGATCAGCAGGCGCAGGACTTCTTTGGTAAGATAACTTTCCTTCAGCTGAGCTTCGAAAGCTTCCTCTCCGCCCTGTTCGAGGATAAGCGCTTCGATATCCGCATCAATGGCTTCTTTTTCTTCGGCGCTGAGAGAGACGCCGTATTTTTTTGCCAGCTTTTCAAGCGCCCGGCTGTTTTTTAAAGCCTGCTCGACAAGCGTCTCAATCTCGGTTATTTCCGTCGGATTCTCGCCCCAGAATCCCTCGTCGCCGCCGTCCGCATCCCGCTTGTAGTTCAGATAAAAATATCGGTATTCATCGAGCTTTACGGCTTTTCCGCCTACTTTCGCAACCGTCGGATTGTTCTCATCCGAACAGGAAGCGAGCGGAATCAGCATAAGTAATGCCAGCGCCGCAGCCCACAGCTTAAATATAATATTTCTCATTTCATCATCCGTTATATGATATATTCGTGGTATTATTATATCACTTTGCAAAGATAAATTCAAGCAGAAAAAGCTTAATAAAGTTGAATACCGGATTCTGTTGATATCTTCGTCATTTATCCGCAGGTTCCGAAAAGCGTCGCGGACAGCAAGAGGTTTGGGGAAGGAAAATCGCCTTTCCAAAGGCGATCGTCCTTCCCCGATAACAGCTATTCAATTATCAGTATTTTCCTTCGGAATCGATTGCCTCGCCAGTGACCGCTCTGTTGCAGTCGGCGGCGACTTTTTCGACCCAGTCGCGCAGACAGTAGAACTCGCCTTCGCCGTTGATCGTATAGAAGCAGCGGCGGGTGGAGTATGGATAGAATTTGTATTCGGTTACAACACCGGCGTCGGTCGTAATTATCATGGTAAGATATAGGTCGTCGGTGCTTTCGTTTTCGGTATAGTCTTCCATTTCGAGGGAAAGCATGACTTTGTAGAACTGCCGGAAGTTCTGGAGCATATCGGCATCAAAGGTCTTGCCGGTCGACTGCGGGGTAATCTGAATAGTCGTCCCCTCACCTTCAAGGAAGAAGGTTTCGTTTGCGTCCTTTGATATGATCTCGATTTTCGAGACGTCGTTGATGTTCTTCTGGAAGATCGGCCGGTCGACGAATTTGATCAGATCCCAGTTGAGGAAGTTCACGGTATCCGGGCTTACCGTCGCTATCAGGTTGAAGAGCATCGAATAAGCGTAATAGGTGCCGTCTTCCTGCGGTTCGGAGAACATGATGTAGTTGTCGACGCCGGAGTAATTGTAGTGAACCAGATACGCCGGATTTTCCGGGTCGATGCCGTATTTGAGCAGCGTTTCGTCGGGCATCGTATCTCCGGTGTTGCCAAGCTCAACAACCCTTGTCCCGACGAAGTTGGCGAACTTCTGCAGAACGGCGTCATAGTTGGTGCTTGACGGGGTGTAGTCGGTCGGATAGAGCATCTTGTAGACGCCGTATCCGGTCTTCGCCTGCTGCTTTACTTCTTCGTCGTCGAGATAGGTTATCCAGACAAAAGGCTCTCCGTGGCGGTAGATGTAGAAGTCCTTGGTCTGGAAGTAGTTGGTCGAGCTGATCGGATAGCTGAGAATCGGAGTTATTATGTCGCGGACGTCGGCAAGCAGCGTTGCCGCGAGCGATCCTTCGAGGACATAAACCGCATTGCGGTCGCCGTATTTGACGTAATATCCGGCGCCGGTCGGGATCATGTCGCCGATGTAGACCTTGTGGGAGTTGCCGTCGACCTTGGTAATCACGTACCAGGCGGGATCGTCGGAATCGGCAAGGCCGTATATCGACATATCCGAACAGTCCTCGGTGACGCGGGTCATCGAGAGGGTGTATCCGGAGCTGACGACAAGCGAGGAAAGGGCGGTCATCGAATAAGGCGCGCCCTCGTTCCCTTCAAGGTAGAACTGGTCGTCATCGCCGCGGTACATCGTGTAGCTGCCGTGTTCGTTGTGCACCTCGATCGACTGAATGTCAGCCTTTTCGATGTGCTCCATCAGCAGGATGCGGTTGTTGGTGCCGAGCACTTCGCCGGGAAGGAGATTCGGAATCTCCTCGTTCTTGCTGTCGTCGACTTTGAGCATCGGGGCGAGAACGGCGAAATACAGCACCAGCAGCACAGCCGCAGCGGCGGCTATGATAATAATAAGTTTTTGTCTTTTTTTAATCATTGGCTTATCGTACCGCACATCGCCGCGATTTTCTGAAAAGCGGGGCGGCTGTGCGGCATTTGTCCTTTATCTGTCCGGTGTTTATGCGTGACGCCGTTTTACCCAAACGCCGATTCCGACGGCGCTGACTATGACGGGCATAACGAAGGTGAAGATGACGGTCCATCTGGTCGCTTCGGCGGTGGTGAGGTCGAGGGAATTGTCTTCAAATAGTTTGAAGTCAAGCTCAAGCGGGACTTTGTCCTTGCCGAGCGCCTTCATCGCCGAGTACATTATGTCGCGGTTGCCGTAGGTGTTTGAGTTGATATAAGCATCGGAGCCGAACTGCGAGGTTCCGCCGACCATAACGTAGGTAAACATTTCGTCGTTAAGTATATATTGCAGCTCGGACGAAAGCACCAGTGTGTTGAACGGACCTTTGCCGATTTCCTGCCCGTCGGAAGTGGAATATGCCGTCGCCTGATCGGTCGTGGTGAGTATTGTCGACACGCGGCGGGAATTGTGCGCTTCTTCCTTTTCCCAAAGCAGGTTTATAGGCTGGCAGTCGCGCATTATTGTCTTCGGCTGGGATTCGAGATCGCGGATATTTTTGTGGAGCGACGCGCCGAGTCCTTCGGTGGGATAAACCGAAACAAGGGCGGTGCCGTCGGTCGAAACCGAGTTGGAATAGTCGCGGATGACGGCTTTACCGAAGGTTATGCCCCATTCGGAGAGATATTCCTCAAGCTCGGGAAGTTCCTGAGTCTCCGGGTTTACAAAGACCATCAGCGAGCCGCGGTCGTCGACGAATCTGTCGAGCTTGGCTATCTCGTTGACGTCGTCCTTATAGCCGCCGAAGTCGTAAAGCGGGCCGTTTATGATGACTATCTTTGCGGCGGGGTCGATGTCCTCTTTTACGAGGTCGATTGTGCGGGTGTCAAATCCGGCTTCTTCAAAGAGCGCCCAGAGAGCAGTCTTCTCTACGGTTTCCGAATGTCCGGTGGTGAAGTAAGCTATCGGGTGTTCGCCCTCCATCTGGAGGATGGCGGAGACTATCTTGTATTCGCCGTTGTATGCGAACACCGAGTTGTCCGACTGCGCAAAGGTGTAGAATGCTTCGATTGCAAATACCCGGAAGTCGGAGCCGTTGGTTATGATTACGCTGGTTGTCTTTATCGTCGAAGCTTCGGTGGTTTTGTACGGCTTGAAGGAGCCGGGATCGGTGATGATGTCGATATATGAAACATCGATCCAGTCGTATCTGTTCTGAAGGTTCAGCGCGGTCGTATAAACGATCTTCTGATATACATTCTCTTCGAGCTTGTCGAAGGGGGTGCAGAAGATTATGCTTATTTTGGTGTCTTTGACATCGTCCATGAAGCTGATCATGCCTTCCGAAAGCTCATAAAGCTTGGTGGCGGTCATGTCGGCGTACCAGCGGTATTTTGCGGCGAACGCCGTGAAGATGACGTTTACGACAATTATAAGCGCAATCACGACAACGGTAAGCGCCGCGGCGGCGGAGCCGTATTTGAAGCGGCGGGTTTGAAGAAAACTTTGTTTATTTTTATTTCTGCTCATTATAAATTACCTCGCAAACTTATCATTCCCAGCGGCGTCGCTCATAGACGCGCACCGTAAGAAAGAGGAAAACAAACATTATCGAGGCGTAATAGAGCAGCGACGTGAAATCAAATACGCCGTACGTGAAATTGCCGAAGCGGCTGTATATCGAGATCCAGTTCAGCACGGTGCGTATCCAGGTGATGTCGATATAGCTGTTGAAGAAGTTGACGCAGAGCATAAGCAGCAGTATCGCAATAGTGCCGACCGCCGCGGTTATCTGATTCTCGGTAAGCGAGGATACGAAGATGCCTATCGCAACGAAGGCTCCGCCCAAAAGCAGTATGCCGACGGCGTATCCGAAAAGGACGCCGGGCTGCGGTTTGCCGTATTTGAACAGGACGTAATAGTTGAAAAGGGAAAGGATGAAGGTGGATGCGAACATTGTGTATGCCGCAAGGAATTTCGCCGCAACCATCGAGTTTATCGAGATCGGAGCGGTCATCAGAAGTTCTTCCGTCCGCATCTTCCGCTCGTCGGCGAAAACGCGCATGGTGAGCAGCGGAACGAGGATAGAGAAGATGAACATCAGAACGGTAAAATAGACATTGACCTGAGCGTCGCTGCCGGTTGATCCGGGCTGAACGGTGAACATCGAAAAGGTAAATCCGGAAACTGCAAGATAAACCGCAATATATACATATCCGACGGGAGTGATGAAATACTGCCGCATTTCCTTTTTAAAAATTGCCAGCATTGTCTGTCACATCCTTTCGTTTGCGCCGGCAGAAGCTCCGCGCCGGGAAGTTGTTTTCTGATTCCTGTCGACAAGAGAGATGAAGATTTCCTCAAGATTCACGCCGATGGCTTCAACGCCGATAAGCGGCCAGTTTCTGGCGGCAGTCAGAGCGAAAACGCCCCTGCGGACATCGGCGCCTGCCGCGCTTTCTACGATATAAGTCGTCGAATCGACATCGGCGGAGGGCAGCGACTCGACATAGGAAACGCCTTCAACGCCCCTGAGCGCCGCAAAGACTTCTTTTTCGGGACCGCAGACGGTGAAGCTGAATCTGCGCTTGCCTTCGGCGACCCGGGTGATCTCGTCGGCGCGCTCGTCGGCGACTATCCGCCCTTTGTTTATGATAACGATTCTGTCGGCGACGGCCTGAACTTCGCTCAGAACGTGGGAGCTGAAAATTACCGTATGTTCGCGGCCGAGGACGCGGACGAGGTTGCGGATTTCGATTATCTGCTGAGGGTCGAGACCGGCGGTAGGCTCGTCGAGGATTATCGTCTTCGGGTTTGCGACAAGCGCCTGCGCTATGCCGACGCGCTGTTTGTAACCTTTGGAAAGGTTGCCGATGACCCGTTTGTATACATCGGAGATGCGGGTGACTTCGGTAATCTCCTCAAGATGCTTCGCGCGGTTGAAGGTGCATTTTCTCAGCTCGTATATGAAATTGAGATATTCCTCCACCGTCATATCGGGATAAAGCGGGGGGATTTCGGGAAGAAAGCCGATCTGCCTGCGGGCGCTTATAGGGTCGTCCAAAATGTCGAATCCGTCTACCGTGACAGTTCCGGACGTCGCGGACAGATAGCCCGTGATAATGTTTAATGTCGTCGTTTTTCCGGCGCCGTTCGGCCCTAAAAACCCGACGATTTCGTTATCGCCCGCGGTGAAGCCGACATCCATTAAGACCGGCTTGTCTCCGAACCGCTTGACGATATTTTTGACTTCGATCATCTATGAGGTTCTCCAATCTGAAAATATGGGTATGCGTTGTTGAATACGTAAAATTAATTTATTGCAAGCATTGCAGGCTGTGCCGCGGGGGATATGGCGTTATACATCGAAACCGCCCTGCCTTCCCGCCTGTATGAGCGGAAGCGCAGATCAGATATCGTGTCAAGCCCGCAGTCGAAGATTTCGGCCGCTCCCGCTTCTTTCAAAAGATATATGTTGATTCCGGGGACATCGGCGCGAAGAACGCCTTTTTCATCCTCCCGGACAAAGCGGCGGCAGATCTCCTCTCCGAGGGCTTTTGCAGCCGCGGCTCGAAAATCGTCCCGAACTTCGTATGACTCAAACCGCGCCGCAGCGCCTATCGCAATCTTTATCCCGCCGGGCTCCGCGCCGAGCTTTATAAGCTCCCGGAACACCTTCGGAGCGATTCCCCGCATGGTTCCCCGCCAGCCGGCATGAACCGCGGCGCAGATTCCGGCGTCGGCCGCTTCCATCAGCAGCGGCACACAGTCGGCGGTCTTGGCGGCAATTACGGCTTTAGGGTCAGACGTTATAAGCGCGTCGCAGCCTTCGAAAACCCGTCCGTTGTCGGCTTCTTCGGCAAAGGCGATAACATCGCCGTGCACCTGCTTCATCGTCGCCGAAGCGCCGATATTAATTCCGCCGGACGCCGTTCCGAAGCAGTGAGGGAAGGAAAGTCTGTCGCAGCGGTAAAAAAGTCCTTCGCCGATTTCGAAAAAGGAAAAATCCATCGGTTATCAGGTTATTTGCGGCGCTGCTTTGAAAGCCAGCTTATAAGATCGGTGCGCTCGTAGGCGTAGTCCCAGCTGTTGTGATCGACGTTATGAAGAAGGACAAGCTCGCAGTCTTTGTTTCCTGCCGCATGAATCCGGTCGCACATCTCGAGCGATCCGGAAACCGGAACGACGGAGTCGGCATCGCCGTGATAAATCCGAAGCGGTATATCTTTCAGCCGATCGGCGATCCAGGGAATACCTCCGCCGCAGATGGGAGCAGCCGCCGAAAATATCTCCGGCCAGAGCTGCGCCATGATAAAGGTCGAATATCCGCCCATCGAAAGGCCGGTTATCGAAACGGCATCCGGGTCGATTTTGTATTCGGATATTATATCGAGGATAAAATATCTCAGATAGTCGTATTCGGCAAACCACATCCGCCCGGCGGGGCACTGCGGGGAAACCGTTATCGCCTCGATCTCGTTATAAGGTGCTTTGTCCATCAGCTTCGGCACTCCGTGGATTCGGACGGCCTCCGGGTTGGGTCCGACCTCTCCCGCGCCGTGCAGGAAGATAATCAGCGGATATTTTTTATCGGGGCAGTAGCTTTCCGGATAGGATACCCAGTAGTTGTATCCGATGCCGGGATAAGTTTTATGCTGCCAATTTTTAAGTATGATCATTTATTCCTCCGGTTCAGGCAGCCGTTATCGGCGGTACTTTTCGCCGCTTACGGGTCAAAAGCTTTCACTCCTTGTAATTATAATACAAACCGAAGATTTAGTCAACGCAAATTTGTAAAAATAGACTTCATTCTATCAATTTTTACCGGGAATTCTTACACTAATAGTAAAAAGCGTTATTTTCTGCGCCGGAGTTCATCCGGCTCTTGACCGCCGCCGGCGGTTGTGATATAATATATCCCGAACAATAAACCACAAAAACCGCGTTGTATGAAATTAAATGATATTAATTCAGGATACCACCCTCCGCGACGGCGAACAGGGAATCGGAGTGGCTTTCACGACCGAAGACAGATTGAAGATAATCGACGCGCTGGCCGCCCTCGGCGTTTCGTCGGTTGAGACCGGATATTTCGACCCGGCTCTGTCTTTGCTTAATTCGGCTCTTCTGAAATCCCCGCATATATCGCTGCTCACCGCTTTTAGCGGCTGCTGCCGGGTCGGCGAGAAAGCCGAAACGAACCCGGTATTGTCGGCGCTTTCGGAATCGGGCTATAAGAGAGCCGCCATTTTCGGCAAGACTTCGGTATCGCAGGTGAGAGACGTGCTCCGCTGCTCAAGCGAAGAAAACCTGCGGATAATCGGCGATACGGTAAGTTTTCTCGTAAAAAGCGGACTTCACGTCTCCTTTGACTCCGAGCATTTCTTCGACGGATTCGCCGAAGACCCGGACTACGCCCTTAAGGTAATAAAAACCGCGCATGACGCCGGTGCCGCCGAGATTATCCTCTGCGATACCGGCGGCGGAACTCTGCCCGAGCAGATCGATGAAGGCGTCCGCGCCGCGATCGACTCTCTGCCGGACGCTTTAATCGGAATCCACTGCCATAACGACTCGGGACTCGCCGTTGCCTGTTCCGCCGCCGCGGTCAAAGCCGGAGCAAAAACGGTTCAGGGAACGATATCCGGGATAGGCGAGCGCTGCGGCAACGCCAACCTCAACACTCTGATACCGCTTTTGCAGCTTAAATACGGCTTTGACTGCCTGCCGCCCGAAAATCTCCGGCTTCTGACGCCTACGGCAAGGTATATAAACGAAATTGCCAACCGCCGATTCGACGAATCGGAGCCGTTTGTCGGCGGCTTTGCCTTCCGCCATAAGGCGGGAACGCATATAGACGCCACGGTCAAGGCGCCCGGCAGCTTTGAGCATATCGACCCCGCCGATGTCGGCAACAGCAGCGGAATCGTCATCTCCTCCCTTTCCGGCCGCGCCGCCGTAGCCGCAAAGGCTTCTGCGCTGACGGGAACGGCTGTCGATAAGAGCGACGGCAGGGTAATTGAAGCCACAAAACGGATAAAGGAGCTTGAGAGCGCCGGATATGTCTTCGACGCCGCCGATGCCTCCCTTTCCCTTGTGATTATGGAGGCTTTCGGAGAGCGCCGCCGTTTCTTTGATATCGTTCGCTATCAGGTTCTGATAAACGAAGGCAGCGAGTCGGGCAGCGTGATACTTGACCCCCAGACAATCTCGCAAAGCAGCTGCGACTCGGAGATTTACCGCTACAACAACGCCTGTTCCGCCATCGTCAAGGTGCGGGTGGGGGATGTATACGCCGTTACCGCCGACGAGGGCAACGGTCCGGTGAACGCTTTCGACCTTGCGCTTCGCAAGGCGCTGACTCAGTTTTATCCTCAGATAGCCGAAATGCGGCTTACCGACTACAAGGTCAGAGTGCTCGACAGCTCGACCGCAACCGCCTGCGCCGTCCGGGTGCTTGTCGAATCGACCGACGGACGATCTTCATTCAGAACCGTCGGAGTCTCTCCGGACGTCGTCGACGCCACAAGCCGCGCGATATCCGATTCTATCGAATATTTCCTGATGAACAGAGAAAAGGAGCGTTAACATGAATCTTCCGAACAAACTCACCATTTTAAGGATTATTTTGGTTCCTTTCTTCATGTTCTTCCTGCTCTTTCCCGTCTTCGGAGATACCATATCCCGCATCGTCGCGGCGGTTATCTTCGCCCTGACCGCGCTTACCGACCTGCTTGACGGAAAGATAGCCCGCAAATATAACCTCATAACCGATTTCGGCAAGTTTTTGGACCCGCTGGCGGATAAGGTAATGATAATCTCGGCATTCATCTCGCTGATGGTGATCGACCGCGCCGAAACCGGGCTTGTCATCGCGCTCGCGATAACTACATCAATTACTGTTTTCCGTGAACTCGCGGTGTCGGGTCTTAGACTGATAGTCTCGTCAAAGGCGAATGTCGTCGTCGCCGCCGCATGGCTGGGAAAGGTGAAAACCGTTACTCAGGTCGTCGCCGTCTTCGTCCTGCTGCTTGAGCCGGTGCTGCTGCCGTTTACAAACCCGTATGTTTCGTATATCCTGCTTGCTGCAACCACAGTTATGACCCTCTGGAGCGGAGCTGACTATTTCCGCGCGTATTGGAAGCATATCGACCCGAGCAAATAATACGCCGGAAATTTACATTTGCCGGTTTTAAGATTAAATACTGCCGCCGCTTTGAAAGATTAAATTTTTACCGCGGCGGTTTTTGATTGATTCGGGGGAAGTCAATGAGTAAATTATAATCCGCTTTATTGCTCCTTGTGCTGTTTTTTGCCGTCGCTTCGCCTTTGTTATCCTGCGGCGGCGGGGGAAGCACGGAGCATCCCGGCATTTACCGCATTTCCGCCCCGCTGTCGGCTGCCGCCGACGGAAAAACAATCTCCTTCTCCGAATACAGCGGTACGGTTTATTATACAACACACAGTCCATCCGGCGGGCAGATACATTCAGTTGATTTCGCCGGGAAAAACTCCGCCGTTTTCCCGGCCGCAAAAGCCGCCGGAGCCTTTTATACCCTATATGAATCGGTTTTTGCCGATGATGCCGGCTGTCTCTGGTATGTCGAGCGGAGTTATATAGGCGAAAGTTTCAAAGACATGACCGGCGCTGTCTGTTTGCTTCATAAGGCAAGGACGGACGGCGCGGAGCTTTTGTCGGTCGATTTAACCGAAATCATCAAAGCTTTTCCCGACAGCACCGACGGCATTGTAAACCTGACCGTATATAACGTCGGCGCTTTTATGTCTTGGGGAAACCGGCTCATTGCGGTAAAAGACGGGAAAGCTTCGTTTACCGCGGCGGTCGGCGGGAAACAGTATTCAGTTATAACTCAGTTCAGCTTCTTCTCGTTTGCCGCAAAAGAAAGCCTTGTAAGCGAAACTCTCGGGAAATCCGACCGTTTCACAGCCGGAGACTATCTGGCGTTAGCCGCGGCGCATCCGGGGAGAGCCGTCTTTTCGGATATAAACCGAAAGCAGTTCGTCATATATTTTGAAAACTATATGTCCGCAAAATTTGTCGACAAAGAGACAAACGAGCCGAAATTCGGCGCGGAATTCACGGACATGCTCGATTTCATCATGATGCTGCCGGAAAAATCCCCGTATGATCTTCTGAACGCCGACAACGATATCGCATCAAGGGGAGAAGTTCAGCTGATGCTCCAAAATGACGAAGCATTGCTTTCCGCCGAAGTTATTTCGGGATTTGAAAGCTATTGGAAAATAAAAGCGGGAGATTTCGGCGGCGATATGGCGCTGCCGGGCGTCCCCTGCGGAGACGGCTCGGCGGTGCTTTTGGTTCAGAACGAGCTTGCGATAAGCTCCGGTTCAAATCAAAAAGCCGAGTGCGCCGAATTCATTAAATTCTGCCTTTCCCGCAAGCGGCAGGAAAATATCACCGGCGGATTCCCGGTTAATATCGACGCCTTCGACGCAGTAATGAAAAAGGCGTATAAAGCCCGCGGGGCTGACGCCGCAAGCACTTATGTCGTCCCCGGCGGCAGTCCCGTCAACATCGGCCATATCAGCCGAGAGGAGGCCGAAAATCTCAAGGAATACATAGAGGGCATCAGCTCTGTTAATCGCCCCGACATCACTTTGCAGCAGATTATCGCAGAGGAGCTGAGCCGCCTTATTGCGGGCGGGCAGAGTATATACTATGTATGTCACCGAGCACCCGAAAAGTGCGGTGCTTCGTGACGACTGGGATGATTTCGATTTCACCGTCAGGATTGAAGGCGGCAAGGCTCCTTACACATATGAATGGTTTTATCGGTATGGTGGCGAGCCGTTTGAAAGCGACACATACACATCAAACAATAAAACCCACACCGTTACCCTGACGGTGGATATGCAGACACTTCAATATTACTACGGCGTCTTTACCGTTTACTGCAAAATCACCGATTCATCGGGTCAGAGTGTAACATCGAACTCGGCGGAAGTCACCGATGCCCCGGATTTGAAAGTGACGCAGCATCCGGGGAGTATGACACTGGATGAGAACTTTAGTTTCTTCGGATTCCATGTTACGGTTTCCGGCGGATACGGTCCGTATACCTATGAATGGCGTTATTGGTATAATGGCCAGCGTGGATATAGTTATCAAATCCACGAATCTTTCTCAACGACCGATGAATTGGAAGTGGGAATTTACGCACAGGATCTTTATAACGGTGAACCGTTTACCGTTTATTGCATTATTACAGACGGATCGGGTCAGACCGTGGAATCTAACAGAGCATACGTTTATTAATCCTGAGACACGGAACAGGCATATCCTCCGTCCGGCGAAAGACATTTTGTAAATACATAACAGACGCCGGCGGCTGGTAAGCCGAAGGTATGGAGCTGTAGCAATATTTGAGTTTTGCTACAGCTCCTTCTCTGTTTTATGTCGTTTTTTCGGTTATGGTGTCAGGTTTCGGTTGTTGCTGCGCGATATCTCATTCCTTCCCGTCAGCTATAAGGTTCGGCACTTCGAGCGCGGTCGAGACGGAATATTTCGCAATTTCCTCCGCCGTGACTTCGCGGTTAAGGCGGGTAGAGATGTAAATCCCCTCCTGAACAAGCTGGGTCTGAAGGCCGATTTCCCTCGTCGGTAGCAGCTCGCACTTGCCCTGCAGCGCGGCCACGAGATGGACCTGGCTGTTGTCATACATCGCCATCTCCGGATAAACGGTGTGGTTCAGATAATCGAACTGCGAAAGGTCGAAGGTGGTGTCCGACTGAATGTCTTCCATAGCTGAATGGAAGGTGAGCGGGGATATCGAAAGTCCGCCCTTTGAGCCGCAGATAATGCTTGACGGGAAGGGACGCGCGTAAATCGCCCAGCTCTCAAGGATATCCATCGTAAGTCCGCCTTCGTATGTTGCGTATCCGGTGCCGAGTTCTTCGACGTTATATCCGGAAATCTCCCGGCGCTTTTCGTCCATCGGCAGTTCTGCGTAGGTGCGGCCGCAGACTCTTTCAAGCTTCGGGATGCCGGTGAGCCAGAGCAGCTGGCTGATGTGGTAAACACCCATATCAAAGAGGGCGCCGCCTCCGGCGGTTTTGGTGTTTACAAATTCCTTGCGCGCATATCCGTCAACATAAGGACGGCCGCGGCGGCGGAATCCGTAGCTGCGCATATGATAGATATCGCCGAGCATGCCGGCGTCGATGAAGCGCTTGGCGGCCTTCGCTTCGTTTGCGTAGATCTGGGCGAGCTGAATGTGCAGCTTGCGTCCGGTGCGGACGGAGCAGTCGTACATCGCCTTAGCGTCGAAATAGGAGCCTGCCATCGGCTTTTCGCAGTAGACGTCCTTTCCGGCTTCCATCGCGGCTATCGCAACCGGCGCGTGCCAGTTGTTGTGCAGGCAGATGTCGATCAGGTCGATATCCGGATTGGCGAGCATGTTGCCGATGTTCGTGTATCTTTTCTTAATGTTGAACCTGTCGGCGACGTCTTTCAGCCTGTCCGGCAGAATTTCGCAGACGGCGACGACTTCGGCGTCCGGAACCTGATCACGATAGCAGGCAAGATGGCTTTCTCCGATAATGCCGCAGCCGATAAGTCCGATTCTGATTTTTCCCATTTTATTACCTCGTTTCTTTTTGTGTGATACGTTCGGTTTAACTCGATATGATGATAACACATTCCGCATGATTTTGCAAGAGTATCGAGCTATTTTCCGGCAAATATTTTAATTCTCCCGCCGAGGTTGACATTTTGCCGTCTTCGTTGTATAATAAGAGTGATAACCTTTGAAAGGACAAACATTAATGCCCCGATATAAAGCTGTTATTTTCGACCTCGACGGCACCCTCTGCTATACCCTCGATGACCTTGCGATTTCCATGAACACAATGCTGGGCATACTCGGTCATAATAAAAACACCGAGGAGGAGCTGCTGCAGAATATAAACCACGGCGCGCGCACCTTCGTTTTAAAATCGCTGCCCGATGGAATCGAAGATGCCTCCCCTGAATTTGAAACCGCCTTTGCGCTTTATGACGCGCTTTATTATCTGCACTGCGCCGACAATGTCCGGTTTTACGATGGCATGGAAGAGATGATTTTTCGTCTTAAAGCCGCCGGAATAAAACTCTTCGTCCACACAAACAAGCAGAACGCTCCGTCGCATAAGATACTCACACACCTTCTGCCCGAAGGAACCTTCGATATGATTATCGGCGCCGGCATCTTCAATGTTAAGCCCGATCCGGAAGCGTCGCTGCATATCGCCGAGCAATTCGGCCTTTCACCCGAAGAAGTGGTTTTCTGCGGCGACAGCGACGTAGACATGAAGACCGCCCGCAATGCCGGAATGTTCCCGCTCGGAGTCGCCTGGGGTTTCCGCCCGAGAGAGGTGCTGCTCGAAAACGGCGCCGAAATGATTGCGGAGACTCCCGGAGAAATAGCCGACTTTGTGTTAAACTCGTGCAAAAATAAACAAAATAGCACACACAATTTGCAAAAGAAACGCTAAACACAGCCCACTCAAACTATTGAAGCTTAAAACCTACTTTCAACCGGCAGATATATTTGGCGATATTCTCCGCTTTATTATCCCGCAACATCGTGTTTTGCATTTTATAATTAACATGTGAAATGAAAATGAAAAAGCAAAATTTGAAAAACACATTAGATGCAACCAAGTATATGTTTGCATCTGTCTGGAAAAAGCCTGACGGAAAAAATACATCTTTTTAAAATTGTTTGTTGCTGTTCTCGATTCTATTCTTCCGCTTGTTTACGCAATATTTCCGGGCTTGATAATTGACGAATTATTAACCGAACAGCGGTTATTATTCGTTATGTACTATATAATCGCATTATGTTCAGCCCCGATTATTAATGAAGTCATTCATATTTTGTTATATAAAAAATTGTAATTTATAGTCTATCACTTGAATGAGCGTTTAGCGTGGACTTTTATTCTAATGTCGCCGATATGGACTTTGAATTAAATGAATCGCCGGAAATTCAAGCGCTGAAGCGTCGTGCGCAGCAAACAATTGAATCATCGGTATCTATTGTAGATTCTGTGCTTGGATTAATCAGTGCTGTTATTCGATTAATATCGATATCCGCGATAGTTATTACGCTGAATCCGATAATAATGATTCTCGTCATTATTCAGGTTTGTATAAATGCTTATATCGAAAAAATATTAAATGATCGTACCCACGAGTTTAGTATTCAGACCTCCTTGTTCGGAAGAAAAATATATGCCAACACAAGTGTTTTTGATGGCAATGACTATGCAAAAGAATTAAGACTATATAACCTGAAGGATCATATGATTCGCCTTTTTATCCGCAACAAAAAAGAGGAAGATAAAATATGGCTGAAGCATAGACAAAATCAATTCAAATCGCGAGCATTCAAAGCGCTTGTGAATAATATTCAACAATTCATAGTATATACAATCCTGGCGATTAATGTTCTTTCAAAAGTGTTATCGATCGGACAACTGACAATTTATCTGGCATCGGTAAGTCATTTTTCCAATAGCCTGGAACTCCTGTTTTCTTCGTATGTAAATTTATACGGACGAAGTTTAAAAAATTGACGAGTTGGTTGAATTTCTGAAAATTCCAAGGAAGCAGGCGCAGTCGGGAACAAAACAGCCTCATTTTACAAAAGATTCGGTTATTGAGTTTAAAAATGTCTCTTTTAAATATCCGGGAAGCGATAATTATGCTCTGAAAAATCTGAATATTAAAGTAAGATGTTCGGAAAAATTATGTATTGTCGGCGCAAACGGTTCGGGGAAAACCACTTTTGTCAAATTGTTAACAAGGTTGTATCTACCAACCGAGGGCGATATTCTTCTGGACGGAGTAAATATTAATGAATATGATTATAAGCAATATCAAAATTTGTTTGCTCCGGTTTTCCAGGATTTTCAACTGCTGTTTATGTCATTGCGCGAGAACGTTGTTTTGGCTCAGGAAGTTGATAATATTCGGCTTGAAAAAGTATATCGCGACGGCAATTTAGATAAATTAATAAATTCTTTGAAATACTCGGACAATACTCAGGTATACAAATGGGAGTGCGCCGATGGGTTTGAACCATCCGGAGGCGAGGGTCAAAAGATAGCTATCGCCAGAGCAATTTACCATGACAGACCTGTTTATATTCTGGATGAGCCGACAGCATCGCTTGATCCAACGGCAGAATATGAAATGTATGAACAATTTCACAAGATTATTCAAAACAAAACAGCAATATTAATTACGCACCGTCTTTCCGCTGTCCAGCTTGCAGATCAAGTAGCCGTATTTAACAACGGTCGCGTTGAAGAATACGGCACACATTCCGAACTTTATGCCAAAGGCGGAATATATAAAGAAATGTTCGACAAGCAGTCGGAATTCTATGTCAAAGCTGCAAGCGAATCAAATGAAACCGAAGAATGAGTAAATATCTATCCGGTTCTTTTGATTTTTCGCCGCAGATAACGAATATCGCAGCGGAATTAAAAGCGCTAATAAATTCACAACCCATAAAAATAACAACAATAAAATTACAACATAAGGAGAACTAAGCAAATGAAAGCTTACGGAAAAAAGACATGGCTTATCCCCGACTGCTACCTCGATTCGGTTTCAAAGATCACCACCCCGTCTCATGAGGCGATCTGCGTAATCAACACCGGCGAAAAAGACGCCGAAATAAAGCTCACCCTTTTCTTTGAAGACCGCCCGGCGACAGACGCTTTTTCATCGTTCTGCGGCGCCCGGATGACGCATCACATCCGGCTCGACAAGCTCAAAGACGCCGAAGGAAACCTCATCCCCCGCGACGTGCCGTATGCCGCCCTTATCGAATCCAGCGTGCCGATCGTCGTGCAGTACAGCCGCCTCAACACTTCAAGCCCGACCTACTCGCTGATGACGACGATAGCTTATTACGAAGATTAATCTGATATAAATCGAAAGGAATTTAAAATGACACTGCCGTTCAAGATAGATTTAAAGGGAAAGACCGCCGTGGTTACCGGCGGCGGCGGAGTGCTCTGCTCCGAGTTTTCTAAAGCGATTGCCGCCTGCGGCGCCAATGTCGCAGTATGCGACTTAAGGCTTGAAGCGGCCGAGAAGGTTGCCGCCGCTATAAGAGCCGACGGCGGCTCTGCCGTTGCCGTAGAAGCGAACGTCCTCGACAAGAAGTCGCT
>LSQX01297292.1_pt1 | contig 19875 bp, 16 predicted proteins | sample 654561 | NCBI WGS metagenome assembly LSQX01 (sample SAMN04489861, study PRJNA283612) | anaerobic digester metagenome | isolation source: 4 biogas reactors fed with cattle manure at either 37C or 55C with and... | place: Denmark: Kongens Lyngby | collected 2014
TGGCAGGGGGTTATCTCTGCTGAGACGGGCCACATCAATGTCCACGAGGCCGGGGCCATTGAGGCTACCGGCCACAAGGTCCTGGTTCTGCCGTCCAAGGATGGTCTTTTGTCCGCTTCCGTCATTGACGACTACTGCTGGTCCCTGGCCCAGGATCCGACGGCCGAGCATATGGTCCAGGCCGGCATGATTTATCTGTCCCAGCCGACCGAACTGGGTACCCTCTACAAGAAAGAAGACCTCCAGGCCATCCGTCAGGTGGCCGACCGCTGGGGGTTGATCCTTTACGTGGATGGCGCCCGCCTGGCTTCTGCTCTGGCTTCCCCTGAAGCAGGCATGGATCTGGCCGACCTGGCCAGTCTGGCCCACATCTTCACCATAGGGGGGACCAAGTGCGGGGCCCTCTTCGGTGAGGCCCTGGTCATCGGCCATGAGCCTATGAAAAAAGATTTCCGCTCCCTGATCAAACAAAGGGGGGCCCTCCTGGCCAAGGGCAGGCTCTTGGGGGTCCAGTTCATGGCCCTGATGAGCCAGGATCTCTACCGGGAGATCGGCCGCTGGCAAAATGAGCGGGCCCAGGAAATGGTCAGGGCCTTTGAGGCCAGGGGGATTGAGTTTTATGCCCCTCCCCAGACCAATCAGCTCTTTGTCATCCTGACCGCCCAGGAAGAGGCGGAACTGAGCCGGCGGGCCACTTTTGAGACCATTCTCAGCCTGGGTGACGGCCGGAAGGTCTGCCGTTTTGTCACCTCCTACGCCAGCCGCAGCCACCATATTCACTGGCTTTTCGCCTGATTTGCTTCCCTGTCGGCCCTTCTCCTGCCTGGAGCATGACCCAGGTCATGTTACAATTAACGGGTTAGTATGAGCTGTTCAAAAGAAGCTTTGACCAGGAAGAGGCAGGGGAGAAGATGGGGATTGTAATTGCGGTGGCCAACCAAAAAGGGGGTGTGGGGAAGACCACCAGCTGCGTCAACCTGGCGGCAGCCCTGGCTGCCCAAAGGAAGCGGGTTCTCCTGATCGATACAGACCCCCAGGGCAATTCGACTTCGGGTCTGGGGATCGATAAAAAGTCCCTGGATCTGTCCACCTATGACCTTCTCTTAGGCAATCAGGAAGCCGCCGGCCAGGCCATCATCAAGGCCCGGCCCTATCTGGATGTCCTGCCCTCCCACATTGACCTGGCCGGTGCGGAAATCGAGCTGGTGGACATGAAAGGGCGTGAAGGCCGTATGGCCGCCCTCTTGGAGCCCTTGAAGGATGATTACGCCATAGTCCTAATCGATTGCCCCCCCTCCCTGGGTCTTTTGACCGTCAATGCCCTGACCGCGGCCGATGCGGTCCTGATTCCGGTCCAGGCCGAGTATTACGCCCTGGAAGGGCTCATGCAGCTGATGACCACCCTGGGACTGGTCAAGAAGGCCTACAACCCCCGCCTGCGTCTGGCCGGGGTCTTTATCACCATGTTTGATACCCGTACCCAGCTGTCCAAGCAGGTCCGCGACGAGGTGGCCTGGTATTTCCGCCAGGATTTTTTGAAAACGGCCATCCCCAGAAATGTCCGCCTCAGCGAGGCGCCCAGCTACGGCCGCAGCATCTTCGAATACGACAAACGCTCAAGGGGAGCCAGCAGCTACAAGGGGCTGGCCCAGGAGCTTTCAAAAAGATTATCCAGCTCAGATTGGCTGGAAGGCAGGTTGGGCGCCCTTTAGGCCCATCTTATGACCAGGGAGGAGACAAGCCATGGCAGAGGATAAGAAGACCAAGCCAGCCGCGTCCAAGCGGGGACTGGGCCGGGGGCTGGGAGCCCTTTTTGAGCTGGAGGGGGAGGCCAGGGGGGGCCAGGATCAGGAGATCATCAACCTCCGACTCAACCAGCTGGAGCCCAACCGCCAGCAACCGCGCCAAATCTTTGATGACCAGGGCCTGGAAGAATTAGCCGGCTCCATCCGGGACCAGGGGATCATCTCCCCCCTGATTGTCAGCCCTTCCGGGCGTCCGGGAAGCTATACCATTGTGGCCGGTGAAAGGCGCTGGCGGGCGGCCCGCCTGGCCGGCCTGGACAGCCTGCCCGTCATCGTCAGGGAACTGAGCCGGGAGGATTTACAGCGCCAGGCTCTGATCGATAATGTGGTCCGTCAGGACCTCAATGCCATGGAGGAGGCCGAAGCCTACGACAAGCTGATCCGGGATTACGGCCTGACCCAGGAAAACCTGGCCTTGGCCCTGGGCAAGAGCCGGCCAGCCATCGCCAATACCCTGAGACTGCTCAATCTCCCCGGCCAGGTCCGCGACCTGGTTCGCCAGGGACAGCTGACCCCGGGCCATGCCCGCAGCCTCCTGGCCCTGGCCGATGAGGCCGGACAGATCCGGCTGGCAGACCAAATCCTGGAAAAACAACTGACCGTCAGGGAGACAGAAAACCTGGTCCGGCAGCTGAACCAGGAGGGGGGGACCAAGAAGAAAGAAAGGGCTGCTGGCAAGGAAAAAGAGGACTTGCATACCCGGGATATGGAGTCCCGGCTGCGACGGGCCCTGGGTGCCCAGGTCAAGCTGGAGGGGGGGACGGGCCCCGGCAAAATCGTCATCCGCTACCATTCGGCAGATGAACGCGAACGCCTGATCGACTACTTACTTGGATCCCGGCCCTAGTGCCGGTCAGTTTGCTACTCAGGGGGTCATCATGCAAACACCCAGCCTGCTTCAAGATAAGTGGCGGCGAGAGGAGCGCCTGCAGCGCCTGATCGCCTTTGCCCTGCCGGCCCTGGCCTTCTATTTTGGCTTTGTGGCCCACGGTCTTTGGCCCTTTGGCAACCGCCATCTGCTGGCCTATGACCTCTACCACCAGTATGCGCCCTTCCTCTTGGAGCTGAAAAGGAAGATCCTGTCCGGCGACAGTCTCTTCTTTTCCTGGAGTGGGGGCCTGGGGGTCGATTACTACAGCATCTTCACCTATTACACGGCCAGCCCCCTCAATCTTTTGACCCTCCTTTTTCCCGATCGCTATATCGCTGAGGCGGTCAGCCTGATCACCATTCTGAAGATCGGCCTGGCCTCCCTCTTCTTCCGGGAATTTTTGACCGGGGCCTTTAGAAGGCGGGATCCTTTAGCCTCCCTCTTCTCGGCCTTTTATGCCCTCTCGGCCTGGGTTTACGCCTATTCCTGGAATATCATGTGGCTGGACACCCTGGTCCTCTTTCCCCTTGCCTGTCTGGGCCTGGTCCAGCTGGTCCGGGACAGACGGCCCGGCCGCTTTATCCTGGCCTTGACCCTCATGCTCATGACCAACTACTACGCGGCCTTTTTTGCCTGCGTCTTCCTCTTCCTTTACTATTTCCTGGTCCGGATTCAGTTTCCTGGCCAGGCGGGTCAGGGCCTCAAGGCCAGGCTCATCCCCTTTGGTCTTTTCGCTGGATCCTCTCTCCTCTCCGCCCTCCTGTCGGCAGTTATTCTCTGGCCGACAGCCAAGGCCCTGTCCATCACCTCGGCGGCCGGGGATGCCTTTCCCTCGGGCTTCAGCTTCAATCAGCCCCTCCTGGATACCCTGGGCCGGATGACACCGCTCAGATCCCCCCATATCATGAGCGGCCTTCCCAATATCTTTGCCGGTTTATTTGTCCTCTTCCTGGTCCCGGCCTTTTTTGCCAGCCGGAAACGCCCCCTTAAAGTCCGTGTCGCCTACGGCCTCCTCCTGGGCTTCCTCTTCTTCTCCTTCCAGTCGCGGACCCTCAGCTTCCTCTGGCATGGCGGTCATTACCCCAATTCTTTGGATTACCGCTATGCCTTTGTCTTCGTTCTCCTGGTCCTGGTCATGGCCTACCAGGCGGTGGGCGATAACCTGGCCTCCAAGCGGGCCTGGACAGCCATCTCGGCCCTGGTCCTTTTCATCTTCCTTCTCTTTGAGCAGGTTCTGGGGGAGGATCAGGGCAGTCTTTCCCATTGGCGGATCTGGGTTTCCCTGTCCATGACCCTGGTTTATCTTCTGATCCTGGGTCGTATGGAGGGCCCCCAGGACCTTGCCATCTCCCAGGTCCCTGCCCCTGGTGCCCACTATGACCTGACCGGCCGCCATCAGATCAAGCGGTCTGTCAGGCCCCATCCCCTGGCCCCTTTACCCCTCAGGCGGACCAGGCAGGCAGACCCCCGGGTCAGGGCAAAACAAAGCCGCTATCGTTATATGCAGACGGCCCTTTTCCTCTTTTTGGCCGTGGAAGTCCTCTTTCATGCCTTTACGGCCGCCCTTCTCTACCAGGAAGTGGCCCCCCTGGGCGACCGGCAATACTACACCTCCAACCCTTATGCCAGCGAGGTCTACGCCTATACCAAGGAGCTGAAAGAGAGTCATAAGGGCCAGCCCTGGCGGGCTGAAATCCTGCCGGATACCTGTGTCAACGACCCCTTCCTCTACGGCTCCAATGGCATGTCCCTTTTTGCCTCCCCCTTTCCCCAGGCTTCCATCCGCTTCTTCTCCGACCTGGGCTATCCTACCAATGGGGTCAACAGCTTCCAGTACAAGGAATCCACCATCGTCATGGACAGCCTTTTGGCCATCGACCACCTGATCGTCAAGGAGAGCCGGATCTTCGATGACCGGACCCGTCAGTTGGTCAGCCAGGGCCAGCACAGTCGGCTCCTGGTCAATGAGGACGCCCTCTCCTTTGGTTTCTTTGCCACAGCAGAAGCCGACTACCTCAATGATGAAATCATGCCCGAGGACAGCCCTGACGTCCAAAACAGGCTCCTGTCAGCCCTGTCCGGGGCAGCAGGCGTCCTGGTCAAAGAGGCCTTCCAGCCCTGGGAGTATGAGGGTTGCTATGTGGACAATGCCTATGACCCCTTCCGTTTCAATGTCTACCGGGAGGCGGGCAACAGCGAATGGGCCTTCCTGGTCTACCATGTCCCCCAGGATGGCATCTACTATATTTTCTGGGAGGATGAATCGGTTGGCATCAACTACAGCAATGGTTTTGTCCGGGACCAGGAGTTCTTCCAATTGGGAAGCAGCAAGAGGGGAATGGGGGATGTGGGTTTCCTGGAAGCAGGGACCGAGCTGCACTTTCGGGTCAGCATGCCCTCGGAGCAGACCATTGACGGCACTTTTAGGGCCTGTGTGGCCCGCCTGGACCAGGAGGCCTGGCAGGAGGCCAGGGAACGCCTGGCCGCCCATCCCCTGGAGCTGGACCACTTTTCCTCCACCCGTTTTTCCGGCCAGATAGAGGCTCCCCGCCAGGGTTACCTCTTCCTGCCCACCACCGGCAACCCGGGATGGACCTTCAAGGTGGACGGCGTCGAAACCCAGGCCCAGACCATCCGGGGTGCCTTCATCATCCTGCCCCTGGAAGCGGGCAGCCACCGGATTGAGGCCCGTTTCGTCCCCCTTGGCTTCTACTCGGGCTTGGGCCTGTCCCTGGCTTCCGCCACGGGCCTGGCTCTTTTCTGCCTGGTCCGGAGGCGACGAAAAAAGAGTCAGGAAGCGGCAGTCAAAAGCCGGTCATGGTATCATAAATCCACAAAATAAGCTTGATCGATTGATCAATACAGGAGCTGGTCATGGACACAATCGTAAAATACCGCTTTGACCGGGAGATGGTCGCCTTTGTAAAGACACTGGATGTCAAAACCGCTATGTTCGGCTACGACAAAAGTGATGTCTACAGTAAGTTCAAGGATTTGCTGGTCAGGGCCCGCGATGTTTGCCTGGAGTTGGTCATGGAGGAGCAGGAAAGATTCGAGGCTCTGCGGACCTCCTTGCTCCAGGTGGCGGATGACCCGGAGGCCGTCCGAGCCCTCTTGTATGATTGGGAGCCAGGTTCCCACAGCCTGGAGCCGGGGCTGGTGACAGAAAATGTGCCGGCAGCCATCCCTGAGACAGAAGCCCTGGCAGAGGAGGTCCCACCCTCAGCTCCTGACCAGGACAAGCAGGCCCTCCTGGACCGTCTGGAAGAATTGGAAGCCCGCCAGGAATTGCTGGACCGGGCCCATGATATTGTCAGCGAAGCCCGTCTGGAGCGCGAAGCCATCATTCGCAAGGCCCAGACCATGGCCGAAGAAGAGCTCTTTCTCTACCGGGCCAAGCGCCGGGATGAAGAAAGTGAATTCCTGGCCCAGCTTGATCGACTGGAGGCCGACAAGGCAGATCTGGAGGCAGCCTGTGGCCGCTACCGGGATTTCCTTGATGAAGGCCAGTCACTCTTCGACCGACTCCAGTCCTATGCCGCAGAGATTGACGACATTAAGGGAGAGATAAACATGCCTAAAAAAGAAGAAGACCGCAGCCTTCCGTTAACCGAACTGGACCCGCCGGTCCTCTCTGTCGACCGGCATATGGGTTGTACAGAAGAATCCATGCCCCTTTGTGAACTGGCCGAGGAGAGCCCGGAAGGGATCTTCCCCGATCTGGATGCTCCGGCAGAACAGCCGGACTTGGAGAACCAGCCGGAGGCCACAGAGCCCCAGGATTCTTGTGAAGAGGCCGACTAGGGACCTGTCAGCCGGGAACCTTTAGGGATCCTTGGGGGGCCGTTCCTGGCTTTCCAGATTTATCCGGACCAGGAGACTGATAAGAAGAATCAGTCCCAAGGTCAGCAGCAGAGCCAGCATGGCAATGGCGATCGTTTTCAGGGTATTGGCGCTGCCGGCCTCCTTGTCAGGGGAGGGCAGCGGCTGGCCATCCGGTCCTGTCTGGCTGGGCTGGGGTGTCAGGGGCAGACGCTGGCCGATCCCGGCAATCTCATAGCTTCCGTCAGGGGGCAGCTGATCCTGGAGGGCCTGGTAGAGGGCCAGATGGTCGGCTATGTGGCCGCTGGAGTTTTCTGCCCCACTTGTCACAATGATAATGACCAGGTCATCTATGGCCTTGAAGGAGGCCAGGCAGTAGCCTGACTCTTTCAGCTGTCCCGTCTTTCCCCCGTCAATGACAGAGCTGTCCAGGCCAGCCTGGTCTCCGTAGAGGACCATGGAGTGAACCATGTTCAGGCCATTAGGATGGACAGAAGTGGCAGCGGCCTGGTAATGCCTGGTCCCCATGACCTGGCGGAGGAAATCTTCCTCCTGGGCCAGGGCCAGGAGCCGGGCAATATCCTCAAGCGTCCCATAGTTATCGACATGGAAGAGTCCGGAGGTGTTGGCAAAATGAGTCCCCCGAAGGCCCAGTTCCGCGGCCTCCTCATTCATCTTCTCCACAAAGTTTGCCTGGCTTCCGGCCGTTTCCCTGGCCAGGGTATTGGCCGCATCACAGCCTGAGCTGAGGAAGAGCCCGTAGAAGAGGTCCCTGAAGGCCACCACTTCCCCAATCTGAAAGCCGGCCATGGAGGCATTGAGCTCTGCCAGCCCCTCAAGATCGCTGGGACGGACAGTGGCCTTGTCGTCCAGGCTGCGGCCGGACTGGATCAGGCTTTTATAGGCCGTCAAGCCGGTCATAATCTTGGTCAGGGAGGCGATATAGACCCTTTCCTTGTGGCGAAAATGTAAAAGATCCGAGCTTTGGTCCCCATCAAGGACCTGGACGATGGCGGCCCTTGACTCCAGCTGGGCCTGGTCGAAGGCAAAGGCCTTGCCATCGATATAGCCGGTGACCAGGCGGTCATGGGCCTCTTCCCCCTCCTGGGCCAGGGGCCGGGCCTGGGACAGGGGGAAGACCAGGAGGACCAGGATCAGGATAGCCAGGCCCTTTAAAAAAGCGGATGTTTGCTTTTTACCGGCCATGAGGTCAAGCCCTCCAGAAACAGCAAAGCCAAAGGCAGGCCTGGGAGGTATAGGTCACCTGATGACGGCGGCCGGCCTGGATAAAGAGGGAGTCCCCCTTGTCCAGGATCACTTTTTCCCCCTCATCGACAAAAAGGATATGGGCCTGCCCCTGGAGGAGGGTGACCCATTCATGCTCCTCCTGGTCATAGACAGGGCTGGTCTGGCCCCAGGAACGGATCCGCTCGATCCTGACCCCCTTATCCTGGTAGAGGATGTCGGTCATCTCCTGGTCATGTGGCTGGGACAGGTCAGAAAAAAGATTGATTGAAGTCATGGTCCCTCCTTCCTTGTCTATGGCGCTCCTATCTGCCAGCATAACAGTCAGCCGCTCTGGCTAAAAGGGGTGTATGATGTCGCCAGGGAGAATTATTATGAATGACCCAGGCGTCCACTACCGACCCATAGAGTTTGCCAGTTCAGATTACGCCCAGAGCCTGTCCCTCCGGGACCTGGTGCTCAGGCGCCCCTGGGGGCAGTCCATTGACCAGGATGATCTGTCCTCTGAGATTGACGATTTTATCTGGGGTGCCTTCGCAGGTCCCCGCCTGGTCGGCATGGCCGTCTTAAAGGAGGGGCAGGACAATTATGCCCGTCTTCGATACATGGCAGTGGATCCTGACTACCAGGGCCGGGGCATTGGTGCCGCTATTGCCAGGGATTTTGAGGCCCGGGCCCGTCAGGCAGGTAAGGCCGGTATCCGGCTCATGGCCAGGATGCATGTCCTGCCCTTTTATGAGAAATTGGGCTACCAGACTGAGGGTCAGGCCTTTGTCCCCGACCATATCGACATCCCCCATATCATGATGGTTATCCACTTTTGAGGGCCCCTAGGGTACAAAGCGGACATGCTTGGCATGGGGCGGCAAAGAAGCCTCTTTTTTTTGTTATTATGTGAAAGTACGCCGGGCGGAAGCAAGCCTGTCGTCTAGTTAGGGTATATGGTGAACGCTTCGGTTTTACAGGAAATCTTGATCGGCACGGGGGTGGTGGCTGCCTTCTTGCTTTTGGGCGCTTTCTTGCGGGCCAAGGTACCCCTCTTCAGACGCTGGCTCCTGCCCGCTTCTGTCATCGGTGGGGTCATTGGCCTCCTTTTGGGGCCTGGTCTTTGGGGGGCCCGGGCGCCCCTTCCCTTTCCGGATGATTGGATGTCCCTTTGGGAGGCCCTGCCGGTTATCCTGATCGTCCCCGTCTTTTCAGCAGCCCCCCTGGGGAATGGCATGGATCCCAGCAAGAAAAAACGCCGGGTCCGGGACATGGCCCCGGCCGTCCTCCTCATGACTGGGATCTTTGCTCTGGGCGGCAGTATCCAATATATCCTGGGCTATGCAACCAATCTGACCATGACGGCCATCCGGCCTGAAACAGGTCTCTACCGGACCTTTGGCTATGAATTGCCCCAGGGCTTTTCAGGCGGTCACGGAACCGCCACGGCCGTGGGCAGTATCTTAAAAGACTTTGGCCTGCCCTGGTGGCAGACCGCCCAGGGGGTCTCCCTGACCCTGGCCACCATCGGCCTGATCGGCGGCATGCTCCTGGGCCTCTTCTTCATCAACCGGGCAGCCCGCAAGGGCCAAACCCAGCTCCTGGCCAAGTCCGGTACCATCGACCGTGAGACCCTGCAGGGCTACACCAAGGAGATCGACAAGCAAAAGAGCCTGGGCCGGGAAACCACGGCAGGCTCCTCCATCGAGACCATCACCGTCCATCTGGCCATACTCCTGATCGCCTCGGGCCTGGCCTATCTTTTGTCGGCCCGGATGCGGGTCTGGCTGCCCCAGGTCTACCTGCCGGTCTGGTTCTATGCCCTCCTGATCATGTATGTCATCAACTTCATCCTGGTCAAGCTCAAGCTCAACTGGCTGATCGACACCAAGGTCAAGTCACGCTTGACCGGCATGTTCTCTGACTTTGCCATCACAGCCGCCATCATGACCCTGCCCATCAAGGCCGTGTCAGCCTATATTGTCCCCATCATCATCTTGGGCATTCTGGGTTTTGTAGGGACCTATGTCATCACCTTCCCCCTCTTCCGCCGCAGCTTCAAGGGTGACTTCGCCTTTGAGCGCGCCATCATGAGCTGGGGGGTCAATACCGGGGTCATGATTACCGGGATGACCCTTTTGAAAATTACGGATCCTGAATTCGAGTCACCGGTCCTGACGGATTTCTCCATGGGCTTTGCCCTGATCAGCCTGGTCTCCCTGGTCATCAGTCCCTTTGACTACAATATCCTGGCCCAGGGCTCCACCCTCATGAATTTCTTCTGGAATACCGGTGTCGGCCTCTTCTATGCCGCCGTGGCTTTCGTCGGCTACCGGCTCATGAAGCGAAACCTGCAGACGGGCTAAGCTTTTCCAGCCTGGTCCTGTGAAAGGAGCCAGCCCTTGAAAATTGATATCCACGTCCATGTGACTCCTCCTGACATCATCCGTGACTGGGAGAAAATTGCCAGGCAAGAACCCTATTTCAAGCTTTTGAGTGAAAGCCCTGTCAATAAATTCGCCGATGCCGAGCAGACCATCCAGGCCATGGAGGCCGATGGCTTTGACAAGGCCGTCATCTTCGGCTTTGGCTTTCAGGACATGGGCCTTTGCCGTTATGTCAATGACTATGTCATGGACAAGGTCCGGGCCTATCCCAACCGGCTGATCGGCTTTGCTTCGGTCCTGCCCCAGCATAAAGAGGTGGAAGGTGAACTCCTCCGCTGCCATGAGGGAGGCCTCCAGGGAGTGGGGGAACTCTTCCCCCAGGGCCAGCAATTCGACCTGGCATCCGCCCGGCTTATGGCACCCTTTGCCCGGACCCTGGAAGCCCTTGGCTGGCCGGTCATCTTTCACCTCAATGAACCGGTTGGCCACCCCTATGCGGGCAAGACCAAAACCCGCCTGGAGGAGGCCGAGGCCTTTGCCCGGCACTTTCCCGACCTTGTCACCATCCTGGCCCACTGGGGCGGCGGCCTCTTCTTTTATGAATTGATGGCAGAGGTCTCAAAGACCCTGGCCAATGTCTATTACGACACGGCCGCCTCGATCTTTCTTTACGGCCACAAGGTTTACAATGTGGTCAAAAGCCTGGATCTGACCCACAAAATTCTCTTCGGCTCGGACTATCCCCTCCTGCCCCCCCGCCGTTATCTGGCTGATATGGAAAAGAGCGACCTGACCGAGGAGGAGATAGCCGCTATCCTGGGTGGCAATGCCCAAAAATTGCTTAAACTGGCATAAATAGTCAAATCCTGGTCTTTTTCAGCTTGATTTCCCGCTTTCGGAACCCCCGTCACCGTGATTCCGTGATCTTATCTTGTATACTTATACCCTGACAGCAGGTTGCTTTGGCCTGTGTTTATGTAAGGAGATGATCTTATGCCAAAAGCTAAAGGTAGTGTTTTAATTTCTATTGGTTCCATACTCATGATCATTGCAAGTATCCTGGGTATTGTCGGCGGCATTCTGCTGGCCTTTGCCTCAGGCTGGCTGGTGTCCACCTTTTCCATTATCAGTGACGGCCTCATGGATATGGATATGCCCGGGGCTGAATGGACCACCTTCCTCCTTTGGGGAGGCGCCTTCGTGGGCATCATTGTCCTGGTCTTCTCGGTTCTCTACCTGATATTCGGGGTGATGGCCTTCAAGCGGAGAAGTGACCTTCGCCGCTCCACCTTCCCCCTGGTCATCGGGATTATCTTTACGGCCCTGGCCCTCTTATCCTTCCTGCAGGGTATCAATGTGGCCACGGCCTATGGCCTGGCAGCCCCCCTCCTGATCCTGATCGGGGCCATCCTCAACAGGGGGCAGCTCAAGTCCTTGCCAGCCCAACCGCCCGGCTATCCTCAGGGTCAGGCCCCTTACCCGCCTTACCAGGATCCCGGTCAAGCGGCTTACCCGCCCCCGCCCCAGGCTTACCCGCCCCAGCCGGGCCAGGAGCAGCCGCCTTCGAATCCTCCGCCGACGCCCTAGCAGGTCGGCTATAATGGCTTTGAAAAGACGACCGGCTGGTCGCCGGCTTCAGGGAGGTCTTCATGCATAAACCTAAAGGTTCAATCTACATTTCCATCGGTTCCATGGGCATGGTGGTCCTGGCTGGTATCGGGGCCCTGCTCAGTCCTTTTGTCATGGCACTGGCTTCCTGGCTGGGGAAATTGATCAGGGAACTTGACCTGACCATGACCGGGCCACTGGCAGACCAGGGCCTGGCCGCTGCCTTTGCCGGCCGCCTGGTCGGCGGTCTGGGGGTAGCCATCGGCATCCTCCTCCTGCTTATGTCAGGCCTGCAGCTGACCTTTGGTCTTCTGGTCTGGCGTCGGCGGGATGATCTTGTCCGGACAACCTTCCCCCTGGCCGTGGGTATCGCCTTCTCCATCCTGTCCCTGCCGGCGGGTCTGACCGCCTGGGGCCTGATTCAGCTGGTCTTTCCCGTCCTGGTCATTGTCGGCGCTGCCCTCAACCACCAGGAGGCGGCTGAAAGGGCCCGGGCCTATTATTATCCGGCCCAAGCCCCGCCAGCCCCGCCAGCGGCCAGCCCCCAGCCCCCAGCCGATCCCCTGCCTGAAGGGGAGGCGGCCGCAGAGCAGGAAAAAGACTAGGCCTGCTTGGCTGACCCGGGACTGGGGACCATGAACCAGGGCATCTGCCTGCCTGAAGAGGTCCTTAAGATCATGGACCGGCTCCAGGGGGCCGGCTATGATGTTTATGTCGTGGGTGGTTTTTTGCGGGATCTTTTGCTCCAGGAACCGACCCATGACATTGACTTGGCCAGCTCTGCAACACCGGACCAGGTCATGGCCCTTTTTCCTGACTACAAGCTCATTCCCACCGGCCTGGCCCATGGCACCCTGACGATTCTTGCCGGGGACCGCCTGATCGAACTGACCTCTTTTCGTCGGGAGGGCCCCTATTCCGACCATCGCCATCCTGACCAGGTCTGGTTTACCCAATCCATTGAGGAGGACCTGGCCAGGCGGGATTTCACCATCAATGCCATGGCCTACCATCCCGACCGGGGTCTTTTGGATCCCTGGGGCGGGCTCAAGGATCTGGATGCCCGCCTGATCCGGGCGGTGGGCCTGCCCCGGGACCGCTTCCGGGAAGACGCCCTGCGGATCATGCGGGGCCTTCGCTTTGCCTCTCAACTGGCCTTTGAGCTGGAGGCGGACACCCGCCAGGCCATGCGGGACCAGAGCCCCCTCTTGGAGAAGGTAGCGCCCGAGCGCTTAAAGCCGGAGCTGGAGGCCTTCCTCTGCGGGCAGGCGGTTGCCAGACTCCTGGTGGAGGAGCCCCTGATCTGGGGCCAGCTCATCCCCGAATTGGATCCCCTGGGCAAAGAAAGCCGGGACCTGGACTGGTCCTTGGACCAGCTGGGCCGGCGCCTGACCGCCGTCCGCCCGGATCCGGTCATGCGTATGGCAGCCCTCCTCTATGACCTCCATATGCCCTCCAGGGCCCTGACCGTCCTCCGCCGCCTTCGTTTCAGCAATGACCAGGTCAAGTCAATGGACCTGCTCCTTTCTGCCAAAAGTTTGGAACTGGCGGCCGACGGCCGGTCCCTTTGCCGGGCCTTACGCCTTTTGGGCCGGGATCTTTTCTTTGATCACCTGGCGCTCCGGCTGGCCGACAGCCGTGCCCGACTGCCGCAAAATACCAGGCAGATCCAGGAACTGGAGGCCGTGGGTACCCGGGCAGGGCAGCTGATCGATCAGGGGCGTTTCCTGGAATTGTCTGACCTGGCCATCAATGGCAGGGATCTACTGGCCCTGGGCTATCGTGGCCCCTCAATCGGGGTCCGTCTGGACCAGATCCTGGAAGCGGTCTGTTTGGGTCAGGTCCCCAACGACCGGCAGGCCCTGTTGGCTTTTTTGGAGTCTATTGGCGACGAAAGACTAACGTGACGCCCTCTTCATCTGTGATAGTCAGGCTGTTTTCCCCCAAAAGATAGGTCATCCGCAAGAGGACGGTCCCCTGCTCCTGCCTGGCCAGGTTGATGGTCAGGCTGCCGTCGGGGCTGGAACTGTAGCTGAGCTTGATGGAGTCGTAGGTACTGTCAAAGGCCTCCCGGTCTTCCATGGAAAGCTGGGCCGTGCCCAGGCGGATCTCCAGACTTCGATCACTCTTGAACACAAAGACCATGCCCGGCGCCAGGCTGGCTTCGTCAGAGGATACCAGTTGCCAGTTGCCCAAAAGATCCTGGTTGACACCGCAGGCCAGGGGGAGGGTCAAGGCCAGTAAAAGGCAGACCAAAAGAAGGGCGGATTGACGGGCGGGACTTTTTATATTCATGCGTAACATAGTGGGCGGCGGCTTTCTTAAGGCTATCTTATCAGAAGGCAGGAAGGGGTCGGGGGCCAGAATCTTTTGTCATTAAGCTGTAATGTTAAACTACAAGACTTGGTAGTATGATAAAAAGTAACACACTACATAGTGTGTATTACCAAAATAACTGATATCCCCTGGAGACCGGGAAAACATGAAAGAAGGCGGGTGTTGCATGAGCGTTCTATCCCCAATCATTAAACGTCATTTTACAAAAGAGCTGGAAGGAAAAGAAGGCGCAGTTTTCGATCTTTTTGAATGGAAGACCTGTGATGTGCTTTTGAAGGATTACAAGACCGGCCGGGTCCTGACCGACCTTAAGGGTTTGGAGTTTCCGGTCTCCTACTCCCAGCAGGCCTGTGACATTATCGCCTCCAAATATTTTCGTAAGGCAGGTGTGCCCGGGGATGCCGGTCATGAGACCTCCATGCGCCAGGTGGCTGACCGTATGGTGGCTTTTTGGGTGGCTTCCCTGCTGGATGAGGGCATGATCAGCCCGGGAGAGGAAGCTGACATTCTTTACGATGAACTGGTCTATGCCCTCCTGGCCCAGATGTTTGCGCCCAACTCACCCCAGTGGTTCAATACCGGCCTCAAGCTCAAGTATGGAATTGAAGGGGGACAAAACGAGCTTTACTACTATGACCCCGACCAGGATCAGGTGGTCATGTCAGAGGATGACTACAGCCGGACCCAGGCCTCAGCCTGCTTCATCCTGTCCATCGAAGATAAGCTCCTGGGCCCCCACTCCATCACCGAGGGCTATGTGTCGGAGACCAAACTCTTCAAGGGGGGGTCGGGCACGGGCACCAACTTCTCCTCCATCCGGGCCGAAGGGGAAGCCCTGTCCGGAGGCGGCCATTCATCCGGTCTCATGAGCTTTCTCAAGGGCCTGGACCGCAACGCCGGTGCCATCAAGTCAGGCGGCACGACACGCCGGGCGGCCAAGATGGTCTGCCTGGATATCGATCATCCTGAAATCGAGGCCTTCATCACCTGGAAGGCCCGGGAAGAGGACAAGGTCATCGCCCTGGCCAAGATGGGCTATGACGCGGACATGGACGGGGAGGCCTACCAGACGGTGTCGGGCCAAAACTCCAACAATTCGGTCCGCTTCAGTGACGAATTCATGCGCAAAGTGGCCGACCTGGACCGCAATCCCACAGCCACCAGCCAGCTCAAGGGTCGGCGGGATGCCTCCGTTGACCGCCAGGTCCCTGTCCGCCATCTTTGGGATCTTTTCAACCAGTCGGCCTGGCGCTGTGCCGATCCGGCCCCCCAGTTCGATGACACCTTCAATGCCTGGCATACCTGCCCGGCCGGCGAGGACGGGGAGGTCAATGCCAAGCACAACCGGATCAATTCGACCAACCCCTGCGGGGAATATGCCTTCCTGGACGATACCAGCTGCAATCTGGCCTCCCTCAACCTCATGCGTTTTTACGATCCCAAGGGCCATGTCTTTGACATCGACAGCTATGTCCACATGATTTCCATGGCCCAGCTGGCCTTGGAAGCCTCCATCCATTGGGGCCAATTCCCGACACCGGCCATTGCCAGGAAGACCTGGGCCTTCCGGGCCACGGGCCTGGGCCTGACCAACCTGGCTTCTCTTTTCATGAGCGCAGGCCTGCCCTACGATTCAGATCAGGCCAGGGCCATCGGGGCGGCTCTGGCTGGCATCCTGACCGGCCAAAGCTATGCCGTCTCCGCCATGATGGCCGGCCGCATGTCCCCCTTCCTCCACTTTGACAAGAACCGCCAGGCCATGATGCGGGTCATCCGCAACCACAGCCGGGCTGCCGGGGTCAGGCAGGATGCCCCCGAGGACATCTACTACAGCCTGCCCATTGTCAATCATGATCTTTTAAAAACTCAGGGCTTCCAGGTCCTCTCCCAGGCCTTGACCCAGGCCTGGACCCAGGCCGAATCCTTAGGGGAAGACCACGGTTACCGCAATGCCCAGGTATCTGTCATGGCACCCACCGGCACCATCTCCTTCGCCATGGACTGCGCGGCCACCAGCGTGGAACCCTTCTTCTCCCATGTGGTCTATAAGAAGCTGGCCGGGGGCGGTTTTATGAAGCTGGTCAATCCTCATGTCGAGGAAGGCCTGGCCACTCTGGGCTACAGCGACCAGGAAAGACAGGAAATCCTGGACTACATCATGCGGGAGGACGAGGAGGGGATGACCCTGGACGGCAAGATCGAGGGGGCTCCTCATCTTACCGAGGCCCATTTGCCTGTCTTTGACACGGCCAACCAGTGCGGCAGCGGCCAGCGCTTCATCGCCTGGCAGGGCCATGTCGGCATGGTGGCCGCCATTACCCCCCTGATTTCGGGGGCCGTCTCCAAGACGGTCAACCTGCCCAATGAAGCCACGGTGGAAGAATTTGCCGATGTTGTCTTCAGTTCCTGGCAGCAGGGGATCAAGGGGATCACCCTCTACCGTGACGGATCCAAATACGCCCAGCCCCTCAATATCCGCCTGGCCGGCGTTGAAGACCGGGCCATGCCTCTGGAGGATCTGACCTACCAGGACCTCCTGCATTTTGCCAGGAAAACCAAGACGGAATTGGATGAGTGCCAGGAGAAATTCGAGCGCGGCGACCTGGTCCACAGCCGGGTCAAACCCTTTGGTATCCGGACGGGGACCACCCACCCGGCCCAGATTGAAGACGTCAAGGTCTACATCACGGTCAACCGGGACGAAGAGGGTGAAATCACGGAGATCTTCATGACTACAGACCGGGAAGGTACCCTGATCACCGGTCTTTTGAACTCCCTGTCCAAGACCATCTCTGTCATGCTCCAGTATGGGATCAAGCCTGAGGCCATTTCCAAGATGCTGAGGGGCCAGAAATTCGAACCCTATGGCTTCGTCCAGCGCCACCCCTACATCAAATACTGTACCTCGGTGTCTGACCTGATCAGCAAGGTCCTGGATATTGAGGCCGGTGACTTCACCCGGGTCCAGGTCAAACCGCCGGGACCTGAGGGCCAGGAGGACCAGGCAGGCGACAACAAGCTGGAACAGATCAGTCTGGATGACTTCATCCACGAAAAAGCCCTGGAGGCCAGTAGATCCGGAGAGCGCCTCTATGACGGCTCCGTTTGTCCCAACTGCTCGGGTACCCGCATGGTAAAAAACGGGACCTGCAAGGTCTGCCTTGACTGCGGGGAGACCACCGGCTGCTCCTAAAAGGGTGAATCCAAGCCATCCCGGCCAGCTGACCAGCTCTTTGAGCTGGCTGCAGCTGGCCGATTTTTGTAACAGGCATTCACGCATGATATTGCATTTGCTGGTATAATTAAACACCGGTAACCGCAGACCGGATGGTCTGTGGAGCCCTTTTTAGACAAATCCAGGCCCCCATGGGCTATTCACATGATCAGGCGACAAGCCAGGAGGAGATCACCATGAATCATTGTAAAGTGTGCGGGGCCGAATTAGCCCCAGATGCCAGCTTCTGCACCCAGTGCGGAACGCCCGTGGAGGCAACTGATTCAGGGCCTCCCCAAATCGAGACCATAGAAGACAATCTGGAGATGGCAGCTCCCCCCCTTCAGGAAATCCCTGAAGTCTTTGAGGAGCCAAGCCCGGAAGCGGAAGTCCCTGCCGTCGACCCCTTTCCGCAGGTAGTGGCTGCGGTGCCTCCCCCCATGCCCCAGGCAGAGGTGCCCACTTACGCTTATACACCGCCGCCTCCTCCCCCAAGCCCCCAAGTCCCCCAGCATGATCCTGCTGGCTACGGCTATGGTGGACCGCCGCCAGCCCCTCAGCCGCCCCCTGTCTACGGCTATGGGGCTCCCCCCCAGCAAGCGCCCCAAGGCTATCCATACGGAGCGCCGGTTCAAGCAGCCCCCCCTGGCACAGCCTATCCGGCAGGACCACAGGGCCCCTATCCGCCAGCCTATGCCTATCCGGCACCACCCCCCAAGCGCAAGAAGCGTTGGTGGATACCGGTCCTGATCATTGTCCTGGTCCTGGGACTTCTGGCTGCCAGCTATGTTATCTTCGGCGACCAGATCAGGGGCCTCTTCGGATCCACGGACAAGAAGTGGCGGAAGGCCGAGGCGGTTGCCTACCTGATACCCCAGGGTTCCCTGCTTGACGACGTCCGTCAGTCCATGGAAGTGGGTCTGATGGAAACCAAATCAGGTTCGGTGACTGACCTGACCTTTGACATCAAGGCCGATGCCCTGCCCGATGAGATGGCGGGTATCTTTACCGCCCTGTCCAGCATGCGCCTGCATCTGGAAAGCAAGACCGACATAGATGAGAAGACACCCCGTTTCCATATCCAGGCCGGCCTGGGCAAGCGGGGGGAGACAGGCGAAGCCCTGTCCCTTGAAGTCTACGATGCCAATGATTATTTCATCTTTGACTTGCCGGGCATCCTGCCCCGCCCCCTGGCCCTCAATCGTGAGATGTTTGAAGACCTGTCCGAGGGAACAGGCATGTCCATGAGCGAGCTTTTCGGATCCATGGGGGACATGCGCCAGTCCATGGGTGCCTTTTCCAGTGAGAAGATGGACAAGGTCTACGATGACCTGAAAGCCATCTTCATGAAGTACGCCGGAGAGCCACAACTGATCAAGGGTGAATCCCTGACTGTGGGTTCCGTCACACAAAAGCTGGATTATTACGATGTCACGGTCCCGGCCTCGGCCTTCCCCGGCATGGCCAAGGAGATGGTGACCTACCTGAAGAACAGTAAGGACATCAAGGAACTCCTGGAAGAGGGCATGCCTGGGGAGGATGTCCATGCAGGTTTCGTGGATGCCATGGATGAGGCCCTGGACGGGATTGAGCGCAATCGGGAAGATCACCAGATTGAGTTCCGTCGCAAGCTCTATGTGGACAAGAAGAATAACCCTGTCGGCAGTGATCTCCTCTTCAGCCAACGCTATGAAGGTGAAGTCAATACCCTGAGACTGGCCTCCCTGCAGGTGGAGGAGGGGGGCAAGCATGCCCAGCTCCTGCTCATAGAGACACCGGACGATTTCGGTTTCGAGTATCAAAGCGAATACAGCCTGGACAAGGGCCTTTACAGCGGCACTTACACCATCCGTACCAAGGAATGGGACTGGGGCGAGCCGACCAAGTTTGAAGAATTGGGCCGGGGAAGCTTCAGCAATTTCGGACTTAAAAAAGAGGGCAGCAAACAATATCCCGTAGGGACTATCAGCTTTGAGCTGACCAAGGTGGATGAATACAGCTACGACGCACCTCAGGCTTTCTCCATCAAGTATGAGGGCAGCATGGAAGGCAAGCTCCTCAAGGCCAAGATCGAATTCTCCCTGACCGATGAGGACATGCCCATCAAGCTGACCCTGGGTCTGGAGCACCGGACTCTGGCTGCCTCGGAAATCAGTTTCCACAATCAACTTCCCTCCGACTTCATCGACCTGTCTGATGAAGAGGCCCTGTCCGAGCTCATGATGGACGAGACCCTCATGGACAGACTCATGGAAGCCCTTGAAGAACTGGGCCTCGACCCTGAAATCCTGGCAGGCCTGGACGGCGGCTACGACGATGACTGGGATTGGGGTGACGATGATTGGGACTGGGGTGACGATGACTGATCCGGGAATTGAACCCATCCATAGTCAAGGTCTTCTTGTGCGCGGCCTGTCCAAATCCTGGGCCGCGCACAAGGTATTGGATGACATCAGCTTTGAAGAGCCGAGAGGCTCCATCTATGGCATAGCGGGCGACAATGGCGCCGGCAAGAGTACCCTCTTGAAAATCTTGGCCTCGGTCCTTCCCAGGGACCAGGGCCAGATCACTTTTCAGGGGCTCTCCCTGGATAATCGCAAG